>Ga0137372_10005526_pt1 | contig 12342 bp, 10 predicted proteins | sample SagtaG_6_FD_104911 | JGI IMG/M metagenome (GOLD analysis project Ga0137372, IMG submission 104911) | Vadose zone soil microbial communities from Sagehorn Ranch, Mendocino, California, USA - Sage1_R_60_16 metaG | ecosystem: Environmental > Terrestrial > Soil > Vadose zone | place: USA...
AACCTCGGCTGGGCTCGAGCCCGCCGAAGCGGTCAACGACGTTGCGGCCGGATTGGTGGCCGGAACTGCGGCGGCGGCCTACTTCGACCACAGTCCGCCGCGGCCGCTGACCGAGGTCGCCGGCGCAGCCACGGTATCGATCAACTGCACCGCGCCGGGTGCGGCCCGGTGGGACCTTGCGGCAACCACGATCGGTGAGCCGATGCGTGAGGAGCTATGCCGCCGGACTGAACAACTCGCGATACAACTGCGCGACGGGGTGCCTACGCCCATTGCCAACGCGTCACCGCACCTGCAGGAGCACCCCAATGATTAGCTGGTCCAGCATCGCCTACGGCGCCGTACTGTCTGCCTTGCTCGCCGGCGTGCTCGTCGCCGCGCTGGCTCGTGGCCACCGGATCACGGCCGCGCTGACCTGCGCGGTGGGCGCGGCCGCCGGCCCTATCGCGTGGAACGCGATCCTGCGCGCCACCCACGGCAGCCAGTTCTTCCACGACGCACCCATCGCGGTCCTGCCCGCCAGTTGGCAAGACACCGGATCCGGTGTCTTCGCGCTCGCCGCGGCCGCACTGCTGACGGGCCTCGGTCCACTCGGCAAGCTACCCGCCCGCCGGACCGCCACCTACGCACTCACTGCCGCGATCGCCGCCTTCCTGATCGACGTCTACCTCTACTGACCGAAAGGAACAGTTCCCATCCGCACCCCGACACCACTGACACGGCTCCGCTCGATCCGCATCCTCGTGGCCGCCGCGGCGGTCGTCGCTACAGCAGTTCTGGTTGCGGGCTGCGTCAGCAGCAAGCAGCCGAGCGCCGAGACCAAGCAGCCGGCCAACTGGGACGCGCCGACCGACCCCAGCGCGGCCGCCCAGAACGCCAGCCTGCCCATGCTCGGTCAGGAGATGCTGGCCGTGCACTACCACGCACACCTCGACGTCATCGTCGACGGCCAACCCATCACCGTGCCCGCCGGGCTCGGCATCGACAACACCCGCCGTGCGATCTCCCCGCTGCACACCCACGACACCACCGGCATCGTCCATATCGAATCCGGCCAAGAGATCCCCTTCACCCTCGGCCAGCTGTTCACCGAGTGGGGACAGGCCCTCACCAGTCAGCAGGTCGGACCCAAGACGATCAGCGCCAGCGAGGCACTGCACGTCTACCGCAACGGCAAACCCGTCCCCGGCGACCCCGCCACACTCAAATTCCAGGCCCGCGACGAGATCGCGATCTGGGTCGGCCCCAGCAGCGCGACCCCAGACCCACCAACCAGCTACCAGTTCCCGGCCGGGCTATAGCGGCGGTTTCAACATCAGGAGCCTTGACCGTGAGGAGAGTTGGTTGGGACCCGCAGACATCTACCTGCAGCCGGACGCCGGTGACCCGGTCTTGCCGGCAGGCACCGTACTCAAGCTCGTCCGGGCACATCGTGGGCACGCGGAGGCCGTGACTGGGATTGACGAATCCGGCGGCGAGGCGCGCGTATATCTGGTGGACGACAGCGTCGTGGTGAAGACGCAACGGCCGCACCGGGTGCGCCCACGCACGAGTCTGGCCAAGGAAGCACGGCTGCTCGCATATCTGTCCGAGCCGCTGGCCGGGTGCGTTCCGTCCGTGTTCGGCTACGACCGCGTCGAGACCCTCGAGGGCAGCGTCGAATACATCGTGATGAGCCGCATCCCTGGCCGCGCCGCGCGGCATGCGTCCGTGACCGGTCCGGCTCGCACCCAGTTACTGCACGCGCTGGGCAAGCTGCTGCGCCGGCTACACACCCAGCCGGCTGCTCCTCTGGCTGGCAGCGGCCTGTTCCCGGCCGATGACGGCGCCGGGGCGTTACGGCACCGGCTGGAGTCCGCCCTGGCCGACGCGGTCGACGCGATCTCCAGCCGTCCGGGTTGCTGGCAACTTGGATCGAGCCCGGAAGCGGTCGCTCTCCGCGCGCTGGAGGCGCTTCCGGCACGGTTCGATGGGTTGACGGTCGTGCACTCGAATCCGGGCCCGACCCACGCGTTCGTCGATGCCGATGGCGCGCTGACCGGGTTGATCGATTTCGGTGATTCCTATCTGAGCCACCCGGCTCTGGATCTGCATAGGTGGCCGGCGGCGCCCGATCGGCTCGCGCTGCGCGACGGCTATCTCGACGGTGAGACGCCGCGAAGCGACTTCGAGGCGGTCTGGACGGCGGCCATGATCTCCGCCGATATGAAGGCGATCATGGGGCCTGCAGAACTGGCCGCGCAGGCCCGCGAGGATCTGCATCAGCGACTGGCAGGGTTGTGAGCGACAGGCGCAGCGGGCCGATGGTGAGCGCCGGCGACGTGACCGCGTCCTCGGAGAGCGGGCGATCCGGGGCGGGCTTCCTGCGCCAGATGCGGCCGTACTTCCGTCAGGTCGCCGGCCTGCTCGTCGTCGGCTCGCTGGCCGGCATCGTGATGAACACCGCCGTTGTGCTGCCGTCGGTGCTGCTGGGTCGTGCGGTCGATGCGGTGCTCGCCTTCCAGCGCGGGCAGACCACCGGCGGCGCGGTGACCCTGGCCGCGTTGCTGCTCATCCTCGGCACCGCCGCGACCGAAGTGCCGCGGATCGGCAAACGCTGGTGGCTCGGCGTAGCCCGGGCCCGCATCCGTGCAAATGTCCGGGCTGACGCGCTCCGCGGCGTACTGTCCTGGCCTGCCCACAAAATGCACACGACGTCGATCGGTGACGTCATAGCCCGCATCATCGGCGATGTCGAGGTGCTCGGCACCGGCATCGGTGAGCTCATCGTGGAGACGTGGGACACGGTGCTGTTCTCCCTGGCGCTCGTCGTGGCCATGCTCGTCTACGACCCGACCGTCGGCGCACTGGCATTGCTGCCGGTGCCGCTCGCGCTGGCGTTGGCCAAGGTCGCCGGGATCTGGGTGCACCGGCGGACGCTCCGTGCACGGCAGGCCAACGCCACGCTGACCACATTCGTTCAAGAGGGCCTGGTCGGGCTGCGAGTCCTGCACGCGTCCGGCCGGCGCGCGGCGTGGGTTCGGCGCCTGGACCTACTGGCCACCGACCAAGCCGATGCGGAGCTGGCCGCAACCCGCTTGAGCTCTGCGCTGGCCCCGATCTACGGCACGCTGACCGCCGCCGGAATCCTTGCCGTGATCTGGCTGGGCGGGACGCGGGTCGCCACCGGTGCGCTCAGCGTCGGTGATCTGGTCGCCTTCCTCGGCCTCTTCAGCCGGTTCACCGGACGGGCTTTCCGCATCCCGCAGATGGTCAACAGAGTCCAGGCCGCCGCAGCGGCATTCACCCGCATCGCACCGCTGCTCGCAGCGGTGCCCCCGTTGGACGAAGAGCCGCCGCATGCCTCGTGGCATTCGGATCGAGTCGCGGGACTGGCGCTCCGGCCGCGACTCGACGCGGGGACGGCGCGGCGAGGGCCGGTGAAGATCGTCCTTGACCACGTCCGCTTCGTCTACCCCGGTGCGGCGCATCCCGCGTTGAACGAGGTGAGCCTGACGGTGACCCCAGGTTCGCTGGTCGCGGTCACCGGCCCGGTCGGATCCGGAAAGTCCGCGCTGGCCAGGGCAGTCCTCGGCCTCTACCCGGTCCAGGACGGACGGGTACGTGTCGACGGCGCGGACCCGCACAAGTGGACACCGGCCGAGCGCGGCGACACGGGTTACCTGCCACAGGGACATCTGGTGTTCTCCGGCACCGTCGCCGACAACGTCCTGCTAACCCACCCGGACGCCGAGGCGACCGGCGATACAGAACCCTCCGGGTCACCGGAGCGCCTGGCCGAGGCACTGCGGGTGGCCGACCTCGACGCCGACCTGGCAGCCATGCCCGACTGGCTGGACACTGAAATCGGTGAACTCGGTGGGCGCCTCTCCGGAGGCCAACAGCAACGCCTCGCGCTGGCCCGCGCCCTGGCCGCGCCGGCGACCAGTCCACGGCTGCTGGTTCTCGACGATCCGTTCTCCGCGGTCGACGCCGACACCGAAGCCCGCATCATCGCCGCGCTGCGCGAGGCGGTGGGTCCGGCTGCGCCACCGGAACACCAGGCCACCGTCGTGTTGTGCTCGACCCGCCTGGCCGCGTTCGCCCACGCCGACGAGGTCATCGTCCTCGACCACGGCCGCATCCACGAGCGCGGTAAACACCAGGAGTTGCTCGCCGCCAACGGGCTGTACGCCCGTATTTTCCGGGCTCAACGGCGGGGCCACACCGTGGTGCGGCCATGAGCGCCGCCGAAACCCGCACCGGGGCAAAGGCCACGCCGGTGTCGGCACCGACGGCCGTGGGTGCACAGCTGCTCCAGCTGGCACGGCCGTGGTCGGCCCGGCTGCTTCTCGTCGCCGCCGCGGTGCTGGGCGCCGCGGCGCTCGGGCTGATCCCTGCGCTGATCGTGCGCCACGTGGTTGACCACAACCTGACCCCGCACCGCACCGAAGGGCTGGCCCCGGCGGCGCTCCTCTACCTCGCGGCCAGCGCTGTCGTCGCCGTGCTGACCGCCGCCTACGGCTACCTCGCCGCGACCGTTGCCCAGCGCAGCCTCGCCGGCCTCCGGACCCGGCTGTTCTCCCACCTGCTGCAGCTGCCCACCGGCTACCACGACCGGACCCCGGTCGGCGACTCCATCAGCCGGTGCACCGCTGACATTGAAGCCATCGACGACCTGTTCTCCTCCGCCGCCGCCACCCTGCTCGGGCAAACCGCGCAACTGGTGACCGTCGCAGTCACGATGCTCATCCTCAGCCCCACACTCACCGTCGCGGCCGCCCTGTTCCTGCCACCGGTGGCACTACTCACCAAGTACCTGCGGCGGCGGATCCGCGACGCCGAACGCGACACCCGGCACACCATCGGGCAGCTCAACAGCCAACTGCAGGAGGACCTGTCCGGCGTAGAGGTCATCCGCGCCTTCGGCCGGCAAACGACATTCACGGATCGATTCCGCCTGACACTGACCGACTGGCTCCGCGCGACGAACAGATCGACGCGCTACAACGCCTTCTACGCCCCCGGTCTCGCGCTCTTGTCCGCGCTGGCGACCGCGCTGCTGCTGTTTCTGAGCGGCCACAACGCCTTCGACACCATCGGAGTGTCGCTCGGCACCTTGACCGCCTTCATCTTGCTGTTCGCCCAGTTCATCACCCCGCTGATCAACCTCGGCGACGAGTGGCAATCCGTGCAGGCGGCGCTCGCCGGCGTCGAACGCGTCTTCTCCGTCCTCACACTGCCCACTGACAACCAGGTCCGGCCTGCACCGGCGATCCCTCCACGCAGCAAGGACGACCGAGACGATCGAGAAGATCAAGACGGTGCGGCAGCGCTGGAAGTGGAGCACATAACGTTCGGTTACGCGCCGGGCGCGCCGGTGCTGCACGAGGTCAGCGTCGCGGTGCATCCCGGCGAGCACGTGGCGGTTGTCGGCAGAACCGGCGCCGGCAAGACGACCCTGCTCGCCCTCCTCGCCGGCCTGTACACGCCATGGACGGGACACGTGCACGTCGCCGGGCAGGACCCCCGCACCCTCGACGACGCGGAGCGCCGGGCGGTACTCGGATTCGTTCCGCAGACGGTGCAACTGTTCAGCGGCACCGTGCTGGACAACCTGACCCTCGGCGATCCGACTATCCCTGCCGAGAAGGCACGCGGCGCGGCCACCCTCGCCGGTGCGGACCGGTTCATCCGCGCACTGCCCGACGGCTACAACACGGTCCTGTCCGACTCGGGCCGTGGCACCGGGGTTCAACTGTCAGCCGGGCAACGCCAGTTGCTCGCGCTCGCACGGGCCCTGGTCACCGCCCCGGTCGTCCTTCTGCTGGACGAAGCCACCGCAGTCATCGACGGCGCCAGCGATGCCGCATTCCGGGCCGCCCTGCACGAACACGTCCTGACGGCCGGCACCGCCGTGCTCACCGTTGCCCACCGGCTGGCCACAGCGCGCGAAGCCGACCGCGTCCTGGTCATGGCCGGCGGCCGCATCGTCGAGCAAGGCCCACCCGGCGAACTCCTCACCTCCGGCGGCCGGTTCGCCACCCTGATCGCACTCGAAGACGCCGGCTGGGACTGGCAACACGACCTCGATGACCCCTGACCAGACCAGTGAGCCGGTAGGCAACGTGCCACGAGCCGCCACAGTGAGATCGGCTAGCGAGGCGGCTCGGCCAGTGCACGGTAGAGCGAGGCAACTGAGGGATGCTGGCCAGCGTTTTTCCCGGTCTTGATGGTGAGCTTCTGGGTGATCTCGCCGATCGGTGTGCCGCGGTCTCGCAGCGCGCGGGCGAACAGGACCATGTCCTCGTCGATGACCTTCGGCCGGCCGCCGTGGTTTCCCTTGCTCGCTGCAACCTGTTGACCTTCGAGGGTCTTCTCGCGGATGTAGTTGCGGTCGAGCTGGGCGGCGACCGCGCACACGGCGAAAAGCATGGAGCCCATGCCGTTCGGGTCGTAGATCCCGGTCTGTGGCCCGGTGAGGAGCTCGAGCCCGATCCCGCCGGCCTGCAGTTGAGCGGACAGGGTCATCAGCTCGGCGGCCTTGCGGGCCAGGCGCTTCATCTCGTGCACTGTGAGGATCACCGGCTGATCGGGTGCGGCTTGTTTTATGTCGTGGGCCAGCGTGAGGGGCCTTCTCCAGCTCGAGGCGGACCTTGATCCTGGTGCTGATCTTCTCGGAGAACACCCGGGTGCAGCGCGCGCGGCCGAGGGCGTCGAGTTGGCTTTGCAGTTCCTGCTGGGCGGTCGAGCAGCGAGCATAGCCAATCCGGATCGGCTGACCACCGATCCGCGGCTCGGCTGCAGCGACTGAAGGCCCGAGCTTCCAGGGCGCACCAGGTGCCCGGTCAGCCCGGCGCCGATCATCGCACTGCGAGCACCATGGTCAGACGTTCTCAAACCAACAGCTGAACACCAGTTGCAACTGCCGACCGTTCACTTCGTTCCCGTCCGGAACTCGACGCTGTTTCAGGGAACGGCGTGGAACCACTCGGTTCCGAGGAGGCGGCGGGCGAGTGGTCGGGGAAGCGCGAGGATGATGCGGATGGTGCGGATTCCGCCGCTGGTTTGCGAGTGGTGTGCGGCCAGGGCGGCGCGCTTGGCCTCGAGGTGTGCGCGTACGTTAACGGCCATCGACAGGTCGGTGCGCGAGGCGTAGATATCGTCGCCCGGGATGGTGAGGCCCGGCAGCAGCCGGGCGATGGGTCGCAAGAGGCGCAAGAGGCGCACCAGCCAGGTTCTGTCGAGTGTTGCTTCGAGTAGCACCGGTCGGCGAGCGGCGGCCTGCCGCGCTGCTCGCGCGATCCGGTGCACTTGGACGTGGTCGGGATGTCCGTAGCCCCCGTTGGCGTCATAGCCGGTGAGGATGTCGGCGTCCTCGTCGTCGAGGATCGACGCCACCGCCCGGGCTGCTTCCTCGACGGGCGCGTCGGCCAGCCGATGCCGGCCGGCTGTGGGCACGCCGGCCATGCCGGAGTCCCCGTAGCCGAGCCACTCCACCCGCGTCACGCCGAGCGCTCTGGCTGACGCCGCTGCCTCGGACCGGCGTAGTCGACCGAGCGAGCCGCGGCTGTGGGAGTCGGCCGCGAGTCCGGCGTCGCCGTCGGTGGCGAAGATGAGTACGACGCGGTCCCCGGCGGCGGCGCGCTGGGCGAGCCATCCGCCGGTCAGCAGTGCCTCGTCGTCTGGGTGGGCGTGCAGCGAGACGATGGTGGGCATGGCGGTCCTCAGGCTTCCGCCCCGAGCGGCGCATACGTTGCCGCGACCGTCGGGATTGCAGTGCCGGCTCGTTCGGCGGCTCGCTGGTACAGCGCGTCTGTGCGCTGGAGGATGCCGCTCCAGTCGAGCGTGGGGGCGACGCGCTGGTTGTGCGCGGTGATCTTGTTGCGCAGGGCATCGTCGCTGATGAGTTCTGCGATGGCGACGATCATTTCGGTGTCGTCGGCGACGAGGATGCCGTCGACGCGATCACGAACGAAGTCGGCGACGCCGCTGCGGCGTTTCGCGATGACGGGTAGTCCGGTGCACCGTGCTTCCAGTGCGGCGATGCCGAACGATTCCTTCGCCGCGGGCGCGACGTACAGCGAGGCGGCCGGGAGTTCATCGTGGACCTGGTGCCGAGTGATGCGCCCGGTGATCCGGACGTGGTCCGACAGCCCGCGGCGCTTCAGGTACCGCTCGATCCGTCGGCGTAGCGGTCCGTCGCCGACAATCACCAAATTGACGTCGTGCTGGGGGCTGAGACGTCGGACTTCCTCGAACATCTTGACCAGTTGGAGCGGGCGTTTGCGGGGCATGAGCCGCATGACACTGACGAGGGTGATCGGCCGATCGTCAGGGCGCAAGGCCCGCGGCGCCGTCGTACTCGGTCGCCAGGATGCGACGTCGATCGCGTTCGGCAGCACTGTGACACTGGTTCCTCCCAGCGATTGCCGGAGGGCGTCGGCTGCCGCGCTACTGACTGCGGACCAGGCGACGGGCCAGCGGCGCAGGGAAGCCAGTGCGGCGAGTCGGAGGATGCCGCCGGCGCCTGCCCACATCGAGTGCAGGGTGATCAAGGTAGGGAGGCCGGCGGCCATCGCGGCCCGGGCCACACTGACGCCGTATGGCGACCACAGCGAGAGGTGTACGTGGACGGCGTCGTACTCCGTGACCGCGCGGCGGGCCCGTACCGACGGCATGCGGTGCACCCAAGCCGGGTCTCCATGGGCGCCGGATGTCGGGGTGAGCACCTCGGCGTCGAGGCCGGACGCACGTTGGTGGCGGACCAGGTCATCCACATGAGTCTCGATTCCGCCCAGGCGTGGTAGGAAGACGTCGGTGACGTGCGCGATGCGTGTCCGTCCGGTGGGTGGCGCGGTCGCGAATCGCCGGGGCCGGCGGGAGCGGCGTTGCCGAAGCAACCAGATGCCGAGGACACTGCCTCCGACTGGGATCTCCAGGGCGAGGACGAAGGCCCGGTACAGTACGGCGGCGGCCGTGATGCCGGCGGGGTCGCCGCCCAGAGCGAGCAGGACGCCGACGAGGCCGAGGTCCGCCACCCCGATCCCACCGGGGGTGATCGGGACGACCGTGAGCAGTCGCTCGACGGCGAATCCGGCGAGTACCGCGGGCCAAGCGGTTCCGGCCCCGGTCAGGTGGAGGCACAGCGCGAGAAGCAGGCACTGGAGGGCAACGTAACCTCCGATGCCGGCCGACATCCGAACCCAGCCACCGGCGACCAGGTCGGCGCAATCCCGGCGGATTCTGACGAGGGCGTCGGCCAGCCCCAGCGTCCGGTCCCGGCCGAGCAAGCGCAGGACGAAGTGTAGGGCCCGCTCGAGGAAGCGCCCGGCCAGGTCGGTTGCCCGTGGGCTGACCAGTAGCACGGCGGCGAACGCTGCGAGGCCAAGGAACCCGGCTCCGGCGATGAGGGACGCGGTCCGTAACACCGGCGTGACCGTCTGACCCTCTTGGGTGAGCACGAGCACTGCAAGAACCGGGAGGAGCAACTTGGAGCCGACGTCCCACAGATTGGTGAGGATGGTGTAGCCGGTGAAGGTCCGGGTGTCGATGCCCCAGGCCTTCATCATTCGGCGGTTGAGTTCGACTCCCGCCGCGCCGCCGAGCGGCACGACGTTGGCGACCGCGCTTCCGGTCATGTTGATGGTCAGGGCGCGGCGGTGAGTGAGGCTGGGCGCTGCCGCGGTCAGGACGAAGGAGTGCACGTAGAGCCCGGCCAGCCAGAGCCCGACGAGCGCGAGCAGGGCCGGCCAGTGCACGGACATTAGCACTGGAATGACGCCGTGCCAGGAGACGTCGACGGAGCGGGGTAGGACCACCCCGACCATGATCAGTGCCATGATCCAGCAGGAGACGAAACGCAGACGTGCGGGGAGCTGTGACCGACGTGATGGGCGACAACGTGCCTGCCCCGGTTCGTCCCCCGGACGTAGCTTGCACCTCATGGCTTGGACGGTAGGTGCCATCCGATGAAGCGCGGATTAAGACGTTGAGGAAACTCCGGCTGTGGGTGCCGTGCTGATCGTGGGCAGCAGGACGATGACGGTCATGGCCGGTCCGTGTGCGCACGGCACAGGTGCTGGGTGGCCATGGGAGCTGTGATGGCCATCGTGGCACAGGCGAAGTTCGCCGCCGGCCTGGGCGACGAGCGTGTCGACGAGTGCGAGTCCGAGTCCGGACCCGGGACGGCTGCGTGCCTCGTCAGCCCGTGTGAATCGTTGGGTGGCACCGGCGAGTAGGTCGGGTGGCATGCCTGGGCCCGCGTCGGCGACGGTCAGGCGTGCCCATCGTGGCGTGGGCTCATCGACGGCCGCCTCGTACGGCGCGGTGCCGTGCAATGCGGCGTTGTCGAGGAGATTGGTGAGGATTCTGTCGATCTCGAAGTCGGCGAGCGGCACCGCCAGTTCGTGCGTGGGTAGCTTGACGATGATCTTGCCAACGTGTCCCGGATCGGCCAGACGCCGCTTGTTGATCACGCGGCCGGTGGCGGCGACGAGACCGCTGGATCGTTGGCCTCTTATGCCGTCGACGCTGCTGAGCTGCAGGAGTTGCTCGGCGAGTGCGGCGAGGCGATCGAGGTCGACCTTGAGCTCGGTGAGGGTGCGCTCGTGCTCGGCCGGTGTCCGGGGCTTGCGCAGCGCGAGCTGAATCCGGCTGGTCAGCAGCGTGATCGGGGTGCGCAACTCGTGACTGGCCTCGTTGACGAACTGCCGTTCCCTCTCCAGCGCGCCTTCGAGGGTGGCCAGCATGTCGTTGAACGTGTGCCCGAGGCGGGTGATCTCGTCGTCGCGCTGGGGTGGCACGTCGAGCCGCAGGTCGGCCGTGCCGTTCGCGATAGCGGCAGCGCGGCGGCGGTACCGCTCGACCGGGCGGAGGGCGGCCCTGGCCAGCCGGTCTCCGACGAAAGCGGTGACAAGCAGCGTGCCGAGACCCGCGAGCGTGAGCTGGACGAGGAGCGCACGCAGTGCCGCGTCGCGATGCTCCCGGCGCACCCCGACGAGCAGGTAGTGCCGTGGAGACGTGGACACCTGGATGACTCGTAGCCGATAAGGCTCGTGGGAGCCGGGCAGGAAGGCGCCCACATTGAAGGTGCGCGGGGTCGTCCCGACCTGGCCGAGTTGCCGCGCGCTGACCAGGCCGCTCGTGCCGGCGGGTCCACCGTGGTCAAGTACCGTCCCGTCCCCGTCCAGTACCTGCCACGCCACGCCGGTGGCTTCGGCCGCGGGCCGGTTGGACACCTGCCCGCCGGCTCGTGTGAGCGGCCCCAGGGTTTCGCTCGCCTGCGTCAGTTCGGTATCCAGTCCGCGATCCAGGGCGTAGTCGACCCGCCAATACACGAACGTGCCGGCTGCGACGAGCACGACGAAGGTCGTCGCGGAGAACCCGGCGACCAGGCGAACCCGCAGGGGCAGCCGCGACAGCCGCACCTGCAGCCTGTTCATCGGTTCCCACGCGCGGTCTCGAGGCGGTACCCGGCCCCACGCAGGGTGGTGATCGTGTCGGTGCCGAACGGCTTGTCGATCTTGGCCCGGATGGCGGCCAGGTGGACGTCGATGACGTTGCTGCGCAGGTCGGTTTCACCGTCCCACACCTCGTCGAGGATCGTCAGGCGCGTGACGACCTGCCCGGCATGAGACGCCAGCAGGTAGAGGATGTCGAACTCGCGCGTGGACAAGCTGATGTCCACACCACCCCGGGTAACCCGCCGTGCCACCGGGTCCACCACCAGGTCACCGACCTGTGCGGGAGACTCACCACCGAAGCCTCTGCGGCGGTAGAGCGCGCGCAGCCGGGCCAGGAGCTCGTCGAGGTCGAACGGCTTGGGCAGGTAGTCGTCGGCGCCCGCGTCGAGGCCCTCGATCCGGTCGCGCACGGCACCGCGTGCGGTGAGCATCAGGACCGGTACGGCGACACCGATGCCACGCAACTGTCGCGCGACGCTGACCCCGTCCATTCCAGGGAGCATCCAGTCGAGCAGCGCCACGTCGTACCCCGTGTCAGTGAGCAGCCGGTCATATGCCGCGCGGCCGTCATTGACCACCTCCACCTGCCACCCGGCCTCCTCGAGCGTCTCCCGGAGCAAGGCAGCCAGCCGGACATCGTCCTCGGCGACCAGGACCCTCATCGATCACTCCCTTCGCCACTACTCAACGTAGTACTCGCTCGAGTGACCGTCTGGTCAAAGCGTCGTTCGAGGTGCCGCTGTCAGCAGGACCCGCACGCGGGTCCGCCCCAGGAACTCCACCAGGCGCGTGGCCAGCGATCGGATGAGAAGGTGCGACGCCAGCGCGATTCCCGCCCCGACGAGCAACCCGGCGGCCACATCGAGCGGAAAGTGCGCTCCGACATAGACGCGGGTGA
>Ga0137372_10005534_pt1 | contig 12333 bp, 10 predicted proteins | sample SagtaG_6_FD_104911 | JGI IMG/M metagenome (GOLD analysis project Ga0137372, IMG submission 104911) | Vadose zone soil microbial communities from Sagehorn Ranch, Mendocino, California, USA - Sage1_R_60_16 metaG | ecosystem: Environmental > Terrestrial > Soil > Vadose zone | place: USA...
CCCGACCCCTCTTTCGGCCCGTTCTTGGCAGACCACGCGGCGATTTGTCGCGTTTCCCGCACTCTGCGACACGCGCGCCCGGATCGGCAGCTAGCAGGCGCACCTGTCAGAGCCTGCTTGTAAGCGCTAGCCGACTGTCGGCGAGCAGCCGAGCGGCCTGACCCGGTAGCGCCTTCTGGCGCGTCGCTCCAACCGCAAACCCACACTGATGAGGCTTCGCACGTTGCCGTGGCGCGGTCGCGCTGGGCGCGCAAGACAGCATTCCACCCGTTCTCCGCTGATCGGACCCGCCTGGTGAGCGCAGAGCACACAGATCCGTATCCTCTTGGCGTGGCGACCGTCTCGCCACCCTCGCCACTCACGCGCGTGCCCGAACGGCGTTCGGCCCGGCGCAGGCGTCGGCGTGCCCTCTGGACCTTCCTCGCGGCCGTCGTCCTCGCCCTGCTCGGGTTGGTCGCGGCCGTCGTCGCATGGTCGGGAATCACGCTGGCGGACGACCCGACCGCGCTCGCGCACGTCGAGGTACAGCCGTTCGGAGGGACGCTCGAGCAGGTGCGGGCGTTCGGGCCCGACGGGCGGAGGATTCCCCTGAGCATCCACGATGGACGCCTGTTTCCACGGGCGCGCCTGACGCCAGGCGAGCAGGTCTCGGTCGTCGCTCTTGTGCGCCGCTCGCGCTGGTTCGGCTGGGCGCTTGGAAGCGAGCGCCGCGAGCGGCGGACCCTGCGCGCTCCGATAGCGGGCGTGAGCGCGCGCTGGCTCACGATTCGCCGGGGGTCGGTGGTGCGGGTGAGCTTCGACCGGCCGGTGAGCGCAGTCGCGTACGGAAGCGGCGGACACCTGCTGCGGCGGGGACTGGGCCGCCGGCCACGACGCTCGCTGTCGCTCGGGCACCGGGCCACTGCCGGCACCATCGAGGTCGCTGCGGCGGCGCGCCCGTGGGAGCGCCTGGGCATGCCGGTCGCGGTGAGCTGGTTCCCGCCGACAAGGCTGCCGGTTGTCGTCAGCAGGCCGGCGCCGGGCGCGCGGCTTGCTCCGGACGCCGCGATCACGCTCACCTTCTCGAAGCCGGTCGCCGACGTGCTCGGCGCGGATCGGCCGAAGCTCTCACCGATCACGCCCGGCCGCTGGCGTCAGACCGACAGCCACACGCTCGTCTTCCTGCCCTCCGGCTTCGGTGCCCGCTTCGCCTCCAACCTGCGGCTCGAGCTCCGGCCGACAGTGGACGTGACCGACTCGTCGGGGCGCCGCCTGCGCACGACGCGAGGGATCGAGTGGACGGTGCCGCCCGGCTCGCTCCTGCGCCTGCAGCAGTTGCTCGCGCAGTCCGGCTACCTGCCGCTCGACTGGACGCCGTCCGGCGCCCAGGTTGCGCGCACGCCGCGGGCCGAGCTGCAGGCTGCCGTCGAGCCCCCAAAGGGCCGCTTCAGCTGGCGCTATCCGGATACCCCGCCTGAGCTGCGCGCGCTCTGGAGCGAAGGCAGCCCGAACCAGATCACGCGCGGGGCGGTGATGATGTTCGAGGACAGCAACGGGCTCGACGTCGACGCCATCCCGGGAGCCAGGGTCTGGCGTGCGCTCCTCGCCGACGCGATCGCTGGCAGGCGTCGCCAGAGCGGCTACAGCTACGTCTACGTGCACAGCGGCATTCCCCAGTCGCTAAACCTGTGGCACAACGGCCACACGGTCCTCAACTCCCCCGGCAATACTGGCGTGCCCGCCGCCCCGACCCAGCTCGGCACGTTTCCCGTCTTCGAGCACATCCCGGTCGGCACGATGAGCGGGACGAACCCTGACGGCTCGCACTACCACGACCCGGGCATCCGTTACATCAGCTACTTCAACGGCGGCGACGCGATCCACGCCTTCAACCGAGCCTCGTTCGGAACCCCGCAGAGCCTCGGCTGCGTCGAGCTCCCCCTCGCCGCCGCCGCGAAGGTCTGGCCCTACACACCGATCGGAACGCTCGTCACCGTCGAGAAGTGAGTCCAACCTCGGGGCACCGCCTCGGCTAAGGCGCCCGCGTTGCGGGGTCTTGTAGCAGTGGTAGCAAAGGTGTAGCGTCGCCTTGTGCTTCGAGTGGCCGGGACGGTCGTCGCGGTCGTCCTTCTGACGGGATCGGCCGCTGCCGCCGAGCAGCCGCCGCCGAACGACAACCGGGCGAACGCGACTCCCGTCAGGCCTCCCGCCGCGGTGCGAGGCACGACCGTCGGAGCCACCGACGAGGCGAGCGATCCCCGCCCGTCGTGCGGCCGCACCCACTCGACGGTCTGGTACGGGATCAACGACGCGCCGGGGCGGCGGATCACGCTCCGCCTGCGCGCCGACGGCGACCTCGACGGCGTGCTCGCCGTCTTCCTGGTGCAGCGGTCGCGGCTGACCGAGGTGACCTGCGACGTGACCGACCAGGACGGCCGCGCGGAGCTCTCCTTCGACGGCCGCGAGGGCGCGAACTACCTCATCCTCTTCGGACGACTGGCGGCCTCGGTCGACGGCACCTTCGGGCTGAGGGTCGCCCTGCCGCCGATATCGAGCCCTCCCGGAACGCCGCTGCCCGCGAAGGGCATCGAGGGAACCCTCGACCCGATCGATCACCCAGACAAGGCATGGTCGACCGTGTTGCGAGCCGGAACGACCTACAAGATCAACCTCTTCGGGCGCCGCAATCGCTGCGTGGACTACAGCCTCTACGCCCCCGGTACGCACAACTTCGCGAGCGCCGCGCCCGTCCTCCATCGCGAATGCGGCGGCTACGCCACCTACACACCTGGCGCGCGGCGCGGCGGGCGTTACAGCATCTTCGCCCAGGCGCGGGGAACCCGCTCCGCGACGATCCACTACCGGCTCCAGGCGGCCGTAGCCACGCCGAACGACGTCGGGCCGGGACGCCCGTTCGCGAACGAGCAGACGCAGAGCGGCTCGCTCGACGCGACGCGGATCCACGTGATCGACGTCTTCCATTTCGACGTCCTGCGTCAAAGCGACGTCTCGCTGCACCTGCGCACCGGCTCCGAGTTCGAACTCAGGCTGCTCTCGGAGAACGGCCGCCTGCTCGACTCGGGCACCACCTATATCCGCCACGGGCTCGCGCCGGGCCAGTACTTCGTGGTCGTGCGAGCGGAGCCAGGGAGACGCGGCAGGTACCGCCTCTCGCTGCTGATTCGCGAGATCACGCAGACGCAAGCGCTCGTCGGCGGAAGCGACTCGGCGACGCTCCGGCCCGGTCAGGCGGCGAGCGTGGAGATAGGCGTGAGCCCGCCCGCCGCAGGGAGGGTGCAGCTCCGCATCAATCGCTTCCTCCTGCTCGGCGGCTGGGTCTTCTCGCGCATTGTCAACCTTCAGACGGGCGTCGACGGGGTGGCCCGCTTCTCCTGGACGCCGCCTGCGCCCGGACGCTGGCGCCTGCGCGCGTTCTTCCAGGGCTCGCGGACGGCCAGCCCGAGCTCGAGCCGGTACGCCTTCGTGAACGTCCGCTCCTAGGACCCAGCGGCTGCCGAGGCGGGTCACTCGGCGCTTGCCCCCTTCGCTGCCTTGCGGCATCGTTCGGCGGGTGGATCGTGCCTGGGTGGTTTCTCCGGCGGGGCCTTCCGCCGAGTAGGGCAGCCGTACGCGACCCCATGTGCGGCTTGATGGCATGACTCAGGTGCGCATCCCCGTAGGCGGCACAAGAGACTCAGTTACGACCCTGGGCGGCGCAAGCGGGTAAGCGGGAAGGATGGTCGGGTGTTCAACGAAGAGGCAGAGCACGAGCCCATCCCTCCCTGCTGCACTCGGCTCAAGGAGCCCCGTCCACCCCTCCTTCCAGAGGGTCTCGCCGACGTTCTAACACGCTGGCCATCCGACACGACCTGGTGTCGGCGGGGCGAGCCCTACGCGTCCGAGTCGCGTCACATCGCGGAGATCTGCCACCTCCATGGTTGGCACTCGGTGGCGCCACACGTCTCGCGGGAGCTGCTGCATCGGTGGAATTCCGCGCTCCGCCAGGTGGCGGTACCACTCAGCCCAGGAGTGTGTTCTCGTCATCCGCGAGGTAGAGGGCGTCGACCACGTCGCCGTGTTGCCAGCGGCTGTCGCCCGGCGGCCGCGGCCGAAAGCGCGGGTCAGCACCATGTGGGATCTGACGCAGCCACGTGCCGGCGGGGTCAACCGCGACGACGTCGAGCGCCAGCGGGCTAGACCTCAGACAGCGCCGGGCGACTCGAGCTCAGAGACGACGCGCGCGACCTGGCGCACTCTGCCCCGAGCAATCAACTCGAGCGGCTTCTGGTCATCGAGTGCCTCAATCGGCCTTGACAGCCAGACTGGGATGTACTCGGCTTCGATCACGCGAGCCAGTCGATCGACGATCTCAGCCAGGTCGGCGACGCGCTCGGCTCGCTTCCCCGTCGGAGAGCTCCGACGTGCGAACCAGTCACGCACAGTACTTGGCGCCGCCCCGACCGCTCGACCGATCTGCGCGTCGGAGAGATGCGCCACTTCATGGATCCTCACCGCCTCCTCGGCGAATGCCGCCGTCATGCCCGCAGGGTAGCCCTCCGTCGCTAATCCGTCAGGTTTTCGCGACGCATGTGTCGAGGCTACGCCGCTGTACAGCAGCGGTAGAGCTGCACTCAGCTTGTGACCAGTAAAGGCCTTGCGCCCTCGTAGCTCAGCGGATAGAGCACCCGCCTCCTAAGCGGGGTGCCCAGGTTCGACTCCTGGCGGGGGCATCGCCGTCCGGGGGTATCAAGGCAACCTCCGCTGGTTTTTCTGAGTGCCGGTATCGGCGCCCTATGCCGGCTCACCGGCCGAGTTAGACTTGGCAGTGTGCTCCCCCGCTTGGACTGGATCCGGGACCGTTTTTGGCCTCGTCGGAACGACACAAGGAGCCAGTGGCGCATCCGGGAGGCGCAGCTGGTGCTTGCCCGGCGGGCGGTCACGGATGAACAGCGGCGGAGACGGTCTGACATGACGAACTTGAACCGTCGGCACTTCGGACCGCACCCACCGCCTGGGTAGGCTCCTGACCGCGAGCGGCAGAGACGGGTACACGTCGGAAACTGCCGACCAGCGGTTTCCTAAACCGCGTGCGCAAGTTCGATTCTTGCCGGGGGCACTGACCCGTATGGTGGTCGAACCATGGGCAAAGCGAAGAACGGGTAGATCTCCGCCCGGCTGACCACCGGATCTCTTCGAGCAGTGCTTGGAGCAGCGCCTTGCGCGCGGGCTTGTCACCGTTCTCGATCACTTCGTGAACGTGCGCTTGCAGGGCGCGGAGGTCGTGGTCGGAGAGCGCCTCGGGGCCATCGTCTTGTCGGCGGCGAGTTCCGCGCGCCGTGCCTCCAGCTCGGAGAGTCTCCGCGTGAGTTCGGTGATGCGTGGTGCGCAGGCTTGTTCGGGCATCGTCTGTTCTTCGAAAGCGCGGAAGTAGCGGTCGAGCGTGTGGTTGACCTTGCGTAGTTCGGCGTCGAGGCGGGCGACTTCCGCCTCACGTTTGGGGCGTTGCGCGTCGAGCTCAACGAACGCTTCGGTGATGACTTGCCGGACTTCGTCTTCGCGAGCGAGCAGCGTGTGGAGCTGTTCGAGGATTGCCTGTTCGAGTTCGTTGGCGGGGAGGCTGTCGGCGTCGCAGGCTTTGCGGCCGTAGCGTTGGCGGGAGAAGCAGACGTAGTAGCTGTAGTGGCCGCCGTTGCCGTTGGCGGCCGCACCGATGTAGCGCTTGCCGCAGCGAGCGCATTTGACGAGGCGCACCAGCCGTGGAGCCTCGGCGCGTAGCGCGAGCGGCTCGAGGCCTACGCGAAGGCGCAGCCCTGGAAGGTCGCGCGCACACACGAAGATCAGGCGACGGGGGCGACGGTCGACCGCCCGGCGCTCCAAGGCGCGATCTCGGACCCGCGGCGGGCACTCGAGAACGCGGTCATCGCGCAACTGCTGATGCTCTTCGCTCAGGCCGACGTGCTCGAGGCGTGGGCGAAGGCGGAGGCAGAGCGCGGAAACTCGACGGACGACCTCCGCGACGAGCTCGAACGGGACTCGCGCCTTCCTCGGGCATCTCGCGCAGCGGCGCGAGCGCTACTTCCGCGCGTTCGAGCAGGGGTCGCTCTCGCCAGAGCTTTGCGAAGAACGGCTGAGTCAGCTCGCGGTCGAGGCGGAACAACTTCAAGCACCGGCGCAATCGCTCGCAATGGAGGTCGACGAGGCGCCGGCCGGATTTCCTCACGCCGAGGTAGGTCGTCATCGAGAGGAGCTTGGCCGCGCCGACGAGGAGCAGGACTCTGCGAAGGCGAAGGCGACCCTTGCCGTATTTGTCGAAGAGATAGCCGTGCACAGCCGGGGCGAGGTACAGCCGACGTACCGGCTTCCTCTCGAAGATCAGCCGGTTCGTGCAATGCACAGGAAAGTGGGCCGAACCGAGTATTACGCGAACCGCGTCGACGTGGAGCTAACGATCGAAGGCATGGCGCTCATCGTCTAACTCGGATCTCTGCTGGGCGCCTCGTCACTCTCGGAGCTCGTCTTCAGCAGTGGCAGCGTCGCGTAGTCGCGCAGCACCTGCCGGGCGAACGGTAGGCCGAGCGCCTCCCGACCCCGGCTTCCGTCGCCTTCTGTTGAGAACCCGACACCGGAGCCGGGCTTGATTCTCTCGGCCGCACGCTAGAGACTCGCACCACATAACGAGGAAGGAGAGATCATGCTGCGGCGTCTAATCATCTTGCTTGCCGTCGTTGCGTCCGGCCTGCTTGCCGTCACGTCGGCTTCGGCGACGGCCGTCACCGAGAGAGTTCCGTTCGACTTCGTCCTCTCCCCGGAGGAAGGATGCGGCGAAGCGATCCAGCTGAGCGGCACGCTCCTCGCCGAGTTCAGCTTCACCGAAACGTCGAGCGGCAACGTCGAAATCGGATTCCACTTCAACCCCCAAGGGATCACGGGCGTGGGACTGACGAGCGGTGCGACCTATCACGCCACAGGTGAGACGCTTGGGACGACGACGATCAGGGCGAACGGCGGCATCTCGGACACGTTCGTGAACAACTTCAAGATCATCGGGGAAGGGAGCGCGGCGAACTTCCTCGAGACCGACGTCATTCACCTGACCGTCAACGCGAAGGGCGAAGTGACTGCGAGCGTCGACCAGTCGATGATCCGCTGCGTCTAAGCGTTCACCTGCATCGAGGGCGGCTGCGCGGGTGCGGCCGCCCTCCCCGGCTCGATCTTGCTCTAATCGGTCTCTGTCGCGCTCTATCGAGAAGGCGACAAGATTCGCAGCCGAGACGCGCTTGCCTGACTGACGGCCTGTCCCGGCTCCGTGCGATCCCTTCTGCGCGTCATCTGTCGAAGAGTGTGCCAGCCGACGCGGTCGGTTCCCTAACGGCCAAGCGCGAGCGGCACCGCCTTCGGTCCGCGGAACACGGCGATCTGGTGCCATTCGATGTGCTCGGTAGCCAACTCGACTCGGCGAAAGCGCCCGAGGAGCCCGGCGAGCGCCAACTGAATCTCTGCGCGCGCGAGCGCGGCGCCGATGCAGAAGTGAGGGCCGATCCCGAACTGGAGATGGCGGTTCGGCGAGCGGCCGACGTCGAAGCGACTTGGCTCGGGGAATTCTCGCGGATCTCGGCCCGTGGCACCGATGGCGAGCCAGAGGGTCTCACCCGCTCGAATCCGGTGTGCCCCGAACTCGATGTCGGCGCTGGCTGAGACGCCGCGCATCTGGACCGATCCGTCGTAGCGAAGAATTTCCTCGACGGCGGACGAAGTGAGCCGGGGCCCGCCGCGGAGACGAGCGAGCTGCTCGCCGTGCTCGAGCAGCGCGAGCATGCCGTTGCCGATCGCGAAGGTCGTTGTCTCGTGCCCGTTCATGAGCAGGAGGATGGCATTGGCCAAGAGCTCCTCCCCGGTCAGTCGAGTGCCCTCCTCCTCGGCGTCGACAAGGCCGCTCAGAAGCGTGTCGTTCGGATGCGCCTTCAATTCGGCCACGAGCGCGGCGAAGTACTCGGCCAGTTCCTGTGCGCTGCGAAGCCCACGCTCGCGGCGCTCGGGATCGTCCCCAACGCCGGCGGCGACGGCGATCACATCGTCAGACCAGCGCTTGAACGACGGACGATCGGCAGGCGGCAGGCTCAAGATCTCGGCGATGACGACCACCGGCAGCGGGTACGCGAGCCCTTCGATCAAGTCCCATTCGCCCTCATCGACCTCGGCCAGCTGCTCTTCGACGATCTCGGTGATCCGTGGCCGCAGGGCCTCCACACGCCTCGGGGTGAACGCCCGGTTCGCGAGCGCGCGCAGCCGCGTATGGTCGGGTGGATCGGTGAACAGGATCATCCGCGTGAGCAGTCGCTTGAGTAGATCACCCTCCTGCGGACCGCCACCACGCGAGACCCGCGGATCCGCCAACGCAGACGCCACCTCCGCGTAGCCCGTCAACACCCACCCTCGGAGCTCCTCCTCCCAGCGCACCGGCTCATCCCGTAACTCCTCATACGTCGGGTACGGATCGACGAAGAACTCCGGCGTGAAGAAGCGACTCACATCTCGCCCAACTCTAGAACCAGGCGGACGGTTCGCTTTGAACCAAGTTCAGTGGGCGGAACTTGTCGGTGCGCAAACCGCGCGTTTGAGGCGCCGGCGCTCCGGCTGCCATAGGTCGACCGAAGCCTGCGGGCTCGCGGCGGTGGGGAACCAAAGGCGGGCCACACCGCCCGAATAACGCTTAAGTCAACGGCCTGGCGGAAGCGGTGAACACGGTAGTGCGACCCGTCCGCTGTGACAGGAGCACCTGCCTGGCTCGCATCTGATCAGGTCGGCTCGCCGAACTTGATCAACGGCTAGCGATGGGAGCCGCGCACGCGGCTCCCATCGACCCAGTCGTCCTACGTTCTTCTACAAGCACTCCTCCGGCGCCGGTGCCGAGATGATGTGGGTCTCCGACCCGGGCGGCAGGATGAAGAAGAAATAGGCCTCTGCCCCTGATGGTCCGGCGATCGCACGGTGAACGTGGCCGAAGCCGGGATCCAGAAATCCCTGACCGGCGGTGTACGTTCGGTCGCGGCACGTGTTGTGTGCGGTGTCTTCGTACGTCAGCGAACCGCTCACGACCATGCCGAACACCGGTCCCGGGTGGCTATGCCACGGAAACGCCTGGTTCGGCGGAAACCTCAGGTGTTGGACGAACACATCCGCGCCGTTCGGTTCTGCTGCCCGCGCAAGCGCGGAGACCGGAACGTCCGCCACGTAGTTGTGCGCGACGAAGAATCCTGTCGGCACAGTCGCTGGATCAATCTCCGTCACGTGAGCGGCAATCGCGACACCGGCGCCGACCGCGACGGCTGCGGTCGCGAGCGCCAGCACGATCTTGGGCCGCATCTCGCTGCCCTCCTCTCCTCGGTCAGGCCGCTAGACCGAGCTCGTGGTTTGAGCGAGCAATCTCCAACACGCGCCGGCTTGCAGCAATACGACGTTCGTCGTATCTTCGAGTGGTGGCTCGCCTGAGTCATCGCGACCTGCGCAATGCCCTCGAGTTGGTGCACGCTGCATCATCCGTGCACGGCTCTGAGCCGTTCCCGCAGCCGAGCGTCGATCTGCTTGCCCAGGTGGTCCCTGCCGAGTTCATCGGCTACTACGAATGGGACAATCAAGCACGATATCGACCGATCAGGGCGGTGGAGTTCCCTGTCGTTTCGGTACCGCCCGAGGTCGCTGAGGCGCGCATGGAGTACTGCCGGTCCTACCCGCTGAGCATCTTGGTGCGGAGGTCAGAGACGCGCGCGCTCAAGATCTCGGACTTCGTCTCGCTTCGGGAACTACATCGACTGGACTACTACGACTCCGTTCTGCGACCCTTCCGGATCGAACACCAAATGCGGCTTTGGCTCTCGGCGCCCGCAGGAATCTCCCGCGTCTTCTATTTCAGTCGGCGGGGCGCCCAGGGCGATTTCGGCGAGCGGGACAGCAGTCTGCTCGAGCTGCTGCGGCCCTTCCTGGTCGCGATTCGAGAGCGTTCCGAACTTCGCCAGGCGGCCACCCTGACAAACGGCGCCTCGCTGACCGAACGGGAAGCGGAGATTCTGCACTGGGTGGCGCGCGGCAAGACGAACCAGGAGATCGCCTCGCTTCTGTTCGTATCGCCGCACACCGTCCGCAAGCATCTCGAAAACGCCTATGAGAAGCTCGGGGTGCATACGCGGACGGCTGCGATCGCCCGCGCGTTCGCCCATCGAAACTAGACACCCTTCGTCAGAGCTTGGCGCCCAGTTTCGAGCGCAAGCTGAAGCCCGACGTTGAGCACGCGAAAGCGCTACTACGGCTGCTGATTCAAGGAACTGCGTGTGCACACGGCTCGGAGATCTAGCCGATCTCTGACATCTGAAGATCTGACGTTTTGTGCACTGCCAGGTTCAGTGGAGCGAACTGGAATCGAACCGACCTGGTCGTTTCCAGGTACAAACGCCCAGGGGTTCATTGTCGCGACGAGCCACCTTTCCTGGCGTACTGCGCCGAGAGTTTCAGCCGATCGCCAGGCACGACCGCGTGGTTCGGATTATGTGCGACTGGGGGCACTCGTACCGCGGAATCGCTGCAAGAGTTCTCTTTTCGACCCGGACGACTTCCACGGTGGTCGAACCAAACCTGTTTGAAGACCAGGTCGCGTTTCCAGGTGCACTACAGTCGTCGCCGTGACTGACTCGGCAGGAGCCTCAGCAACCGGCAGCGAGGGCAGCCTCCTAGCCGTAGTGCGCGAGGCGCGCCCGCATCTCGCTCGCACCGGCCCCGAGACGGAGGCGTGGCTCAGCCGTCTCGAGGCTCAACACGATGCGTTACACGATTTGGTGGAGAAGCTGTTCGCGACGGATCCGCAGACCGCGCTCGAGCTGGCAGCGACGCTGTGGCCGTTCTGGTGGCAGCGCGGGCACATGAAAGAGGGGCGCGAGTTGCTGGAACGAGCGGTGACGATCGACGGCGCAGATCGGCCACAGGCGCTGAAGGGACTCGGGACGATCGCCTTCCGCCAGGGCGACACGGCGGTTGCCGAGCGGGCTTTTCTCGAGCGCCTCGAGCTCGTGGAGCGCGAGGGGGCGCGGCGCGAGCTTGTCGACGCGCTCTCGGATCTGTCACGCATAGCTCTGCGCCGAGGCGACTTCGCGGAGGTTCGCCGGTACGCCGAGCGCGGCTACACCGCCGCCGAAGGGCTCGACCGGGAGGCGATCCGAATGCCGCTTCACATGCGCGCCGCAGCGGCGCGGATGGAGGGTCAGCTCGACGAGGCGCGCGCGCTCTACCTCGAGAGCCGGGAACTGAATGAGAGCCTCGGCAACAACACGAATGTCGCCGGTGAAGACCACAATCTCGTTCACGTCGCCCTGCACAGCGGCGACCGTGACGAGGCCGAGCGCCGCTTCCGGATGTCGAGCGAATGGATCTTTGCCAACGACAATGCCTACCTGCGCCCATACGCGTTTCTCGACGCAGGGATCCTCAGGCTCTACGACGGTGATCTCGAGCGTGCCGGCCGCCTCGTCGCCTGTGCGCAACGCATCTTCGAGGACACCGACGCGATCCCGGACCCCGACGACCGGGTCGAACTCGACGAGGGCATCGCTCGTCTCAAGCAACAACTCGGAGAGCGGTTCGAATCCATCTGGGCCGAGGGGCAGACGATCAGCCCAGACGAGGCTCAGGCGCTCGCGCGAGCCTGAGCGGCGCTGCGCGAGCCGGCAGCTGTTTCGTGACAAAGATCAGGCGACAACGAGGGCCACGAACTCGCGGTCGTCCCGTAGGTCCTCGAACACCCTGTCGCGCGCCGCGAGCGAGCCGTAGCGCCAACCCGCGGCCATCGCGACACGAAGCGAGCCGCAGGCGGTTCGGGCCTCGCCACGAATCGCCTTGACTGCGGCGAGATCGATGTGCGGCATGTAGCCCTCGTCCCCGCCCTCGAGGCGTCGGCGATCGACCCGCTCGCTGCGCTCGAGGTGCTCCTCCGCCTCCGCGCGGTCCGCGGGCCACAGGACGGCACCGAGAATGGTGCTCGCGAGAAAGCCGCGAGGCCAGTAGCGCTCCTCAGGCTCTGCCGCAACACCTCGGCGCGCGTGGACCAGAGCGCTCTCGTCCTCGCCCAGAAAGTACTCGCAGTCGGCGACCTTGACGAAGTACCGATCCCCGTCGAGCTCGCTCGCCTGGAACTGCCGTAGGCGGGATCGCGCTGCCTCGTCCTTTCCGGCCGCCAACTGCGACCAGATCACCCCGGCGTGGGCGGAGCTGTGGTCCGGAAAGAGCTCCAGCGGCTTCCGATACATCCGCTCAGCCTCGTCGTAGTCGCCGAGAGCGAGGTTCGCGTTGCCGAGGAAGAAGTGCACCCAC
>Ga0137372_10005535_pt1 | contig 12332 bp, 8 predicted proteins | sample SagtaG_6_FD_104911 | JGI IMG/M metagenome (GOLD analysis project Ga0137372, IMG submission 104911) | Vadose zone soil microbial communities from Sagehorn Ranch, Mendocino, California, USA - Sage1_R_60_16 metaG | ecosystem: Environmental > Terrestrial > Soil > Vadose zone | place: USA: California...
CCCATCGGCATGCGCACCTTGGTGCCTACAAGCACCTGGTCCCGCCGCCCCCGCAGCACCTCGCCGAGGATCTCCTCCGACTGGCCGTCCGAGTACACGTCGGCGGTGTCGATCAGGTTGACGCCCGCCTCCAGGCACATGTCCACCTGGCGGCGGGCCTCCCCCACGTCGGTCGAACCGACCTTCGCGAACGGCCCGGTCCCGCCGAACGTCATCGTGCCCATGGTCATCACGGAAATCTTCAGGCCTGAACATCCCAGCGCGCGGTATTCCACGACCGCCAGCCTAACCGTCGGCCTCCCGCGCGGGCCGTTCCAGGTGCGCCCGGATCGCCGCGGCGGCGGCTTGCGCGTCGGCGTCCGTGCACTCGAAACCGTGATGCAGAAACGCCGTCCCGCGCCGCGGCTCGTCCGCGGCGCGCGGGTACAGCCAGGCGTGGAAGTGCGGCTGGTGGTCCATGGTGGCCAGGAGGTGGATCCGCTCGGCGCCGGTCACCGGGCGGACCGCCCGGTACAGGCGTGCCAGCAGCAGCCCGAACGACGCTGCCTCGGCGTCGGTCATGTCGGCGAAGTCGGTGAAGTGGCGGCGGGACTCGATCCGCAGCGTCCCGGGCAGGGACATGTGGGCGGGCCCATGGCCGACCAGCCAGTCCCCGTCCGCAACGAGCCATCCACCGGGTGGCGCGTTCTCGCCGGTCCGGTGCTTGGTGCAGTAGTAGCAGTCACGTCGCTGTGTCATGCGGTCCTGCGCCGTCACGCGGTCCTGCGCCGTCACACGGTCCTGCGTCATGCCGGGGTTTCTCCCTCCGTGCCGGGCGTGTAGGCGGCGAAGCGGACCAGTCGCCGGTCCGCTTCCACGGCGACCCTGGTGAAGCCGGCCACCGTGAGCCGGTCGGGCAGCGTGGCGGGGTCAACTGGGGTGCACGTGTCGCCGAGGTGGACCAGGCGCCAACGAAGGCTGGGCTGGCTGTCCGTGCCGGCGAAGACGCCGCCCGGCCGCAGCACCCGGGCGGCCTCGGCGAACAGGCGGTCTTGGGCGGTGGGGCACGGCAGGTGGTGCAGCATCGTGAAACAGACCACCGCGCTGAACGATCCTGCCCCGAAGGCCATGCTTGTCGCGTCGCCGTTCACCACCCGCACGGAGCGAAGCTCAGCGCGGAGCCGGTCCGCAAGCAGCGGGTCAGACTCCAGGGCGGTCAGCGATGGGACCCGAGCGCGGCGGGCGGCGCGAGGCGGGTGCCGGGGCCGGGTGGCTGTCCGGGTTGCGGGTACGGTTCAATCTGCTGGTGAGCGCGGTGCGGCCACCAGGCGAGGACACGGACGTGGCAGTCTTCTGCCGGGTGCTGGGCGTGCCCGGGCTTGCCGACGTGCACGTGCATTTCCTGCCGCCCAGGCTGTTGCGCCGGGTCTGGGAGTACCTCGACGCTGCCGGGCCACTGGTGGGGACCGCCTGGCCGATCCGCTACCGCTGGCCGGACGAGCAGCGCGTCGCCCACCTGCGCGCGCTCGGCGTCCGGGCCTTCAGCGCCCTCGCCTACGCTCACCGTCCCGGCATGGCCGCCGATCTCAACGTATGGACGCTGGAATTCGCGCGGGCCACGCCGGGCTGCCTGCCGTCGGCGACGTTCTACCCCGAAGCGGGCGTCGTGGACTATGTCCTGGCGGCGCTCGACGCGGGAGCGCGCGTCTTCAAGGTGCATCTGCAGGTGGGGGGCTTCCCGGCCGATGAGCCCCGGCTGCGGCCGGTCTGGGGGCTGCTTGCGGAGGCGGGTGTGCCGGTGGTGGTGCACGCCGGGCACGCGCCGGTGGCCACGGCCCACACCGGCCCGGCGCCGTTCGCCGCGCTGCTCGCGCGTCATCCGAGGCTGACTGCCATCGTGGCGCACCTGGGTGCGCCGGACTACGAGGCGTTCCTGGACCTCGCCGAGACATGCGAGCGGGTGGCGCTGGACACGACCATGGCGTTCACGCCGTTTTTCGAGCGGCTCACCCCGTTCCCGGCGCGGGCGCTACCCCGCCTGCGGGCGCTCGGCCTGGCCGGGAAGGTGCTCCTGGGCAGCGATTTCCCGAACATCCCCTACGCCTATGCCGAGCAGATCGCCGGCCTGGTGCGGCTGGGGCTGGGCGATCCGTGGCTGCGCGCGGTCTGCTGGGAGAACGCGGCCCGCCTGTTCGGGCTCACCGTCACCGGCTCATAGCGGCTCTGAAGTTCCGCAGATCGGCGGGAGAAGCCCGCCTGTTTACCTGGTCATGTCGAGGCCGGCGTCGTCGAGCTGCCTTACGACCGCTGGAGTCCCGATCGGCGGCGCAGGCCGGTGACGAAGGCCAGCCCGTAGAGCACGGCGATCACGATCAGAAGGAACCGGTAGCCGGTGATCAGGGCGATGTACTCGAGCGTGCCGCCGACCATGGCTCCGAGCAGGTTTGCAGCGAACGCCGTGTTCGAGGTGTCCACATTGGAGAACCGCTGGGCGAAGACGAGGTTCGCGAGGAACACCGGGGCGAACGCCAAGGCGCTGGCGGCCAGGAAACGCGGCACCATCGGCAGGTCCAGCAGCCATTCCTGCGGCACCAGCCAGGCCAGGGCGAGGGCGGCGATGAGGGCGGCGTAGAGCACGGCGGGCCTGGGGAGCCGCACCCATCTCGCGGTCTCCACCGCCAGGTATACCGCGATCAGCACGCCCGCGAAGACCAGTGCGTTGACGAACCAGGTGGCGCCGAACAGCAGCGCGAACTGCACGATGCTCTTGGTCTCCAGCAGCAGGAACGCCGCGCCCATGAACGCGAGGTCGAGGTACCCGCGCATCCGGCTGAACGAGCCGCCGCCCACCCGGACGAGCACGAGGGACCCGAGCAGGATCAGGCCCAGCATCACCAGGTACGAGCCAGGGAGCGTCGAGGTAGGCAGGTACGGGAACGGATGGTCGTCGGTGGCGGGGGCGACCGCGGTGCCGTGCCAGTAGGTCGCGCAGTTCGGCACCGGCCCGGCGGGGCGGACGGTCAGGACGGAGAGCCGCCGGCCGCGGAGCGGCGGCACTACCTCGGCGCAGGGGGCTCGCTGGTAGACGTCCCGGAGTGTGGTGGCGTACCGGTTGAATAGGAACGGCGCGTAGTAGTTGTACATCGCGAACGTGCCTCCGGGGGCCAGCCGCGACTTGGCCGCGGCCAGCGACTGCTCCGTCAGCAGGTAGCTCTCCAGCCGCAGCGCGGACTGCCCGGCGAGCGCCGACAGCGAATCGGGCAGCGCGAACACGATCAGGTTGTACTTCTTGAGCGTGTTCTGCAGGTACTCGCGGCCGTCGGCGATGTGCAGGGTCAGCCGTGGGTTCTGGTAGGGATGGTCCGGGTGGGCCCGGCCGATCTGCGGCAGCACCGGGTCGATCTCGACCGCGTCGACGTGCTTCGCGCCCTGGGCCAGCGCAACCGCCGCGTCGTTCCCTGTCCCGGCGCCGATGATCAGGACGTTGTTCAGCGAAGCGCGCGTGACGTGGCGGTAGGGGTAGAAGTAGAACGGCTTCTGGGCATGCATCGCGGCGAGCGAGCGGGCCGCCTGGTAGGGGATGTTGTTCGCGGACACGTTGAGCGCGGCGTTCTGCCCGGTGGTCTGGAAGTAGGCCAGCTTGTTGTAAGGCGACCACCGCTGCTGGGGCAGCACGGACTCCAGAACCAGGAGGGTGATGATGACCCCCACGGCACCGAGCTGCCACCACCGGACGCGCGGCGCCAGCAGGACCACCAGGCCGCACCCGGCGATGATTCCCCAGCCGGCGGGTGGCAGGTCGAGGAAGGCGAGGCCGGAGAACACCGTGATCCCGGCGATGCTGCCCAGGATGTCGAGCCGGTAGGCGCTGAGTGGCGTGAAGCGGACGAAGATCCGCGCCACCGCCTGGCCGAGCCCGGCCATCACCCCGGTGGTGAGCAGGAAGACGATGCCAAGGCTGACCGGCTGTGGCAGCGCCGGGGTGCCGTGGAGCCCCTGGAGCGGATGCGGCCCAGACAGGCTGGCCAGGATTACCGGGAAGGCGAGTACGAAGCCGACCAGGGCGAGCAGCGCCACCGGTGTCCAGCGCAGGAAGTCCCGCTGGCTACGGGCGTTCAGGAAGCCGATGCCGATCCCCAGGAAGCTGGCTATCAGGACGAAATTGGTCGCCTTGGTCACGTACACGTTGTTCGCCGTGACCCAGCGGATCAGGGCAAGTTCGACGAACAGCATCAGGAAACTGGCGAAGATCAGCCGGGCCTGGTCCCTGGGCCGTCTTTCCGGCGCTGCCGCGGGCTGCTTCGCTTCGACTTGCCTGGTGGGGTGGTCGCTGCTTGCGGTCTCGATCTCGGCGATGTCGGCCCTGTCCTCTTCAGAGAGCTTCCCGGTATCCACCGTGCAACCGTAACGAATCCGCGCTGTCATATCTCGGGAACAGACGGCAGTCGCTGCCGAACCGGCTGCTCAGCCAGCTGCCCCCAGATCGCGACGTCAATCATGCCGGCCGGAAGCCATGCAGTGGTGGGGCGGATGGTGCGGTCCACAGGGTGCGCGCTAGGCGGCGGGTTGAGCGGCAGGGTGGGCGCGCGCCGGGTTGAGCGGATGGGTGCGGTGCGGACGTGCGCCGTGCGGCGGCGTTAGCGGACGCGTGCAGTGCGAACGTTCGCCGTGCGCCGGGTTGAGCGGATGGGTGCGGTGCGGCCGTGCGCCGGGTTAGCGGACGCGTGCGGGCGTGTGCCCGGTGGCGGGCCGGGCGATGGCGCGGTTCACGGGGGGCGGGCCGGGCGATGGCGCGGTTCGCAGGGGGTGCGCCGGGCGGCGGGCGGTGCGCCGGGCGCGGTCCGGGGCAGGAGCCGGACTGCGCCCGGAGACCGCTGTCAGCGGGCACACCCGCGCTCCGTGGACAGGCGCGCCCTACCCGTAACCCCAGTGCGGTCACCGACCCGCACCCGGCGCACACCCGTGACACGTATGGCGCCTGCCACCAGGTTCATGAGGGCCTCGCGACCTGGGATAGGACCGGAGCCGCCGGGCTGGCCCACTAACCTTCATGATTGACTTATATAAGTATCTGCTGATACTTTGACCGGGTGCACGCCTTCGATGTGCTTGGCGATCCGGTGCGGCGCCGCATCCTTGAGCTCCTCGCCGACGGGGAGATGACCTCCGGTGCGGTGTGCGCCATCATCCGTGAGGAGTTCGGGATATCCCAGCCGGGCGTTTCACAGCATCTGAAGGTGCTGCGCGAGGCCGGTTTCGCGACCGTGCGGCCGGAGGGCACCCGGCGTTTGTACGCGGTGGACTCCGGCCCGCTGCGCGAGGTCGACGCGTGGCTCGGCCGCTTCCGGCGCTTCTGGACCCCGCACCTGGAGGCGCTGGCCACCGAACTTGCCCGGGGCAGCCGGGAACGCCGCCGCGGCGGCCCGGGCGGGACCACGAAGGAGATGACCACATCATGATCGACGTCACCCAGCAGATCAATGCCGTCCGGCGGCAGGTCGGGACGCGTGTGCTCGAAGCGGGCGAGGCCCGCACCGTTACCGTCAGCCAGTCTTATGACGCCCCTATCGAAGACGTCTGGGACGCGTGCACGAATCCCGAACGCATCCCCCGCTGGTTCCTGCCCATTTCCGGTGACTTGCGGGTTGGTGGGCGGTATCAGCTCGAGGGCAACGCGAGCGGGACGATCGAGCGCTGCGACCCGCCGAGCAGCTTCGCCGCTACCTGGGAGTACGGAGATCAGGTGAGCTGGATCGAAGTACGGCTGACGGCAGAGCCCGAGGGCAGGACCCGGCTGGCGCTCGACCACATCGCGCACGTGGATGACGGTCAATGGGCCGAGTTCGGCCCGGGCGCGGTCGGCGTCGGGTGGGACATGGGCTTCATGGGCCTAGCCGTGCACCTGTCGTCCGGGGGGCAAGTGGACCGAAGGGAAAGCGCGGACTGGGCCGCTTCGGCCGAAGGCAGGACGTTCATGTCGCTGACCAGCCAGCGGTGGTGCGACGCGAGCGTCGCCGCCGGTACCGACCCGGCCGGCGCCCGTGCGGCGGCGGACCGGACCACGGCCGCCTACACGGCCACCGGCAGCTGACAGGGGGCGGCCCGCCTGCCCGGCCGGCCGCCCCCTGCTCCTGCGTCTCTGGCGTCAGTCCGCTGGGGGATTCAGCGTGATGGCCATCGTTCCGGTGAAGATCTCCTCGTTGACGATGAAGGCCATCGCGGTGATGTAGAACACGGCCAGCGGCGCGACCGCGAGCCACACCAGCCATTGCCGGCCCTCCGCCCGCCGGTCGACGATCCAGCGCCGCACCGGCGGCAGCCGGAGAACGATCAGCGGGATGCTAACTGCGAGTGCCTGGTAGAAGCGCTGGTGGAAGACGGGGATACCGTCGCCGTCCGCGGCGCCGAAGGGCGTGAGCCCGTCGAGCAGCAGCAGGTGTACGACGGCGAAGAACCAGATGACGTACGTCATCCGCTGGAGCTTTTTCCAGTACTTCCCGAGTTTCCGCTGCGCCGGGGTGTTGGCCGTAGCCAGGACCGGAAGGGCCAGCGTGATGATGAAGAACCCGGTCAGCAGGAACGTGTGCCCGGCGAGCCGGCCGAACACGCCCCCGGCGAAGTCGGTCGTGATGGCCGCGGTGGTCGTGTCCGCGATGCCTATGATCGCGAACCAGATGCCGTACCACCGCCGGAGGGGTGCGATCCACTGAGCCCCGGTGAGGGTGATCAGCGGACTGATCGACAGGGCGATGTACAAGCAGAAGATGCCGCCGGTGCCCAGCACGTCGGCTTCCGTATTGGTCAGTGTGCCCTTAGGGTTCGCCAGTATCCAAGCACGCGATATGAAGATGATGGGGACGAACACTGGGAGGCGCATGAGGAACAGCGCAATGGACCGCTTCTTGATGGTAACAGCAGAGAATTCGTAGTACTGGCTCGGTCTGGCATCGAGTACGTCGCTTCTACCCATCTGTAGCTCTCTCCTTCCCTAGCACGAGGCGCCGCTCCCAGCGCGGGTGAATTATGCGCAGGCCTAATTTGTCTTGCTCGGTGTCGGCTTCGCCGAGCTCGGCGGGCTCGGCTTCACACTGTGATGTGCCCCCGGCGCGTTAGGCATGCCCGGGCCCTGGTTCTCGTTAAGGTCTTGAGCATTTCCCGCACCTGCCCCAGCGTTCCGGAAGACAAAGAAGGCTGGGTTGTGTATCGCTATCTCCGTGATCCCGATAAAAAGAGGGATCAGGAGCAGGGCTACATAGGCGAATACCATCCTGTTCTTGAAGCGGAGCTGCCGCCCCTTTGCGGTCAGGGTCTTCTTGCCGCCCGGGCGTGACTCGTCGGCGGTTCGTGCCCCTGGTCTTGATTTGGCCGCGGCGCGGCTCCCCGGCCGTGGCCTGGCGGCCGTCCCGCCCTGTGGCTTGGCGGTCGCGGTCCGGCTCTGCGGCCGTGGCTTGGCGGTCGTGGTCCGGCCCTCCGGCCGTGGCCTGGCCGCCGGCCGGCCCTCTGGCCTGGTGGTGGCGGTCCGGCCCTGTGGCCGTGGCCTGGCGCCCGGCGCGGGCTCCGGCTCCCAGCCGTCCTGCTCCCAGCCCTCCTCCTCCCCCCAGGCCTCCTCGAGCTGCTGCCAGGCCTGCGGCGCTGAGGTCTCCTGCCAGGTCGGCGACTCGACGGCCCGCGGCCAGGCCTCTGGTTCTGCTGCCGGCATGGCCGGGCCTGCGAAGTCTTCCATGACCTGTGGCCTGGGCTGCCCTTGCTGGCGTGGCCGGGCAGTGGGCGGGGCGTCTTGCTGCCAGTCCTGTGGCTCAAAGGCTGGCATCGGCGGGCTGGTGTCGGTCAGTTGCTGCCGGGGCCGGGCCTGTGGCCTGGGCCGCCCCTGCGAGCGCGGCCGGGCGGCCGGTGGGGCGCCTGACTGCCAGTCCTGTGGCTGCGCGGCCGCCGCCGGGCCGCTGTCGTCCGTCATCTCCGGTCCGGGCAGGGCCTCCGGCTCCCCAGCCGTAATCGCGGGGATGGTGAAGGTCCTGGTGACGTACGCGGCGACCTGGCCCAGCTCAGCCGACAGCCTGATGGCGCCGGCCCGTAGCTCGTCGGCCTCCCGCGCCGCCGCCTCACGTATCGCGTTGGCTTGGTACTCCGCCTGCCGCTTTATCTCCTCGGCCTCCCGCTCGGCCTCGCGTGCCGCGTCGACCTGGTAAGCCGCCTGCCTCCTTACCTCGTCGGCTTCCCGCTCGGCAGCCTCACGTATCGCGTTGGCCTGGTCCAACGCCTCCTGCCTGATGCCGGCAGCCTGGCTGTCCGCATCCGAGAGGATCCGTTCTGCCAGCCGGACGGAGTCCGCGTTCTGGAATCCCCCGGCATCCTGCCGCAGGGGGTCATGCAACTCTGCCTGACGTTCGCCCGTGAGATGAGGCATCTCCCCGGCGCCGGCGCCCGTCGGCCACTCCTGGCCGGCAGAGGGCAGCAGGACCTGGACCGGGCCATTACCGAACGCGACCTCGTAATTCGACGGAGGCGCCGCGCCCGCGCCGTGCTGGCCTGACCACTGCGCCGCCCCGTCCGGTCCGCCGTCAGCCGGAACCCGTACCCGTGCCGCTGGCGCTGGCGGCGGCGCCGTCGGTGAGCGAGGGTCGTGACGCGGCGCGGCGGCCGGTTCCCGTCCTCGCGGGGCGGACCCGCCACCGGCGCGTGGCCAGCTCGGATGCTCGCCGCCGGCCGGCCAGCTGGGGTGGTCCTCGCCGTATGGCCAGCCGGGGGAGGCGCCGTTCGGCGGCCAGTTGTCGTCGCCCGCGGTCCAGTCTGGGTGGCCGTCGCCGGCAGACCAGTCCGGATCGTCCCTGCCAGGAGCGTTATTTGGCCAGCTTGCGTTCTCGGCACGCATATCGACTCCTGTCCTTATTACGGAGCCAGTTCTGTTGCTTGCCCGAGGTTCCAGCCCGGTGGTGGTGCCCGCCGCTGTCGGCCAGCGGTACCGGGATGGCGACGGCTCAGCCCGGTACCGAGCCCGGCGGTGGCGAAGACCGTCGGCACCCCGTTGGCCACGATCATCATGCCCTCGCCCACTCCCCCAGTTGGCCGAGGTCGGCTCGTGCCCAGGCTGCAGATGGCCATGAGTCGGCTATCGGCACCGGGCGTCCTGGCTGCGAGGTTGGCGAGGGCCCCGGCTGGCCCGTCTGCGGCTCGCGGGACATCGAAGTGCTTCACCGGCGAAGGTGACGGGGATGCGGAAGCGCGGGCGGCGCTTGCTGATGGGGACCTGGAAGCGCGGGCGGCGCTTGCCGACCCGGCCCCGCCCGCCCGCATCGCGGTGGCAAACCTTGGTGACGATCAGCGCAGCCACGGCCACGTGCGTGACCGTTTGCTCCGGGGCTCCTGCGTCGCCGCGGAAACCCCTGCCGAGGGTCATCATCTCCGTCGTCTCGTGCCGGGTACAGGTGAGCGGTGCGATTGCCCTTGGCCGTGCCCGGAACTGCATGCTCGGCCACGCGGCAACCGCGCAGTCCCGAACCTGCCGTTCCCGGCTACGGGGGGACGTGCGCCGGATTCGGGGGATCTGCCCGGAATCATGCGCTTGGCCGAGCCCCGACCGTAATCCGGCTCTTCTCAAGGGCATCCGCACAGGTGCCACCGGCAGCCGAGCCTCAGACCTGCGGGGTCCAGGGTCCACGATGGCCTCCAACAGCGGGGAACTACACCGAGTCCAAGCTTCAGCCCCGGTGTGGCGAGAGTATCCAAGCCGGGCCGCACAGTGCGGCAGATTGGGCTGTCCAGTCACTCCCGCGACGGGACGGATAGCCCCTAAGGGACCCAAGGGCACGCAGCATCGCCACAGGCAGTCGGCGGCATTCGCGAGGGAAACTGCCCTCGTTAGTGCTGGTGTCCGACATGGGATGCCGCCCCAAACTGCCTGGCACCTACTTTCAGGACGTCTGGACGGGGCCAGAGGTTCACCTGCCGGCCGTCTTGCCGTCTCTCAGTCCCAGCGAGAGCGCTGTGGGGGGTGGCAGCAGGTCGTGAGGTCGCGGCCCGCTGCGAGTCCGGTGATGTCGGCGCGTACCCCGATGCCGATTGCCCTGCGCTCCTCCGCCGACCAGCTGTCGAGACCGCACCAGATGCTGCGTCGCTGGTCAGAGGAGCTGCTCCGCGGTGATGGGAAGGGACCGGATCCGCCGTCCGGTGGCGTGGAACACGGCATTGGCGATGGCTGGGGCGACCCCCACGATCGCGACCTCACCGATCCCCTTGACCCCGATGGGATTCATCGGGTCAGGCTCGCCGACGAAGATCACGTCGACGTCCGGGACGTCGGCGTTGACCGCGACAAGGTAGTCCCCGAACGTCGCGTTGGCGATCCGCCCGGTGCCCGGGTCGGACAGCGTCTCCTCCAGCAGCGCCATGCCGATTCCGCCGGCCGTGCCGCCGATGATCTGGCTGGCCGCGGTCTTCGCGTTGAGGATGCGGCCGCCGTCGACCGCCGCCACGACCCGCGTGACCCGGACCAGCCCGAGGTCGGGGTCGACTTCGACCTCGGCGAATTTGGCGGCAAAGATGCCGGGCTCAGCCTCCAGGTCGCGGCGGCGGGCGCTGGCGCCGTCGGCCGACAGCTCGGCCATCCCGTGCCTGGCGAGTATGGCGGCGTAGGTCTCGCCCGGTCCCGGACCGTCGGCGCGGACCACGCTGATGCGGCCGTCGGCGACCGTCACGTCCTGCACGCCGCAGCCGCGCAGCGGCGACTCCGCGTCGCCCGCTGCCAGCTCGACGAATTCGTGCAGCAGCTGCCGGCAGGCGTTATGCACCGCGCTGCCGAGGGCGGCCGTCAGCCCCGATCCGCCCTGCAGCGGCGCCGGGGGCATGGCCGTATCGCCGAGCTCGAACCGGACCCTGTCCAGCGGCAGCCCCAATGTGTCGGCGGCCACCTGTGTCATGACCGTGTAGGTGCCGGGGCCGATGTCGGTCGCCGCGCTCCGCACGAACGCGACGCCGTCCTGGCCCAGCGACGCCCTCGCCTGGCAGGCAACCTGGACGTAGCCGTAGTACGCGCTGGCCATTCCCTGGCCGACGAGCAGCCGGCCGTTGCGCATCGACCGCGGCTCGGGGGTGCGGCGGGACCAGCCGAACCGCTCCGCGCCCCGCTCGTAGCACGCGCGCAGCGCCTTGCTCGCCCAGGGCAGGCCGGTCTGGGGATGAACCCCGGCGTAGTTGCGCAGCCGCAGCTCGACCGGGTCCATACGAAGCCCCCAGGCCAGCTCGTCCAGCGCGCATTCCAGCGCGAACACCCCGGGTGCCTCCCCGGGCCCGCGCATCCAGGTCGGGCAGGCCACGTTGAGCCGCACCTGCCGGGTACGCCCGGACATATTGGGGCAGTCGTAGAGGGCGGCACTGGCCCTGGTGAGCGATTCGGCGAAGTCGTCGGCCAGCGCGGTCGGCTCGGTGCCCTCGTCGTCGAGCGCAACCAGCTCGCCGGTGCGCATCGCCCCTATCCGCAGACGCTGCACGGTTGGCGGGCGGTACCTGACCGAGGTGAACATCTGCGCGCGGGACAGCACCAGCTTGACCGGCCTGTCGACCACGCGGGCCACGAGCGCGGCCAGCACGACGTGCGGCCAGGTCCGCAGGCCGGCGCCGAACGCGCCGCCGACGAACGGCGCGAGCACGCGGACCGCGCCCTCGGGCACCCCGAAGGCCGCGGCGAGCGCCGCACGGGCGAACGCGGGCCCCTGCGTCGAATCGTGGACGGTCAGCAGCTCGCCGTCCCAGTAGGCGGTGCTCGCAAACAGCCCCAGCGGATTGTTGGTCTGGGCCGGCGTGGTGTAGGTGGCGTCCACGATCACCTCGGCGGCCGCCAGTCCAGCGGTCACGTCACCGCGTGAGACGTCGCGGCCGGACGCGTTCTCCAGCCGCTCCGCCCGCGGATCGGCTGGGTCGAGCAGTGGCTCGGCCGGCTCGTAGTCCGCCTCCACCAGCCGCGCCGCAGCTGCCGCCTGCTCCAGGGTCTCCGCCACCACCACCGCGATGTGCTGGCCGTGGTGGACGATCCGGTCGTCCTGGAGCGGCGCCGGCGGCCCGATGCCGAGCCCGCCGGGCGCGCGCGCCAGCCGCGGGGCGTTCCGGTGGGTGATCACGGTCAGCACGCCGGGCGACGCCTCGGCCCGGGCGGTGGCGAGCCGCCTGATCCTGCCCGCGGCCACCGTGCTCTGCACCAGCACCGCGTGCGCGAGGTTCGCGAAGCCGAAGTCCGCCGGGTACCGCGCGGCGCCCGTCACCTTGGCCCGGCCGTCCACCCGGTCCACGCCGGCCCCGACTAGCGCAGCGGTCTCGGCAGCCGTCGTCATCCCCGCCGGCCCGCCACCGTCGCGAGAGCCCGG
>Ga0137372_10005539_pt1 | contig 12323 bp, 9 predicted proteins | sample SagtaG_6_FD_104911 | JGI IMG/M metagenome (GOLD analysis project Ga0137372, IMG submission 104911) | Vadose zone soil microbial communities from Sagehorn Ranch, Mendocino, California, USA - Sage1_R_60_16 metaG | ecosystem: Environmental > Terrestrial > Soil > Vadose zone | place: USA: California...
ACGGCGAGGATGATAACCGAGCCAATCACAACTTGTTGAAAAAAAGACGAGACGCTCAAGAGGTTCAGGCCGTTTCTCAGAACCGCCATGATCAGTGCGCCGATTAACGTCCCCAGGACAGTCCCTTCGCCGCCCAGCAAACTAGTGCCGCCGATGACGGTGGCGGCAATAGCGTCTAATTCATAATTCATGCCTGCGATGGGTTGCGCGGAATTCAGACGCGCGGTCAGCAAAATGGCTGCCAGGCCGCTGAGCATCCCGGCCACTCCGTACACCATGGTTTTGTATAACTTGACGTTGATACCAGAGAGCAGTGCAGCTTCTTCATTGCCGCCAATAGCATAAGTGTAACGGCCCAGTTTGGTGCGCGCTAAAATGAAATAGGCGGTTACATAGACGACGATCATGATGATTACGGGCGTCGGAACGCGCAGTATCTCGCCAGTGGCAAGTGAGCGGAAACTTTCGGAGAAACCTGACACCGGTCTGCCTTCGGTGAACATCAGGGCTGTGCCCCGAGCAACACTCATCATCCCCAGCGTTGCGATGAAAGGGGGTAGACGTCCGATTGTGATCAGCAGACCGTTTACCAACCCGCAGAGCAGGCCTATCCCGAGGCCGACCAGCAAGGCCAACGGAAGCGGCACGCCCTGGTGAAGCGCAGTTGCCATAACCACCCCGGCAAAAGCGAGTACCGACCCAACCGACAAATCAATCCCCGCGGTAATTATGACGAAGGTCATCCCAACAGCGACAATGGCGATGATGGTGGCCTGCTCGGCAACATTTAGCAGGTTTGAGATGGTTAAGAAGTGGGGCGTCAAAGCCCACAGCGCGACTACCAGACCTAAAAGGCCAGCCAAGGTGCCAAGCTGTCGTCCATAGTGTGAGAAAAAATTCTGTCGCAGGGTTATTCCCCTAAGGCGCATTGTAAGATTTTTTCCTGAGTAGCATCCTCGGCGGAGAATTCCCCTGTAATTCTGCCCCCGCGCATGACCAGAATACGGTCACTCATTCCCAACACCTCGAGCAGTTCTGATGAAATCATGATAATGGCAACGCCCGACGCCGTGAGCCGGTTCATCAGTTGATAGATTTCGGCTTTTGCCCCCACGTCGATACCGCGCGTGGGCTCATCGAAGATGAACACATCGGCCTGGGAACAAAGCCACTTGCTGAGTACCACTTTCTGTTGATTGCCGCCGCTCAAGAAAACCACCCTCTGATCGATGCTGGGCGTTCTGATACGCAGTTCCTTCACATAACGGCCCGTCGCCCGCTGCTCCTGTTTAGTGTCCATGATGCCCCACCTCGAAAACTTGTCGACGCTGGACAGGCAAAGGTTGGCTTTGACCGACAAGGGCAAGACCAGTCCCTGAGACTTTCGATCTTCCGTGAGAAATCCGATCCCGCAATTGATCGCGCGGCGCGGCGAATCGATCTTTTGTGACTCGCCTTTGACGTAGATTGTTCCGGTGGCAATCTTATCGAGACCAAAAATTGCCCGCGCCAGTTCTGTTCGTCCCGCTCCCAGAAGACCGGCGATGCCCAGGACCTCTCCCTTGTGCAATGAGAAGCTAATATCCTTCAAACCCCCCTTAGTGCCTAACCCCTCGACCCGCAATACCTCCTGGCCCCTCGTTGCCTTTTCTTTCGGAAAGAGCTCCGTCAATTCACGATTGACCATTAGGCGAATCAGTTCGGATTTGTCTATGTTGCGCACTTCATAGGTGCCGACGGAGCGCCCGTCCCGCAACACGGTGACACGGTCGCCGATTTCAAACAGTTCCTCCATGCGGTGCGAGATGTAAATGATGGATTGGCCTTTGTCTTTGAGCCTGCGTATGGTGGCGAAGAGTTCTCCGATCTCGTGTTCGGTGAGCGCGGCAGTTGGCTCGTCCATGATCAGAATTCTGGCGTCGAGTGAGAGTGCTTTGGCCACCTCGACCATCTGTTGTTCTGCAACTCTCAGCTCTTTAACTAACTTACGAGGACTGAGTGTCAGGCCCAGAGCACTTAAGGCACGCGTCGCCTCTTGAAAGATTGTGCGTTGATCGATTAGTCCCGGTAGACGGGCAGGCTCCCGCCCGAGGAAGATATTTTCCCCGACCGATAAATGCGGGATGAGATTGAATTCCTGATAGATCGTGCTGATGCCAAGCGTCTGCGCATGCCTGGGATTCTTGATCTCAACCTCAGCACCCTCGAGAAAGATCTGTCCGGTACTCTTATGATATGCCCCACTGAGGATTTTCATGAGCGTGGATTTGCCTGCGCCGTTCTCGCCGAGGAGGATATGAACTTCGCCCCGCCGCAACTCAAAATCAACGTCATCCAACGCCACGACGCCAGGGAAAGTCTTCCTGATGTGGCGCATTTCCAGAACGGGGGCATCTGCCATCTGGGCGTTAACCTTAAAGAGATAAGATTCGGCGACTAAGAATCCGTCGTGAAAAGCATCTATTGCCTTCTTATTCACACCGTGGCTTCAGCCCGGTGATCAGGGAGCATAAAAACAAGTGAACCGTTTTAACGGTTTGCTTTGCGGCGAATGCACTTTGTTGCGAGAACATTTTCCGCTGAAGTCGATTAGAGCGGCAACTAACATCCCGGCCTACTTGAGCACCGCCCACAAACCGTTGAAACGGTTCCTCGACTCGAGTTGGCGGTTTCTATCACCGGGCTAAAGCCGCGGTGTGAATAGAAGTCGGAACCTCTTTTCGCGACAGACTTACAGCTGAAAAAAATTAGAACTTGCGCGACCACTGTTGTGGCCATCGTTCGATCACGACTTTCTTCTCGGTATAGAACTCGACGGCGTCGCGCCCCTGGCTATGCATGACTCCCAGGAAGCTGTCCTTCCAACCGCTGAAAGGGAAATAGGCCATCGGTGCAGCCACGCCGATGTTGACTCCGACGTTTCCGGCCTCCACCTCATAGCGGAATTTGCGCGCCGCTGCGCCGCTGGTCGTGAAGATCGAAGCCGCATTGCCATACAGACTTTGAGACAGGATATCGAGCGCTTCATCCACTGTCTCGGCGTGGACCAGACTGAGCACGGGCCCAAAGATTTCGGTCTTCGACAGCTCACCGCCTGCCGGGACGTTTTCAAGCACTGTTGGCTTGATGAAATTACCTTGTTCATAACTCGGAATCTTCGCGCCACGACCGTCGAGTAGCACGGAAGCCCCTTCACCCTTTCCTCTGGCAATCAAGTCTTCAATACGTGCTTTGCTCGCGCGGGTAATGACCGGCCCCATCTGGCTGGATTCTTCAAGGCCTGAGCCTACTGTGATTGAGTCAGCACTCGCCGCAATCGCATCCCTGAATGTGTGCTTTGCGTCGCCGACCGTGATCGCGACGGAAACGGCCAGACAACGCTGGCCAGCGCAGCCGAAAGCGCTATCGGTGACGATCTGCGTCGTCGTTTCCATGTCGGCGTCTGGAAGGACAACGACATGGTTCTTGGCTCCTCCCTGACACTGGACCCGCTTGCCGCTGGCCGAGCCGCGCGAGTAGATATACTTCGCGACCGGTGTGGACCCGACAAAGCTGATCGCTCGAACTTTCGGATGATCGAGCAGCACGTCAACCACGGTTTTCGCCCCGTTCACCAAACTCATAACGCCCGGTGGCAATCCCAATTGCTCAATTAACTCGAACAAACGCTGCATGGACAACGGAACTTTTTCCGAAGGCTTAACTATGAAGGTGTTGCCACAGGCGATACCGTAGGGGATGAACCAGAACGGCACCATGATGGGAAAGTTGAACGGCGTGATGGCGGCCACGACGCCCAGAGGCTGGCGAATCATCATCTCATCAATGCCCCTGGCGACATCCTCGAGATTATATCCCTGCATCAATGTGGGTATGCCGCATGCCACCTCGACGTTTTCAATCGCCCGTCGCAGCTCTCCTCGGGCTTCCGCAAGCGTCTTGCCGTTTTCCATGGTGACTACCCTTGCCAAATCCTCCACGTGATCCTCAAAGAGCTGCTTTAGCTTGAAGAGATATTGAATGCGTTCCTCCGGCGGCGTGCGACGCCATTCGGGGAAAGCGGCGGAAGCTGATTCGATTGCCGCCGCGACGTCGGCCTCTCCGTCGAGCGGCACCTGTGCCATCGTCTCACCGGTCGCTGGATTGATCACGTCCCCGAATTCTTTGGCGGCAGAATTCTGCCATTGACCGTTGATATAATTAGGTAAGCGACCATTCGTCGACATAGCCCGTCCCTCCCCTCGGCCTAAGAGGCCGTCAAGTCTTATTCGCCACCCCGTTAGGGGTGAGATGTTTATAGCTCGTAGTTTCTGTGAACGCTCCGGCGCGGTTCGGAGGGGCGAAACTCAATCCGACAAGTACCAATCGAGCAGCAATTCGCCCCTCCGAACCGCGCGTGGTAGTTCTTAGGTTCCCGTCTATAAACATTTCGCTCCTACGGAGTGAAGAAGCGTCGTGATTAGCTCCACCTAAAGAAAGTAGCGTTCTCGTTTCACCGCTTTGTCGTAATCCTCGCGCGCCCGCCTGACCGTTTCGATTTCCGAGACTTCGGCCACGGGCACATCCCACCACGACTCGTAACCAGGTACGCGAACCTCTTTATCAACTTCGATCACAATGACAGTGGTTCGTTCCTCCCGGCGAGCTTCCGCCAGTGCGTGCTGGAGATCGTCGCGCGTCCTGGCGCCGATCACGTGCGCTCCCAGGCTCGCCGCATTGGCGCCGAAATCAACCTCCAGCCGCGCACCGTCCAACTGGCCACTCTCGGCGCGCCGCATTCTATAGTTGGTGCCGAAGCCGCCCGAACCAAGCGCTTGGGACAGCCCACCAATGCTGCTGAAGCCATAATTGTTGAGCAGGACAATAGTCAACTTGTAGCCTTCCTGGATCGAGGTGACGATCTCGGAAGACATCATGAGGTACGAGCCATCGCCCACCATCACATATACCTCACGGGCGGGGTCGGCCATCTTCACGCCAAGGCCGCCGGCAATCTCGTAGCCCATGCAGGAGTAACCATACTCGAGATGGTAGCCTTTAGGATCGTGTGTACGCCAGAGTTTATGTAGATCTCCCGGGAGACTGCCGGCGGCGCACACCACTATGTCATCCGGCCTGGAAAAATTGTTAACGACTCCAATTACTTCGCTCTGGCTGATAGGTGGACCCTGCCGGCGACTAAATAAGCTTTCTACTTCCAACTCCCATTGTTCTTTGAAGGCCGTAATGCGGGAAGCGTATTCAGCGGCGACCCGATAGCCTGGGAGTCCCTCTCGGAGTTCATCGAGTGTGACGCGTGCATCAGCCACGAGTGGCAGTGCCGCGTGTTTGTGAGCGTCAAATTCAGCGACATTGATATTAACGAAGCGCACTTTGGGATTCTGGAATGCCGTTTTGGAAGCGGTCGTAAAATCGCTGAGGCGCGTACCGACAGCAATCACCAGGTCGGCCTCACGTGCGAGGATGTTGGCTCCCGGAGTGCCAGTCGCGCCCAGAGCCTCGAGATTTTGCGGATGGTTCCACGGCAGTGCGCCCTTGCCTGCCATCGTCTCTCCGACAGGAATGCCTGTTTGTTCGACCAGGCGGGCCAGTGCTTCGCCCGCTTCGGAATAAATGACACCGCCGCCCGCAATGATGAATGGCTTTTGGGCCGCGCGAATCCATTCCAGGGCGCGGGACAGGAGCACGCGGTCAGCCAATGGTCGTGAGATGGTCCAAACGCGTTTTTCGAAGAGCTCTGCCGGATAGTCCCACACTTCTGCCTGTACGTCCTGCGGGAGTGCCAGCGTTACGGCGCCTGTATCGGCCGGGGAGGTTAGGACTCGCATCACCTCTAACAAGGCGGAGGGCAATTGGTCGGAACGGTTAATGCGATCCCAGTAGCGCGAGACGGGTTTGAATGCGTCGTTGACCGAAATGTCCTGACTGAATGGTGACTCTAGCTGTTGTAGGACAGGGGCCACGTTCCGACGAGCGAAGATGTCGCCCGGCAGCAGCAATACGGGGAGGCGATTGATCGTCGCCGTAGCCGCGCCGGTAATCATGTTTGTCGCACCAGGCCCGATTGAAGACGTACAGGCAAATGCCCGGAGCCGATTGCTCATCTTTGCGTAGGCCGTGGCCGCGTGGACCATCGCCTGCTCATTACGGGCCAGGTAGTACGTTAAGCCTGGTGTTTGTTGCAGCGCCTGGCCAATGCCGGCCAAGTTTCCGTGACCAAAAATTCCCCAGACCCCGGCAAAGAAAGAGTGCTCTTTCCCATCGCGCTCTACATATTGATTCACCAAAAACCTGATGAGCGCCTGGGCTGTAGTTAATCTCTGAGTTTCCATCGTTAGCTTCCTGATTGCCCGCTGGCTTCGATGATCGTGTGTAAAACTTGGAAATCCCACCCATGGCAGTGGGTGGATGGTTCAATTCCGGACTATTCAGAAGCCCATTTACTGTAGGTTAGATCTGAACAATCCACCAACTTCCGAAGCTGTGAAAAAATTAGCCACAGATTAACGCGGATGACACAGATCAAAAACAGACTAGAAACATTCATAGTTTTCTTAACCTTCTTATCCGTTCTGATCCGCGTTATCCGCGTTAATCTGTGGCTAAGTTTCTTTTTTTCACAGCTTGTTCCGTTGGTGGGATTTCTCAGTTTTCAAACAGTCTATAAAGGCTGGACTGACAGGTGATGGAAAAAACCGGTCATCTCGTTCATGGCCTGCCCGGCTCCCGATTTCGAGTCCTCCAAGGCGCGCTCAACTGTCCAGTTATGATGAATGATTGAACCTGCAGCTTGTGCTACGACGAGCGGGTCCTCCGCGCCTGGATAAAGAACGTTCCGCCCTACGAGAGCGCCACGCACGTTGGATCCAGCCGATAGTCCAGCAGAAATTTCTCGTAACAGCGGCGTAGCATCGCCGACCGACTCACCTCCGAGTAATAAGATGGGTAGCGTAGTAGCACTTGCCACAGCATCATAGTTATCGCAATAGGGCAATTTTAGCCAAAGGTAACGACTACTATCACCGAGTGCTGAAGCCACTCCCACAATCTTCGCCAACGCTTCTGCGGTTTTTACCACGCGGTAGCTGTCATTACCCTTGCTGACAGGTAAAGGTTCGAGAAATGTTGGCAGCCCCAGGCCATTCATTTCGGTAATGGCGCGGGCGCAATAGAGCATGGTGCGAAGTGAATTAGCTTCTTCATCACAGATGCGTAGTAAGAGCTTGGCCCCGTCCAGGTTCAGAGCGGCACAGGTCGCAGGCGATGGACCCGTCACCGGATCATCCATTTCCCAACTGGCCCCGGCCAGTCCGCCGCGATTCAGGCTGGCGATGAGCAGCCTGTCATCGAGAAATGCAGGACCACCAGCTTCCAGAATTAGATGGTGGAGGATCAACAAGTCTTCGAGAACATCCATTGTCGCCATCACGCCATCAACGACATCGCTCTGCAACACACGCACGATGCGCGCGAGGTAACCGCTACGATCGGCCATCTTCAGCGGATCGTCACCAACTTTTGTTACGCGCCGAGCGGGATGATCCGCCGCCAGGATGTTGAGTTTTCCGTCAGGGGTGAGATTGCTACGTCGCTTTCGCGCTCTAGCGGCCCGCACAGAGCACTGCGGATCGTTCACGCGCGACGCGTTTATCCTGGCCAGCGCGGAGGGAGGAAGAAACTCCTGATCAAGAAAAGCCTGCATTTAAAATCCCCCTTGCTCTTCGATGAACGCAAGAGCTTCATGTTCATAGGGCATGAAGTTGGCGCAGCCATGGCGTGTTACCACGATCGCTCCACAAGCATTTCCCATCCGCGCTGACCTTTGCCAATCCCAACCTTTGAGGTAGCCGTAAAGAAAGCCGCTTGCGAACGCGTCCCCGGCCCCAAGGACGTTATACACCTCGATGGGAAAAGTGGCGGCCTCGATTCTTTCACCACTCTTTAGGTAAACGGTCGTTCCATCCCCGCCGCGTTTAAGCACCAGAGCTTCCGGACCTGCCGCGAGAACGGTCTCGATCGCCTGCAACACGTCACCGCTGACGTGCGCTCCGGATACTTGCGAATGCTCGACGGTGACAGAAACGCCTTCCGCAAGCGCGCCGGCCTTCACCTCATCTGCCGTACCGAGTACCACATCAGTCAAACGCAGGACCGAACGGACGGTCACGCCAAAGGCCTTCGCGTCGTGCCACTGATCTGGACGAAAATCCAGATCAAGGACGACCCTGGTGCCGGAGGACCGTGCCCGCTCCGCCGCAAAGATTGTGGCACTGCGGCTGGGCTCCCGGCTCAGCCCTGTGCCGGATATCAACAGGATGCGACTCTGCGCTATCGGCGCCGCCAGGACGTCTTCGATCGTCAGTTCGATGTCCGCACAATTATCACGATAGTAAACCAGGGGGAATTTATCGGGCGGCTCAATGCCCAGAATGACCGCGCTGGTCCGGCGACCCGGTTTGAGCGGAATGAAGTCAGTGACCACACCTTCCTGTTTAAGGAAGTGGAGTAAAAAATCTCCCACAGGATCAGGTCCCACCGCTGTCAGCAGCACCGACCGCAGACCTAACCGCCGTGTACCAACGCTGATATTTGTTGGGCAGCCACCGACGTAAGCGGCGAAATTCTTGATTTCGTGGAAAGGTGCGCCGATCTCGTTCGCATAAAGGTCAATAGAACTGCGACCCATCAACAAAACGTCAAACTCTCGCTCCGTCATCATCTTCCTCTGCTGCCTGTCACCAGCGGCACCCGGGGATCCTGCTCACGCCACGATTCCCGCACCCAGGCGTACGCAGGGTCATCTGTCGCTGCCATCGAGCGCGCGCTACCCGCGAGGGCGTTGAGGTAATAGACGTTGTACCCATGCGCCGCCACTACCGGGTGGTAGCCTTCAGGCACCAGCACCAATTCGCCGTCGCGCACGGTGAGAGTCTCATTGATGCGTCCATCCGGCGTATAGACTCTTTGAATAGCATATCCTTCTGGTCGATCGACTTTGTAGTAATAAAGCTCTTCCAAATCCACCTCATCAGGCGGACTGTGTACATCGTGTTTGTGTGGCGGGTAGCTGGACCAATTGCCGCTGGGTGTGTAGACCTCCACCAGTAGTAACCTTTGTGCAGGGAAATCCGGTTTCAGAATGTGATTGATCTGCCGTGTGGCGTTAGCGCCGCCCCGAACCTCCACCTCAACTTCGTCCGGCCTAATCAGTCGCGCCGGATATCTCTCCTCCGCGCGTGAAAAACAGAGGGCGATTTCACAGTCCGCGACGGCCGAAACGGTGAACTCGGTCTCAATCGGCAAATAGAGCGCGTGAGGCATACCATCAAACACGTGTGCACGGCCACCAAAATCCAACCAGGAACCCGCGCTTGACTCCACCGAACAGCGTCCGCCTAACACCACGATCCCTAATTCACAATCGCCGGTTTGGGAGGAAAAATTCTCCCCGCGTAACATTTTCCGGATGCGAAGCGTCAGGTACTCGAATCCCGTTGAATCCGGCGTAACGACGAGCGTCTCTCCCGGGGCATTTAAGGCGGAGTTTGGTTTGATCAGCAAACCTTCAGTATAGTGCGTCATCGATGACTCCTCATGGCTCTCATGATTTCGGCGGCGGGTTCGATTTACGCATGATAACCGACTTCTTGTCGATCTCCTTAACAACCGAGCTGATTGAAACTATGACTAAAACCATTCGTTTCTCGGCGCGACGCAGATCGCTGCCTTCCAGCATCGTGGGTCTTTCCCTTATGGCGTTGCTTACCAACTCGTTGGGCGTAATTTCGTGGGGGCAAGCTGTCCTGCCAGTGACGAATCAAAGAAACGCCGCTGCGCAGCTATCGGTGCGCATCATGCCGCCTGACGACTCGGCCTTTCTTGTAGAGCAACGGTTCGATATTCGTGTCGAAGCACCACCAGGTCTGAGCGGCCCCCTGCGCGTCTCGCTTGATGGTCGTGACATAAGCGAGTGGAATAACCGAAGCCATTTGACCGGAGGTCAATTGGATCACCCGTCATCTCAGGCGCTGAACGGGGCATCGGCGTTCTTTTCACGCGACTGGTCGTTCGCGCGCGTCGGACGTCATACTCTGAGGGCGACCGTCGAGGGGGCAGCAGGGCGCGAGGTTTCGTTTGAAATTGTCGCCTGGCAAGGCACGGGCCCGAAGGTGCGTAACGTGATCCTGCTAATCGGCGACGGCATGGGTGTCGCGCATCGCACTGCGGCACGGATTGTCTCGCACGGCTTGACCGAGGGAAGGTATAGGAACGGCATGCTGGAAATGGACCAGATGCAAGCGACGGGGCTGGTCACGACATCGTCCCTCAGCGCAATGGTCACAGATTCTGCTCCCGGCGCCAGTTGCTACGCGACTGGCAACAAGGGCGCGAACCACGAGGAGGGTGTTTTCCCCGACAACACGGACAGCGACGCGCTGAAGCGCACTGATCCGGAGAGCGACGCGTTCCTCGATAACCCGAGGGTCGAAAACATCAGCGAATATCTCCGCCGCGCCCGTGAAATGAATCTTGGCCTCGTGACGACTGCCGATGTGACGGACGCGACCCCTGCCGCGTTCGCTGTCCACACATCTAACCGTAATGCCTCCACGCGCATCGCGGATGATTATTTTGACCGCCGCAAGCAAACTGGCCTCACTGTTTTAATGGGTGGCGGCCGGCAGTGGTTCGAGCCAAAGGGAAACAAGAAGCAAGGCGGGCGTCGCATGACGCCGACCAACGCTAAAGTTGATCCTGCACGCGATCTTGTGAAGGCTTTCCAAATGGCAGGATTCGCCTTTACTGATTCCACCGAATCTTTGCGAGCGGTCAGCGCTTCACGCCCACAACGTCTTCTCGGTCTGTTCTCGCCAAGCACGATGCCCGTGGCATTCGATAAACTGGGTTACGGCGCGGAGCGCGCGACCAATGTGCCGATGCTCGACGACATGGCGCGGGCGGCTATCAACTCCCTTTCATCATCCAGCCCGCGCGGTGTCTTTCTAATGATTGAGGGTGCCTCCATTGATAAGCAGTCCCACGCTGAAGATGCCGACCGTGCGATCTGGGAGACGATCGAGTTTGACCGGGCGGTCGGCGTCGCAAAACGATTTGCCGAACAGACAAACTCTGATGCAGACCCCAACAATGACACACTGGTGATCGTGACCGCCGATCATGAGACCAGCGGTTTCTCGCTGATCGGTGCTCGTAATCCCGACCCTCGAATTCCACGGGGAAGCCGTGATGCGGCGCGCGCGTACCAAGGTTTCACTGATTACAAGGATGCAGACGGTGACGGTTATCCGGATGAGGCAGATCCACCCAGCAAGCTTATCGTCGGTTTCGGCGCTAGCGCTGACCGCTACGAGGACTGGATCAGTAACAAGCGCCCATTGCCGCCAACCATAATCAAGAACGGGCGGGTTGTTGCCAATCCACGCCGCGATGGTCCAGAGGACGCCGACCCTGCATCCCGCAATGGCACGCTTATTACGGGGCAGGTCGAGAACGGTGAGATCGCCGCAATGGCTGCCGACCCTGACCGAGAACCGATCACCAATGCCGTCCACACTGCAAGCGACATCGTCTTGACTGCTTCCGGTCCCGGTGCAATGCAGTTCGTCGGAGTACAGGATAATACGTCGATTTTCTTTAAGATGATGCGCTCGTTGGGAGGCTCGTATCAGCGAATTTACTATGACGGACCCAGAAATAAATCTACGCGCCAGCGTCGCCGCGCAAATAGTTTCTGAGTGGCTAAAAAACCTCGCGGTTGGAACTTCCCGCTCGTAGGTCTAAACACCTTTACAGTGTTCAATTCTTAAAGTGAGACAAATTCCCGTCTCGCAACAAGTTCCGGTAGCCGTGGGCCATGCCGCCTGCCCACCTTTGATCCGTTTTTTTTCTGCCCGGGACAGATCCATGACGGTTTCCTTGTTGAGCTTCAGTTTGCCGATCTTGATTTTGCTTCTCTTCGCTTCTTTCTCGCCCGTGCTCTTCTTCTTCGTTACCATCGCTCCGGCTCCTTATCTGTTGAGTTAGTTCTAACGGCGGCTAAGGTTCTCCACGCTATCGCCTCCTCTGCTTACTAAAGCGAGAACCGATAGCGAAAACGCCAAATGGCGGCGATATTTTTTCGCGAGCCGACAGAACGGCCTAGAGGACGCCCGGGACTTGTGCTAATTTCTGGGCGCAGCGCCCAAAAAAGTCTGTGAAAGAACGAGCCGAATTGCGTCCCGGTTGAAGCTATGTGGTTGGCCGCTCATTATTCATTACTCGCGGTCATGCCTTTTGCAGGGGGACAACCCACCGGGATATTC
>Ga0137372_10005544_pt1 | contig 12317 bp, 12 predicted proteins | sample SagtaG_6_FD_104911 | JGI IMG/M metagenome (GOLD analysis project Ga0137372, IMG submission 104911) | Vadose zone soil microbial communities from Sagehorn Ranch, Mendocino, California, USA - Sage1_R_60_16 metaG | ecosystem: Environmental > Terrestrial > Soil > Vadose zone | place: USA...
CAGCGGTCCATGGGCCGCGGGAGCCTCCACACGGTCTCACTCCCATAGGCCCGGGAGTGTGCGCGCCAGCAGCGCCTGCCACGACTGCAGGGCGTCGACGCGATCGAACACCGCAAGGTGCCATGGCAAGCCGACCAACGCGAAGCCACCAAGGCAAAGACGTTCGATGAGGTCAGTGCCGCATATCTAAACGAGCACCAGGCCAAATGGCGTAGCGCCGAGTCCGGACGCGAGTGGCTGTCATCGATGAAGCGCTACGTCACACCGGTGTTCGGCAAGACCGCCGTGAAGGACGTCGACCTCGCGCTGGTCATCGCGGCGCTGGAGCCAATCTGGAACCAGAAGCCGGTGACCGCCGGTCGGGTGCGCAGCCGCGTCGAGGCCGTGCTCGACTTTGCGGCGGTCTCCGGTCTACGCGACGAGAACAACCCTGCGCGCTGGTCCATGCTCTCCAAGCGCTTCGCGCGGCGGTCGCAACTGGCACCGGTCGTGCACCATCCGGCGATGAAATACGCCGAGGTTCCAGCATTCCTCACGCAGCTGCGGGATCGCACCGAGGCGGCGTCAGCAGCGATCCAGTTCGTCATCCTGACGTGCAGCCGTCGCGGCGAAGTGCTGGGCGCGCGCTGGGATGAGATCGACTTCGAAGGTCGTGTGTGGGAGGTACCGGCCGAGCGGATGAAGGGTCGTCGCCAGCACCGCGTGCCGCTCTCCGCCGCCGCGATGGCCGTGTTGGAGCGCCAGCACGCAATCCGGCAGAACGAGTCCATTTTTCCCGGCGCCAGCCGGCCCCGCGTCTCGCCGACCGCTGTCGACCGGCTGTTGGAGCGCATGGGCTGCAACGGCGTATTGCACGGGTTCAGGAGCAGTTTTGCCGACTGGCGCGCAGAGCGCACCAATTACGACGCCGAAGTAGCCGAAGCGTGTCTGGCACACGCGCTTCCGAGTAAGACGCAGGCCGCGTACCAGCGTGGCACAATGTTCGAGAAGCGGCGCCGGGTGATGGACAGCTGGGCGGCGTTCCTCTCCGGCGCCGAGCATACGGCCGATGTCACGCCGCTGCGGGCGGTGTCGTGAAGAAGCCGGACCCGGCGTTCGCCCGCTGGCTCGTGCGGCTCAAGCGGAATGCGCCAGCGGCTGCGTCTGGCGCCCTGCCCGACATCGATCGAGCCGGCCTGGCCGGGGTCGTGCGCGCGAAGCGGTGGAAAGCCCTGAACGACCGCGACGTGAAGTTGATCGTCGACCTACTGGAGGGCAAGATCAAGAACCCACGTCATCGTCCCCCGACTGGCGGTGCGGCCAGTAAGCGGGTGGGCCTCGTCACCAGCTGCGTCGGTTTTCAGCGGATGTACCCAGATTGGAGTAGGAGCGAGATCATCGGCCGAGTGAGCGATGGCTACGGTGTTTCCGAAACGTATGTAGCCAAGGCGTGGCGCAAATGCGAGCCATGGCGGCTCGAAGCGATCACCGACCAGGTGGACGCGACGTTGGAATTGCTGGCCGCCCGCATGGCGGAGTCGGAGAAGAACTAAAAACCAAAGTACCGACTTCGGTTTTTTACACGCATACGGACGTGGGGCAAAATATCTCCGACCTAACAAGTCGGAGAGGTTCCACGTGTCCAAACCATCTACGTTTCGTGACTCGACCGGCATTATGCCGATCGCAGTCAAACTGCCCGAGGCGCAGCGCCTCAGCGGCCTCGGCCGGTCCGAACTCTACGACTACCTCAACGATGGCAGTGTCGAGGGCGTCAAGAACGGCCGCGCCACTCTTGTCATCGTCGACAGCCTCAGACGCAAGGTCCTCAGCCTTCCCCCGTATGACCAGGCCAATCCGCCACCGTTGGCGCGGGCCATGATCGAGACGCGCAAAGCCGCAGCCGAGTCCAATCGCAAAACCCGCAAGCCGTAATCCGCATGAAGAAAAGGGCCGCCCGGCTAGGCGGCCCAAATCGGTTCCCGTGACTGGCACATCGACAGGAGAACATCCGATGACCGCAGCATACCACGAAAAATCCAAAACCAGCAAATTCGTCCCGCTCGGCGACGCTCAACGCCGCTGGCACGTCATAGCGCTTGCAGACGGAAACCTGGAAGCGCCCGGGAACGAGGAGCTCTGCGCCTTTGCTGCAGAGATCCTCGACGGGCATCAGCGAGATCGGCGTGGGCAAAACAATCAACCGGATCGCACATCGCTACTGGGACCTTGAAGCCGACCTGACGCGCCTGATTGCGGAAGCAGAAAACGCCCAGCGGGACGCCGACCAGGCGAAGCAGGCTGCCAAGGAAACCAGGGCGGCGGCCAGGGAAGCGGCGAAGCACGCACAACTCGACCTGTTTGCATGAACCGACGGATGCCGCGCGCTGGGTGCCGCGTGGAACAAACATCCGAAACACACCGCACCCGGCCATGAAAGGAGAACCCACATGGCTGATGACTTCGAAGCCGAATCCGGATGCTCCATCTCCGAAGCCGAACTGGAGAAGATGTACGCCGGCAAGTACCTCGGCGCCGTCGACGTCGGCGACCGGAAGATCCGCACCAAGATCCTGCAAGTGTACAAAGAGGAGCTGCGCCAGCAGGACGGCAAGATGCGCGACAAGGCGATCCTGGCCCTCTCGGGCTTGGATAAGACGCTGCCGCTCAACGCGACCAACCGTCTGGTCCTCAAGGACGCGTTCGGCGCCCCGGAGAAATGGGTCGGTCGCATGATCGGCCTCAGAACGGTGCCGCGCACAATCGGCGGCAGAGCCACACGCGGCATCGAGATCGTCATCCTCGGCGGCAACACGTTCAAGGCCGCAGCGGCGCCGATGCCGACGAAGAAGCCGGCACCGAAGGCCGCCGCGGCCGAGTGGCCGGAAGAAGAAGGCGACCCGGGCTTCGATCCCGACCTGAACGACAGCCCGGACTTCGACCACGCCACCGCTGAGTAACCAGGGTTGGTCAGTGTCCCCGTCGCGACCTGCGGCCGCGACGGGGATGCTCCCAGGGAGTATTTGTCGTGAACAACGACGACGACTTCGAAGAACTGCCACAGCGGGAGACGGCGTGGCAAGCGCGCTTGCGCCGTGCAGCGTACCGCAAGGATCTGCTCGCGGCCGACTATCACCCGCTGCCATGTAACGGGAAAGCGCCGCCAATTCCTGGCTGGCAGGATATTCTCGCCACACCGAAGATCATCGACGGCTGGAACGACAAATATCCAGAGGCGAACAACACCGGCATCCTGACGCGCGACACGCCTGCCATCGACCTTGATATCTTGGACGAGGAAATCGTCGAGGAGCTGGAGGTCCTGGCCGAGGACATGCTCGGCAAGACCGCGGGCCGCACCGGTCGTGCGCCGAAGCGCGCATTGTTGTTCCGGACGGACGCTCCGTTCCACAAGATGACCGAGACCTTCACCGCGCCGAACGGCACCAGTCAGAAAATCGAGATCCTGGGCAACGGCCAGCAGATCGTTGTGGACGGCGTCCACCCGGAAACTGGAGGGCGGTACACATGGCGCAGCGGCGAACCCGGGCCGAAGCTGCGGCGCGAAGACCTGCCGATGCTGACCGCCGAACTGGCTGCGCAGTACATGGCCGCCGCCGTCGAACTGATGAAGAACCGCGGCTATGTCCCGCAGCAGGAGAAGAAGAAGCCAAATGGTGGCGACGCCAGCCATGCCGAGGCGCGGCGAGTGGAAGATCCGCAAGCGTACGCGCTCGGCACCCTCGACGCCCTATGCGAGGAACTGGCTGCCATGCCACCCGGCAGCGGCCGCAACGCAGCACTGAACAAGGCCGCCTGGAAGATGGCGCCGATGGTGCGTGCCGGATGGATCACGCGCACCGAGGTCGAGACGCGCCTCTACGAGGCCGCTTGCGCGTGCGGCTTGGATGCCGATCCGAACTGCGGACCAAAAGGAATCCGCAAAACTATCAAGTCTGGTCTCGACTCCAAACTGGATCGGGAGCCGCCACCACAAGCGGAGGCGGAAGAATGGGAAGATGCGTCCTCAATAGCTCCCGCGCCATCGTCGGCCCCGCTCTACAGCGATGAGGATCTGGCACTGCGCTTCGCCGACCGCCACGGCGCCGACCTTCGCTACGTGGCCTTCTGGGGTAGATGGGTCCGCTGGCTGGAAACGTTCTGGCAGTTCGACGACACCCTCACCGCCTTCGACCTGATCCGCACCCTGTGCCGCAGCATCGCTTCCGAATGCAAGAAGAAGAATACCCGGATGCAGATAGCCAGCGCGCGCACCATCGCCGCCGTGGAGCGGCTCGGCAAGGCCGACCGCCGCATCGCCGCAGATGTCGACCAGTGGAACACGGACCGCCAGCAACTCAATGTGGGAGACTGATCATGCAGATGTACCCGCCGGAAACCATCAACCTGTGCACCGGCGTCTCGCATAAGCCGCGCCCCGAGGACTACATCACCAAGAAGACCGCTTGCTCGTGCGCGCCGCCCGGCACCCCGCATCCGCTGTGGACCGCGTTCCTCGACCGCGTCACCGACGGCAACGTCGAACTGCAGAAGTTCCTGCAGCGCTACATCGGCTACTGCTGCACCGGCTTCACGACCGAGCACGTCTTCGTCTTCGCCTGGGGCACCGGGGCCAACGGCAAGAGCACCTTCATCAACACCATCGCCAGGATCTTCGGCACCTACGCCACGGTCGCCGACATGAATACCTTCATCGCCAGCAACAACGAACGGCACCCGACCGACCTTGCGAAGCTGTACGGCGCACGCCTCGTCGTCGCACAAGAGACCCAGAGGGGCCGCCACTGGGACGAAGCCAAGATCAAAGCCATCACCGCCGGCGACAAGATCACCGCCCGCTTCATGCGGCAGGACTACTTCGACTTCGACCCGACCTTCAAGCTGTTCATCATCGGGAACCATAAGCCGCAGCTCCACAACACGGACGAGGCCATCCGCCGCCGCATGCTGCTGGTGCCGTTCGTCGTCCAAATCCCGGAGCACGAGCGCGACCGGGACCTGCCGCAGAAACTCTGGGACCAGGAGCGTTGGGCCATCATGCGCTGGTGCGTCGACGGTGCTGCCGAATGGAACCGCATCGGCCTCCTACCGCCAGCCGTCGTCCGCGACGCAACCAGCGACTACTTCGAGACCGAGGACACCCTCGGCCAGTGGCTGACCGAATGCGTCGAACGTGTCCTCGACCCCCGCACCTACACCCTCACCCGCGACCTGTTCGGCTCATGGAAATTGTGGTGCGAACCACGCAACCTGAAACCCGGAAGCGAAAAAGCCTTCGTCGAGAGCCTCTTGGAGAGAAGCTTTAACAAACAGCTTGACCCAGATACCCGCCGATCGATCTTCATAAGCATCGTGCTCAGAGCCCCATAGTCCACAACCGCAGGAGGAGAAACCGCATGACCGAAGACAAAAAACTCGCCGAGAAGATGGTGCTGGCGGACGCGAAAAGGATGTTCAAATCCCTGCGCGAACTGCTGCCGACCGACGTGCTGACGTTCGCCGAACTGGACAACTACAAAGCCGACAAGGGTAAGCCATTCATCAACCTGACCATCGGCGCGTGCGGGAAGCTAAGCCGGAGCGAAGCGAAGGATGCCGGCGAAATGTGGAAGAAGATCGTGCGCCGCTGGCCGCAAGGACCCGTCTACATCCACTTCCTCGGCTATGACGACGATCCACGTGAGCTGTGGGAAATCTCCAAAGTGACGCGCTACGTCCGTATGGGCGCACTATGCCGGCATCCGCGACGCTCGGGACGTCCTGCCGAACATGGGTGAGTGGGGCGTGGGCTTCCTGACAGCTTGCGGCGTCCCGGGCGAGGGCGTGAAAGTCGTCCTACCACCGAAGACAACGGAGCACTGATATGCTCCGCGTCTACTTCGACGGCGCCTACGAGCCACACAACCCCGGAGGAACCATGGGCTACGGCGCCGTCATCTACGACGGCTCAACCGAAATCTCGCGCCCACCGCACCCGAGCCGAAAGACCGCACCTGCAACGCCGCCGAATACCTCGCACTCCTCGCCGCGCTCCGGTGGCTGCTGCAGGCCGGCTACCACCACCACGAGATCGAGATCCTCGGCGACAGCCAGCTCGTCATCCGCCAGATGTCCGGCCGCTGGCGCATCAAAAAAGGCGCCTACGTCCCCACCGCACACCAGGCCAAGACCCTGCTCAAGCTCTTCACCCGAACCCGCCTCACCTGGATCCCCAGACGCATCAACGCCACCGCCGACGAGCTGTCCAAAGCCGGACTGGGCCGACGCGGCGTCCATGTCACCAAACGGTAGCCGGGTATTCCCGAAGGGGTCTGAAGGGGTTCCCAGTTAATCGGCGTATGTCCGTAAACAGCAATATACGGCCTATTACGGAAAACCCCTTCGGACCTCTTCACCCCTTCGGTGGATAGCAATGGCCCGTCCTGGCGGTGTCGGACTGCATCTTTTCCGGCCGGCCGGCGCGGCGCGGGCGGCATGGTGCGCTGGACACCATGCCGCGCGCCGGCATTGACATTGCTTGCATTTCTGCGCAGCCTGCCGCCGTACCCCAATTCGTATTCAGGTCCGAGGGACGAGAAATATGCAAACTGTCGCGCAAACGTCGCCGCGTAAGGGCGGCAATCCGGCATGGGTGAAGGGCGTTTCCGGCAACCCGCGCGGCTCTGAGACGGCGGCGCAGCGGCGGGCACGCGTGGCGGCCAAGGTCGACGCATGGGCTGCCGAGCTGGGCGGCAAGGTTGGCGCCGTAGAGCGCACCCTGCTGCAGCGGGCTGCGGAACTGTCGCTGCTGCGGCCGCGCCGGGTCGAGGACATGACCAGGGTCACGAACACGATCTCGAAGCTGCTGGCGCAAGCCGGTTTCCACCGGTACCGCAAGCGCGAGCAGCCGAGCGAGCTAGCGGGTCTGCTGGACGACCGCCATGGATAGGCTCGCCAAGCGCACAGGAAGGCCCGTGGCGGCCGTTCTGTTGCATCCGAGTCCGGGGGACGGTGGGTGCGCACATCTCTGACTCTGGTGACTCGCCGTGGCTGACGAATTTGATCTCGATACGCTGCGTGCCCGACGCGCTCGCTGGCGTGCTGATCCTTCGGCGTTCGTGGACGACGGCGCGGTGCGGGATCCTGAGACCGGGGAGAAGTTCGAGCTCAACTGGAGCCAGCGGCAGTTCCTGGCGTATGCGTTCAAGACCGGCGCTGATGGCCGGCTGCTGCATCCTGAGCTGGTCTACAGCGCGCCGAAGAAGTCTGGGAAGACGGCGTTCGCGGCGATGCTGGTGCTGTACGTGACGCTGATCCTGGGCGGGCGGCATGCCGAGGCTATTTGTGTAGCCAACGACCTCGAGCAGAGCGTTGGCCGCGTCTACGCGGCGATCCGTCGGATGGTCGAGCTGATGGGCTGGCTGCGGAAGTCGGCCAACGTCACCGAGAAGAAGATCACGTTCCCGGAGACTGGTGCGTCGATCACGGCGATTGCGTCGGACCACGCGGGGGCTGCTGGCAGTAACGCGAACATCGTGTGCTTCGATGAGCTGTGGGGGTACACCTCGGAGCGGAGCCGGCGGCTTTGGGACGAGCTGATCCCGCCGCCAACGCGGAAGATCGCGTGTCGTCTAACCACCACCTACGCCGGCTTCGAATCCGAAAGCTTGCTGCTGGAAGACCTGCGCAAGCGTGGTTTGGCGCAGCCTTTGGTCGGTCAGGATCTGCACGCGGGCGACGGCGTGTTGATGGCGTGGCATCACGAGCCGGTCGCGCCGTGGCAGACGCCGCAGTGGGTCGAGGAAATGCGGCGCTCGATGCGGCCGAACGCGTTCCTGCGGATGATCGAGAACAGGTTCGTCAGCGGCGAGTCTGCATTTGTTGATCTGGACTGGTTTGATGCGTGCGTTGATCCGCAAGCGACGCAAGTGTTTGCGGACAAGGGCTTGCCGGTGTGGGTTGGCGTGGATGCATCGGTCAAGCACGACTCGACGGCGATCGTTGCGGTGACGTGGGACAAGGTGGCCGGCAAGGTTGGGCTGGTCTCGCATCGCATTTTCCAGCCGACGGCGTCGCAGCCGTTGGACTTCGAGCGCTGCGTTGAGGGCACGATTCGGCAGTACCGAGAGCGGTTCTCGCTGCGTGGCGTGTATTACGACCCGTACCAGATGCAGGCGGTTGCGCAGCGGCTGCAGGCTTGTGGCGTGCCGATGCGCGAGTTCCCGCAGACGATGGACCGGCTGACCGCGCTGGGCAGCAATCTCTACGACCTCATCAAAGGGCGTGGGCTGGTGGTCTACGAGGACGATGCGATCCGGCTAGCGATAAGCCGTGCGGTGGCGCTGGAGACGCCGCGTGGGTGGAAGATCACGAAAGAGAAGACCTCGCACAAGATCGACGTCGTTGTCGCGCTGGCGATGGCTGCGCTCCGCTGTGTGCAAGAGGGTCAATACATGCCGACCCTCGTGGGCCCGATCATCATGATCGCAGGCCAGCAGGTGTGTGGGCCGGACATGGGAACTGGCGCGGTGCAGTCTGGTGATATCGTCTGGGAGTATCCCATACCGGATTATTTCAGCGAACGCGCGAAACAGATTTGTCGCGAGAACGGCTGGCCCTTTCCCCCCCAGGACGGCTCGCAACAGGCCAAGCTGCGCCGGATCATCGACAACGAGCTGCCGCCGCCGCGCAAGGTCCCGCGTAGAGCGGCGACGGCTGCCGAGCGGCATGCCGTGGCAGAAATGGGCCGCGCGATGTCGGCAGCGCACGGCGGTGGCGAGTACCGGGACTTGCAGCCGGGTGTCGGGTTCAGCCGATTCGATCATCCAGGATGGAGCTGACCCAGAGCGTCTTACCGGATTCGCGAGGCGGACGGAGGTAGCAAATGACTACACGGTTCAATACCAGCGCGCCCGGAGATGAAAGCGCGGACCAAGTCTTGGCGGGGATCGCGCGGGCACTGCGGGATCGGGATCCAAAACTGACGCAAGCACAGGCGGTGCTCAAGGCGAGCAGTGATCCGGAATTTGTCGCGAAGAACAGGGAAGAAACGACGACCGGGATGATCCGAGCTTCGAGGTTCCTCCCAGCGACTTGGCGAATCGGCGGCTGCGGTTCGGATGTACAGCGTCCGCAGCGCAAAGGATCGGCACCCTACTGTACAGGGAGCCGTAGGGGACCGGGGGCCCGGGGGTCCGGCGCCATCGACGATGCCGATTCCGTGCACAGAATAAGGCCTAGGAGGCACGGGAGAGGGGCGGAGCCCGCGTTAGAGCGAGACCGGCACATGCCGGCTCCCGCACGCACAAAGGCCACCCCGATGGCCACCTTCCAGTGTACAATACCCTCAATACGGCGGCGTCACGATCGAAGAGTTCGGCCCCATGCCGCTGCCCGGAGTAGGGCGCCGAAGTTTGTGATTTCAGTTCTCGGCCGATTGGCCCAGGCGAGGTGGCCCAATGAGGCAGGGCCTTATTAGCTTGCTGGGAACGTGGCGGCGCAGCAACCGGGGGGAACGCGACGCGTGCGGCCGCGAACTGAGCGAATCTCTGGAACAGGAGGCTGCGACCGCCCGCGAGCTTAGCCGCGCGCTGGAGCAGCAGGCGGCGACTTCCCGCGAGCTGAGCGAATCTCTGGAGCGGGAGACAGCGACCTCCGAAGTCCTCGGCATCATCAGCAGTTCTTCAACTGACCTCGAGCCCGTGCTCGAGACGATCCTAGCGAACGCGACGCGCCTTTGTGAGGCCAGCTTCGGCACTCTTCGGCTCTGCGAAGCAGATGGCATCCGCGCCGTTGCGCTCCATGGGGCGGTGTCGGATGCATACGCGGCGGAAACGCGGCGCCAAGCTGTGTTCCGCCCCACGGGGGGCTCCCTGGGCCGTGCCATCAGCAGCCGCCGGACGGTCCAGATCAGTGACCTGCGCGCGGACCAAGCCTATCTCGACGGCAAACCATTGGCGGTTTCCGGTGTCGAACTCGCCGGCATCAGGACAGCGGTCGCCGTTCCGATGCTCAAGCAGAACGATGTAGTCGGCTTGATCTCCATCTATCGACAGGAAGTCCGGCCATTCACTGACAAGCAGATTGCGCTGGTGACGAGCTTCGCGCGTCAGGCCGTCATCGCCATCGAGAACGCCCGGCTAATGAACGAGCTGCGGGAGTCCTTGGAGCAGCAGACGGCCACTTCGGAGATCCTGAAAGTCATCAGCAGTTCACTGACCGACATCCAGCCGGTATTCGATACCATCGTGCAAAGCGGGATCAAGCTGTTTCCCGATGCCGCGATCGCGATTGCACTGCCCGACGGCGATCAGGTGCGGGCAGCGGCCATAGCCGAGCGTGATCCCGAGCGTGCGGAGGCATGGAGGCGTCGATTTCCGAACCTGCTCAGTCGCCAGTACATGCACGGCACGGCGATCCTGGAGCGTCGGCTCATCGACATGCCGGACGTGGAAGCTGAGACCACGGGTCCTCTCGCACGCGGCGCCAAGAACTTCCTAGGGAGCGGTTACCGCGCGATCACCATCATGCCGATGATCCGCGGCGATGCCGCCATCGGCGCGATCAGCGTCATTCGCCCGGCTCCCGGACCGCTGTCCGCAAATCAGATCGGCTTGCTGCGGGCCTTTGCGGACCAAGCGGTGATCGCCATCGAGAATGTGCGGTTATTTGACGAGGTGCAAACGCGCAGCCGCGAGCTCAGCGAATCCCTGGAGCAACAGACGGCGACCGCCGAGGTGCTCAAGGTCATCAGTCGATCAACCTTCGATCTGCAAGCGGTGCTCGATACGCTCGTGGAATCGGCGGCCCGTCTGTGCGAGGCGGAAAACGCACTTATCTTTGTTCATGAGGATGGATTGTACTATTTGGCCGCTAATCATGGCCAGTCGCAGGAGTACGAGACCTTCCTGAAGGGACATCCGATACGCCCCGGCCGAGGGACGCTCGTCGGACGAACTGCGCTGGAAGGCGGAGTGGTTCACCTGCCGGATTGTTTGGCCGATCCCGATTACACTTGGCACGAGTCGCAACAACTCGGGGGGTTCCGAACGATGCTTGGGGTCCCGCTGCTTCGGCAGGGAAGTGTCATCGGCGTCATAGCGCTGGCAAAGGCCAGGGTACAGTCGTTCGCCGCCAAGCAGATCGAGCTCGTGACCACCTTTGCGGACCAGGCGGTGATCGCTCTGGAAAACGTGCGCCTATTTACCGAAGTTCAGGCGCGGACGGACGAGCTTGCGAAGTCCGTCGAAGAACTTCAGGCGCTCGGTGAGGTCAGCCAAGCGGTCAATTCGACACTCGACCTCGACACGGTGCTGACCACGATCGTCGCTAAAGCGATTGAGCTTTCCGGCACCGAGGCCGGTGCGATCTACACTTTCGACGAATCCCGCCAGGAGTTCCGGCTGCGCGCGACCCATGGAATGGACGAGGCACTGGTCGCTGCGATCCAAGATCAACACATCCGGACTGACGAAAGATTTATTGCGCGGGTGGTGTCAGAGCGGGGCCCTGTACAAGTTCCCGACCTGCTGAACGAGCCTTCATCTCCATTACTAAGCGTCGTAATCCGCGCGGGCTATCGGGCGGTTCTGGTCGTGCCGCTGCTGCGCCCCGGCGAGATCGTCGGCACATTGGTGGTGCGCCGCAAGCAGCCAGGCGAATTTCCCCAGAGTACGATCGATCTTCTGGAGACTTTTGCCGATCAATCGGTGCTGGCCATCCAGAACGCGCGGCTGTTCCGCGAGATCGAGGAGAAGGGTCGCGAGCTCGCCGAGGCGAGTAAGCACAAATCACAGTTTCTGGCCAACATGAGCCACGAGCTGCGTACGCCCCTCAACGCGATCCTCGGCTACACCGAGCTCATTCTCGACAGTATCTACGGCGAGCCTACCGAGAAGGTGCGGGCTGTGCTGGAGCGCTTGCAGGCCAACGGTCGCCATTTGCTCGGGTTGATCAATGATGTGTTAGATTTGTCCAAGATCGAGGCCGGTCAGCTCACGCTCTCGCTCGACGACTATTCCCTGAGCGACATGGTGCACGGGGTGGTCTCTGCGGTGGAGCCGCTCGCCGCCGAAAAGCGGTTAGCCTTCAAGGCCGAGGTCGCGCCAGACCTTCCGATCGGCCACGGCGACGGGCGGCGGCTCTCGCAAGTCCTGCTCAACCTGGTCGGCAACGCTATCAAATTCACTGACAAGGGCGAGGTGGCCGTCCGAGCCTTCACGACGGACGGGTTGTTCACGGTTGCGGTCTGCGACACGGGGCCAGGCATAGCCGCGGCCGATCAGGTTAAGATCTTCGAGGAGTTCCAGCAGGCCGACAGCTCGATCACGCGCAAGAAG
>Ga0137372_10005548_pt1 | contig 12308 bp, 12 predicted proteins | sample SagtaG_6_FD_104911 | JGI IMG/M metagenome (GOLD analysis project Ga0137372, IMG submission 104911) | Vadose zone soil microbial communities from Sagehorn Ranch, Mendocino, California, USA - Sage1_R_60_16 metaG | ecosystem: Environmental > Terrestrial > Soil > Vadose zone | place: USA...
CGTCTGACAGACTGTCGCCAAAGAAATAGAAGCCGCTGAACTGCGCCGCGGCTTCGCCGTGACCTAGCCCCAAACCGATGAACAACGCCGATGCGAGTACCGCTCTTTTCATCCTGCGCATGATGAATCTCATCTCCGGCCGCATGTCCAATTGATGTTGCGGCATGTTAAGACAACTCGCCGGCGACGCTGCGTCATCCAGTCAACGCGCATCACGGTGTCGCGTTCAACGCGATCGACGGGCGGAGAAATACGTATGGGCGGAGCGGCGGGCGCTTGGCGGCGGAATTTGTTCGGATGGCTCGGCGCGGGCGCCAACCCCGGCGCGGGCATCACTCCTGCGCCGGCCGGTCTAGGCGCCAAATAAAACGGTCCGGCGCTCCGGGAGAGCCGGACCGCTTCGAGCGGCTGCGTTTTCAGTTGGCGAGCAGCGCGAGCCGCTTGCCATCGACGACCTTGACGCGGTCGCCCTGCTTGAACGCGGGCTTCGCGCCCGACGTGATCGATTGCTTCGAGCCATCGTCGAGGCGGACGGAGACCACCCAGTAGGTCTTCTTCTTGGCGTTCTTCTCGATCTGATTGCCGGCGTACGCGCCCGCTCCCGCGCCGAGGATTGTTGCGGCGGTGTTGCCCCGTCCCGAACCGATCTGATGTCCGAGCACGCCCCCGACGACGCCGCCCGCGATGAGACCCGCGCCAGAGCCCTCGCCCTTCTTCTCGACGTAGCGCACTGACTCGACGACGCCGCAGCTCGCGCAGGGCGTCGTGGCAGGCGTGCCTGGCAGCGGTTGCCCGGTTGCCACGGCGCAGAAGGCGAGCGTGGCGGCAGTGATGAACATGGATCGCATTGTCACCTCCATGAAGTTGCCTTCACAGCGATCAACTATACCAAACTGCCCGAAATCGGATCGAGGTGCTCCGATCTGTCAGGGCACATCGGCGCGCTGGCGCGCGTAACTACCCGGTGCCGCCTCGATCACGCGGGCGCGGGTCTTGCCGACCGCTTTGCCCACTTCGCGCGCCGCAACTTGAGGACCCAGGTACGGCTGCAACCAGTCGATCCAGTCTTTCCACCAGGATCCAGGGTGCTGCTTGGCGTCCTTGAACCACTCCTCGGCGGTTGCGGGCAGTTTCTCGTTGGTCCAGTAGCCGTATTTGTTCGCCTCGGGAGGGTTGATCATGCCGGCGATGTGCCCCGACCCGGAGAGCACAAACCGTGATTTTCCGCCGAGGAGCTGTGTCCCCGCGTAGGTCGTCTTCCACGGCGCGATATGGTCCTCGATCGCCGATACGAAATACGCCGGGACCGCGACCTTCGACACGTCGATGGGAGTTCCGGCCAGCGCGATGCCGCCCGGCTCGCGCAGCTTGTTCCTCATGTACATGTTGCGCAGGTAAAAACTGTGCATTTTTGCCGGCATCCGCGTCGAGTCCTGGTTCCAGTGCAGGAGATCGAACGGGAACGGGTCGCGTCCCATGAGGTAATTGTTGATGACGAACGACCAGATGAGGTCGTTGCTGCGAAGCATGTTGAAGGTGTTCGCCATGTGCGAACCCTCGAGATAGCCGCGCTCGCTCATCTTGCGTTCGAGCGAAGAGACCTGCTCTTCGTCGATGAACACCTCGAGCTCTCCGGCGCCGGTGAAATCGATCAGCGAGGTCATGAAGCTCGCGCTGACGATGCGCTTGTCCTTCTTCGCCGCCAGATGGCCCAGCGTGGCGGCGAGCAGCGTGCCGCCGAGGCAATAGCCCAGGACATTGGCGTCCTTCTCGCCCGTCGTCTTCTCGATGGCGTCGAGCGCCGCCAGTGGACCCTCGAGCATGTAGTCGACGAAGTCCTTTGCCGCATGGCGCTCGTCCGGGTTGACCCACGAGATCACGAACACCGTGAGCCCTTGCGCCACGCACCACTTGATCAGCGAATTCTTTTCCCGGAGATCGAGGATGTAGTACTTGTTGATCCACGGCGGCATGATCAGCAGCGGCCGCTTTGCCACCTTCGCGGTCGCAGGCTCATACTGGATCAGCTGCATCAGGTCGTTCTGGAACACGACATGTCCCGGCGTCGTTGCGATGTTGACGCCGAGCTCGAAGGCCTTGCTGTCGGTCATCGAGATCTTGAGCTGGCCGTTGCCGCGCTCGATGTCGTCAAGAAGGTTATTGAGGCCCTTGACGAGGTTCTGTCCGCCGGACGCGATCGTCTCGCGGAATACCTCGGGATTGGTCAGCGCGAAATTCGACGGCGCCAGCGCGTCGATGTACTGGCGCGTGAAGAAATCGACCTTCCTGCGCGTGTGCTCGTCGAGCCCTTCGACGTTGGCGACGGTGTTGTGCAGCCAGCGCGCGGCGATGAGGTACGACTGCTTGACGTAGTCGAACAGGAAATGCTCCTCCCAGTCCTCGTGCCGGAAGCGCTTGTCGCTTTTCGCCGGCTCGACCACAGGCGTCGTGGACTGGCCCATCAGCTTGAGCATCGACGACTGCCACAGCGCCGAATATTCCCACCAGAGATTCATCTGCGTCTCGGCGAGGCGATAGGGATTGGAAAGCATTTTCGCCGCCAGCTCGAGGAACGCCTGGGTCAAGCCGAATTCATCGGTCACCATCGACTTGCCGGCGGCGGCCTGCCGGGCAATGAAGTCGCCGAGAACCTTGGCGCTCTTGTCGGCGGCGCTGGCCAGCGACTCGGCCAGCGCGACCGGATCATAGTCCGGTCTTTCGGCGACGGTTTCAGTGGCGGCCATCGTTCTCCTCCATGGTCACGCTATTGTAGTCTGGCCGGTCAGGCAGCGACAAAGCGGACGGCGCGATCCGCGGCGACCAGACGCTTGACGCGCCCGCGGTGCCATAGATGATTCAGGTGGGCGATGGCCTCGCCCATCGCGAAAAAGCGCTGCTGCAGGTCGAGCTCGCGGCGGAAGAGCACCGGCACGATGTCCGCGGCCGTGACGGGGAGACTCGCCGCGGCTTCGAGCTCGGCAAGGCGGGAAACGTGGTGGGCGCGCAGCTGTTCGACGCGGGCGGAAATGCCCACAAAGGGCAGGCCGTGCGACGGCAGGACGAGCGTGCCGGAGGGCAATTCGGCGAGACGGTCGAGTGAGGCGAGAAAGCGGCCCAGCGGATCGCCGTCCGGCTCGACCGGCCAGACGCTCACGTTGGTGCTGATCCTGGGCAGGAGCATGTCGCCGGAAATGAGCACCCCCAACTCGGCACAATAAAGCGAGGCGTGCTCGGGCGAGTGACCGTACCCGGGAATCACTCGCCAGCGTTGCGGCCCGATCGCGATCTCGTCGCCGGCGGCAAGACGCTCGAAGTAGAGCGGCAGCTCGGGGACGCCTCGACGGTAGGCGTTGCCGCGAGCCGCCAGCGCCGCGACATGCTCGGCCGCGAGCCCATGCGCCCGGAATAGGGCGGAAATCGCGGCGACGCCATAGCCGGCGCGATCGTCACTGACAGCGTGCGCGGTCAGATACTCCGCCTGCGGCATCGTGACCGCGCAGTCCGAGCGCGCAGCAAGCCATGCCGCATTACCAACGTGATCGGGGTGGTAATGCGTCGCGATCACGCGGCGAATCGGCCGGCCTTTGAGCGTGCCCGCGAAATGCTGTTGCCAAAGCCCGCGCGTCGCAGCGTCCCCATAGCCGCAATCGACCTGTGTCCAGCCGTCACCGTCCGTGGGCAACCACAGATTGATATGGTCGAGCGCGAAAGGCAGAGGCATGCGCAACCAGATGACGCCGGGCACCACCTCTCGCGACGCTCCCGCCTGCGGCGCTTCAAGCCAGCGAAATTGCAGGACGTTGTCCGTGACAGCGAGGGAGGCGTTCATGAGTCTGGCGGATGCATGCCTCAACTCAGTTCGCTGGAGAGGCGATTGTGCAATGCAGCATCGTCATCGAATACCCTCCCCGTGTCAAGCCTGGCGAGGTGAGCCTTTATGGTATCTTGACCCGTCCGCCGCCATCGTGCGCCTGCATCGCCGTGCCGTCCCGCGCCGAATCCGTCACCTACTCGATTTCCGACCTAGCCCGCGAATTCGCGCTGACGACGCGCGCGATCCGCTTCTACGAGGACGAAGGCCTGCTTGCGCCGCGCCGTAGCGGGCGGAGCCGCATCTATGGCGAGCGCGAACGCGTGCGCATCAAGCTCATTCTGCGCGGCAAGCGGCTGGGCCTTTCGTTGTCGGAAATTCGCGAGTTGCTCAATCTCTATGAAGCGACCAAGAGCGAGCGGCCGCAGCTCCTCAAGTTTTTGCAGGTGCTCGCCCAGCGGCGGGCCATGCTCAATCAGCAGCAGGAAGACATCGCGATCGTGCTCTCCGAAATCGACTCGCTCGAGAAACAGTGCCGCAAGCGACTTCGGCCCGGAGCGAACGGCGGCACGGGCTAGCCGTGGCGGCGCCTGTTTGACGTTTACGTAAACGTCAGTCAGAATCCTATTTCGTCTTTTTGCCTTCCCGATCACGATGTCGCCTCGACCTGCCACCGCAGCCGCCGGCACGGCATTCGCCCCTCTCAATCCGGAGTACGAGGCACGAGTCCGGGCGAGCTTCGGACGCCAGGGCGCGATGCGCTTGATCGGCGCGCGGCTGTCCGTACTTCGACCCGGCTATTGCGCCATCGAGCTCCCCTTTCGCGAAGACCTCACACAACAGCACGGCTACGTGCATGCGGGAATCGTCGGCGCCATCGTCGACTCGGCGGGCGGTTATGCCGGCTTTACACTTTTTCCGGCCGACGCGAGTGTCCTGACCGTCGAATACAAGCTCAATCTCCTCGCGCCGGCGGCGGGTGAGCGCCTCGTCGCGGAAGCGCAGGTCGTCAAGCCCGGGCGGACGCTCGCCATCACCCGCGGCGAGGTTTACGCGGAAGCGGACGGCAAGCGCACGCTTTGCGCGATCATGCAGCAGACGCTGATCGTGCTGGCGGGCAAAGCGGACGCCTGAGGAACCTGTGAACAAGTCCCACATGAGCCGCGTTTCTGGCGCAATGGCCTCAGATGCTAGGCGTCGCGGCGCAGCGAATAGTTCGTACTATTCGCAAGCCGCGCAACGACGCAGATGGGGCCGTTGCGCCGAAACCCGGAGGGACGGGGCTTTCCGAGCGATCTGCTGTGTCGCGCCGCTCGCCCATGGGGGCCTGCCATGGGCTTCGCGTCGCTTCGTGCATCTCATCCCGGAAAGCCTCCGTCGCGGCCACGCGGGACTTATTCAGAGGTTCCCTGGAGGATCGAATCGATTATCGAGATGCTGAACTTCCCCGCATTGGATTTTCATCTCGGCGAAACGATTGGCATGCTGCGCGAGAGCGTGCAGGATTTTGCCGCCGCGGAGATCGCACCGCGCGCCGCGGAGATCGACCGGAGCAACCAGTTCCCGATGGACCTCTGGCGCAAGATGGGCGATCTCGGCCTGCTCGGGATGACCGTCGAGGAAGACTACGGCGGCACCGATATGGGTTATCTCGCGCATATTGTCGCGATGGAGGAGATCAGCCGGGCGTCGGGCTCGGTCGGCCTTTCCTACGGAGCGCACTCGAACCTTTGCGTCAATCAGATTCGCCGCAACGGCAACGCCGCGCAAAAGCGGAAATACCTGCCCAAGCTGATCTCCGGCGAGCATGTCGGTGCGCTGGCGATGAGCGAACCCGGCGCGGGATCGGACGTCGTGTCGATGCGCCTGCGCGCGGAGCGCAAGGCAGACCGCTATGTGCTCAACGGCAGCAAGATGTGGATCACCAACGGCCCCGACGCCGACACGCTGGTCGTCTATGCCAAGACCGACGCGCAAGCCGGGCCGCGTGGCATTACGGCATTCCTGGTCGAGAAAGACATGAAGGGATTCTCGACCGCGCAAAAGCTCGACAAGCTCGGCATGCGCGGATCTAACACCTGCGAGCTGGTGTTCGAGGATTGCGAGTTGCCGGCGGAGAACGTACTCTCCGAGGAAGGGCAAGGAGTCAACGTGCTCATGAGTGGCCTCGACTACGAGCGCGCCGTGCTCGCAGGCGGGCCGCTGGGCATCATGGCGGCGTGCATGGATGTCGTGCTGCCTTACATCCACGAGCGACAGCAGTTTGGCCAGCCGATCGGCGAGTTCCAGCTCATGCAGGGCAAGGTCGCCGACATGTACACGACGATGAACGCGTGCAGGGCGTACGTGTACGCGGTCGGCCAGGCGTGCGACCGCGGCGAAACCACGCGCAAGGATGCGGCCGGCGCGATACTCTATGCGGCGGAAAAGGCGACCTGGATGGCCGGGGAGGCGATCCAGGCGCTAGGTGGCAATGGCTACATCAACGACTATGCCGCCGGTCGGCTGTGGCGCGACGCCAAGTTGTATGAGATCGGCGCGGGCACATCGGAGATACGGCGGATGTTGATCGGCCGCGAACTGTTCAACGAGACGAAGTAACGGGGAACGATCATGGCTCTGGAAATGCGCGAACGCTGCGAGCGCTGCGCGTGGCCGCTCGGCCCTGAGGACGACACTGCATACATCTGCAGCTTCGAGTGCACGTTCTGCGCGACTTGCGCCAATGCGTTGAACGGCATCTGCCCCAACTGCGGCGGCGAGCTGGTGCGCCGGCCGCGGCGCCCGCGCAAGCCGGCAGGCGCGGCTTCGAAGCCAGGCGCATAGCAATGCCAATTTCGGAAACGGGCACACCGACCAGGGCAGCGGCGATCCAAGAGCGAGATAAGCGAGACGAGGATGCGTAACGACCCTATTGCGATCGTCGGCGCGGCACGGACGCCGATCGGCGGCCTGCAAGGCGACTTTGCGACATTGTCCGCCAACGATCTGGGGGGGGTTGCGATCAAGGCTGCGGTCGAGCGTGCCGGCGTCGCGGCGGACGCCGTCGACCAAGTCATGATGGGATGTGTCTTGCCTGCCGGGCAGGGCCAGGCGCCGGCGCGACAGGCTTCGCTGAAGGCGGGCTTGCCGCTCGGCACGGGCTGCACGACGGTCAACAAGATGTGCGGCTCGGCGATGGAGGCGGCCATGCTGGCGCACGATGCGCTCATCGCCGGCAGCGCAGACATCATTGTCGCCGGCGGCATGGAGAGCATGACCAATGCCCCGTACTTGCTTCCCAAGGCGCGCGGCGGAATGCGCATGGGCCACGGTACCGTATACGACCATATGTTTCTCGACGGCCTCGAGGACGCCTACGACAAGGGCAAATTGATGGGGACGTTCGCGGAAGCATGCGCCGACAAGTATCGATTCACCCGCGAACAACAGGACGAATTCGCGCTGCGCTCGCTCTCTCGCGCGCGTGGCGCGACCGAAGACGGCTCGTTTCGCTGGGAGATCGCGCCGGTGACCGTTGCGGGTAAGAAAGGCGCGGTCGTGATCGACAAGGACGAGCAGCCGGGCAAGGCGAGCCCGGAAAAGATTCCGACGCTCAAGCCCGCATTCCGGAAAGATGGAACGGTAACGGCCGCGAATTCCAGCTCGATCTCCGACGGCGCCGCGGCGCTGGTATTGATGCGCCGCTCGACGGCCGAGCAAAAAGGATTGCGGCCGTTGGCGCTGATCCTCGACCACGCCACCCACGCCCAGGAACCGAGCTGGTTCGCCACCGCGCCGGTTGGAGCGATGCAGAAGCTCTACGCGAAAGTCGGATGGAAGCCCGGCGAGGTCGACCTCTACGAAATCAACGAGGCCTTCGCCGTCGTGGTCATGGCGGCGATGGCCGAACACGGGCTGTCGCCCGAAACGGTCAACGTCCATGGCGGCGCCTGCGCACTCGGTCATCCGATCGGCGCCTCCGGCGCGCGAATCGTGGTCACGCTGCTCGGCGCGCTGCGCAAGCTCGGCAAGAGGCGGGGAATCGCGAGCCTCTGCATAGGCGGCGGCGAAGCTACCGCCATGGCCATCGAGCTGGTCTGATTCGGCGTGATGGCCGGCAAGATCGTCTTCGAATCGCAGAGCTTCGTCTTATCGAGCGGCGCACGCGCAAACCCGCGCGCTTCGACCAACCCCGCGCAAGAGCGGGCGCGCAGAAGCCCGCTGCCGGTCGTCGTTGGCTGCCCGCGGTCGGGGACCTCGCTCCTGGCGGTGATGCTCGATAGCCACCCGGAGGTGGCGGTTCCTCCCGAGACCGCGTTCATCGGCGCGGTCGCTACGCTGCGGGGCTCGAACGAAGCCGTCCGGCAGAGCTTCTTCGATGCGGTCACCGCAGACCGTATCCCGATTTCCAACTGGTCGGATTTCGGACTCGACAAGGATCTGTTGTGGCGCCGGCTCGAGGCGATCGATCCGTTTACCGTCACCGCCGGGCTGCGCGCCTTTTACGCCATGTACGCCGAGGGCGAAGGCAAACCGCGTTACGGCGAGAAAACGCCAGGCTACGTGTTCATGATGCCGCAGATCGCAGCCCTCCTGCCGGAGGCGCACTTCATTCATTTGATCCGCGATCCGGGCGACACCGTGCTCTCCTGGCGTAAGACCTGGTTCGCTCCCAGCCAGGACTTGCGCGTGCTCGGCGAGGTGTGGAGAAACAATGTGGAAACCGGTCGCCGTGCGGCGAATCTCGTGCGACGCTATGTCGAAGTCCGGTTCGAGGAACTGGTGCTCCATCCTGAGCGCGAGCTCAAGCGCCTGTGCGAATACCTTTCGTTGCCCTGGGATCCGGTCATGCTCGACTACGGGCCGCAGGGTGCGGCGCGCGTCGAGCGCCTGCAGGGACGCCTGCATGCACGCGGTCCAATGATCCCTCGCGAAGAGCGAACTCGGATTCACGCCAACCTCACCCGCGCCCCCGATGCGACCCGGCTCGACGTGTGGCGGCGCGAGATGACTGCGGCGGAACGCAGCGTCCTCGAAGATGCCGCGGGCCCGCTGGTCCGCGAACTGGGCTACGCGGCCTGAAGCTGGCGCTAGCGCAATCGCGGGTGGATGACAGATGCTACTCTCCGAGTCGCAACGGCTGATCCGCGACACGATGCGCAGCTTCGCCCGCGAGCGGCTCGCGCCATTTGCCGCGGAGTGGGATCGCAACCACGCGTTCCCGCGCGAGGCGCTCGCCGAGCTCGGCCATCTTGGGGCGTATGGCATCGTGGTTCCGGAGCGCTACGGCGGCGCCGGCCTCGATTACGTATCGCTGGCGGTCGCGCTCGAGGAGATCGCCGCCGGCGACGGCGCGACTTCGACCATCCTCTCCGTGCAGAATTCGGTCGTGTGCGGACCGATTCTCGCCTTCGGCAGCGACGCGCAGAAGGAGCGGTACTTGAAACCGCTCGCTGGTGGCGCCAAGCTCGGTTGCTTCTGTCTCACCGAGCCGCATGTAGGCTCCGACGCCGCCGCGATCACGACCCGCGCCGAGCTTGTCAAGGGCGGCGACGGCTATGTGCTCAACGGCGTCAAGCAGTTCATCACGTCGGGGAAGCATGCCGACGTTGCGGTAGTTTTCGCGGTCACCGACCGGACGGCCGGCAAGAAAGGCATTTCCGCGTTCATCGTCGACACCGACGCGCCCGGTTACATTGTCGCGCGGATCGAGGAGAAGCTGGGGCAGCGCGCGTCGGACACGGCGCAGATCGTGTTCGAGAACTGCCGCGTGCCCACCGCCAACCTGCTCGGTCGCGAGGGCGAGGGCTATCGCATCGCGCTCGCGAATCTCGAAGCGGGACGCATCGGCATCGCGGCGCAAAGCGTCGGCATGGCGCGCTCCGCATTCGAGGCCGCGCTCGCCTACGCGGGCGAGCGCCGTTCCTTCGGCAAGCCGCTCGTCGAGCATCAGGCGATCGCCTTCCGGTTGGCCGATATGGCGACGGAAATCGAGGTCGCGCGGCAGATGGTCTGGCATGCCGCGAGTCTGCGCGACGCGGGCGAGCCTTGTCTCAAGGAGGCGTCGATGGCGAAGCTCTTCGCGTCCGAGATGGCCGAGCGCGTGTGCTCGGCGGCGATCCAGATCCACGGCGGTTACGGCTACGTCGCCGATTTCCCGGTCGAGCGGATCTATCGCGACGTCCGGGTGTGTCAAATCTATGAAGGCACCAGCGACATCCAACGACTGGTGATCGGCCGCGCTCTGGTGGCATGACGAGAATCGGGTGACTTAAGTGAAATCGCCGATCGACTTCTATTTCGATTTTTCCTCGCCCTACGGCTACCAACAGGCGATCGCTGCGGGTGTGTTCGGCTCGCCCTTTACGATCGTCGACGGCGAGCCGTTCTGGGGCATGGACCGGCTCGACCAGGTCGACCGCTGGCTTGCAACCGGTGGGTGGTGACATGGCCGATTCAGCAGCATTCACACTCTATTGCTTTGCGCAATCTGGCAATTGCTACAAGGCCGCCCTGGCGCTGCAGCTTGCGGATGCCGCCTGGACGCCGCGGTTCGTCGATTACTTCAAAGGCGAAACGAGCACGCCAGCGTACCGCGAGATCAACACCATGGGCGAGGCCCCGGTGCTGGAACATCACGGAGTCCGATTGACGCAATCCGGCGTAATCCTCGAGTATCTCGCCGAGGTGCTCGGTCGTTTCGGGCCAGATGATGCGGGCGAGCGCCGCGAGATACTGCGCTGGCTCCTGTGGGACAACCACAAGCTCACGAGCTATACGGCCACGTATCGTTTCATGCGCACGTTCGTGAAGGGACCGGACGAGGCTGTGATGAGGTTTCTGCGCGGTCGCGCCGAGACCGCCTGGGGCGTGCTCAACGCGCACCTCTCCGGACGCCGGTATGTCGTCGGCGACCGCCTGACCATTGCCGATCTCTCGCTGTGCGGCTATCTGTTCTTTCCCGACGAGATCGGCGTCGACTGGACTGGCTATCCTGCCGTCCGCGATTGGCTCGACCGCATCCGTGCGGAGCCCCGCTGGGTTCATCCCTACGAACTGATGCCGGGTCATCCCTTGCCCGGAGCGAGCTAACGCCGAGCCTCATGCCCGTCATCGAAACCCGCCTCGACAGTCGCGACGCAATTTTCGCCAGGAACCGCGACGCGCTTGCAGCACTCGTGGCCGATCTCAAGGCGAGGGTTGCCGAGATCGAGCAGGGAGGCGGCGAAGCGGCGCGCACGCGGCATGCGGGGCGTGGCAAGCTGCTGCCGCGCGAGCGCGTACGTGCGCTGCTCGATCCGGGAACGCCGTTTCTCGAGCTGTCCCAGCTCGCGGCCTACGGCATGTACGACGACAATATCGTCGCGGCGGGCATCATCACCGGCATCGGCCGGGTCGCTAAGCGCGAGTGCGTGATCGTGTGCAACGATGCGACGGTCAAGGGTGGCACCTACTATCCGATGACGGTCAAGAAGCACCTGCGCGCGCAGGACATCGCGCGGGAAAACAACCTGCCGTGCATATACCTCGTCGACTCGGGCGGCGCGAACCTTCCCAATCAGACCGAAGTATTTCCCGACCGCGACCACTTCGGACGCATCTTCTACAACCAGGCGACGATGTCCGCCGAGGGCATTCCGCAGATCGCCGTGGTCATGGGCTCGTGCACCGCGGGCGGCGCCTACGTGCCGGCAATGGCGGACGAGTCGATCATCGTCAAGGAGCAGGGAACGATCTTTTTGGCCGGGCCGCCGCTGGTGAAGGCGGCGACCGGAGAAATCGTCACCGCCGAGGAGCTGGGTGGCGCGGACGTGCACACGCGCATTTCGGGCGTGGCCGATCATTACGCGCTCGATGATCATCACGCGCTCGCGATCGCCCGGCGGATCGTTGCCAATCTAAATCGTCCGAAACGCGCGGCGCTCGAGGTGGTGGAGCCGCGCGATCCGCTATACGCGGCGGAAGAGATCTACGGGGTCATCAACGCCGACATCCGGAAGCCCTACGACGTACGCGAGGTGATCGCACGCATCGTCGACGGCAGCGAGCTCGACGAGTTCAAGGCGCGCTATGGCGCGACGCTCGTCACCGGGTTCGCACATCTCTGGGGCTACCCGATAGGTATCGTTGCGAACAACGGCGTTTTGTATTCGGAATCGGCGCAGAAGGCCGCCCACTTCATCGAGCTCTGCACCCAGCGCGGATTGCCGCTCGTGTTCCTGCAGAACATAACGGGATTCATGGTCGGCCAGAAATACGAGGCCGGCGGCATCGCCAAGGACGGCGCCAAGATGGTCACCGCGGTTTCCTGCGCCAAAGTGCCGAAGTTCACGGTGATCATCGGCGGATCGTACGGCGCCGGCAACTATGGGATGTGCGGACGCGCCTTCGGCCCGCGCTTCCTGTGGATGTGGCCGAATGCGCGCATCTCCGTGATGGGCGGCGAACAGGCCGCCGGCGTGCTGGTCACGGTGAAACGCGATCAGTTGGCGCGCGAAGGCCGCTCGCTGACGCC
>Ga0137372_10005549_pt1 | contig 12305 bp, 11 predicted proteins | sample SagtaG_6_FD_104911 | JGI IMG/M metagenome (GOLD analysis project Ga0137372, IMG submission 104911) | Vadose zone soil microbial communities from Sagehorn Ranch, Mendocino, California, USA - Sage1_R_60_16 metaG | ecosystem: Environmental > Terrestrial > Soil > Vadose zone | place: USA...
AGCACCCCGCCGTGGACAACGCTCGCCCGCGCCGCCCCGAGCTCATCACCACCCCCGAGCCAGCCCAGGCAACCGGGAACTGAGCGGCCCGATTGCGTTCGGCCTGGGCCGGTCAGCGGGAGGAGGGTGCCCGGCCGGAGCCGAGGCGCCTGGCGAGCGCGGTGAGGACGTTGCGCTTGGCCTCGCCGGGCCAGGCGTACGCCCTGCGGGCCTCGAACGCATCCTTGATGTCGTTGCGCGGCCGCCGCAGCAGGGCCTCGACGATCTCGTCGTCGGTCAGGTCGAGCACGGCCGCCTCCAGGGCTGCCTTGGTGGGGTTGGTCTGCGGGGTGGCTGGCATCGGCTTCTCCACCTGATCAGGGCGCTTGCGGCGGCCAACTGGGCCTGTTGGGCGAAAGGATAGCCGCATCGCCGGGGCCGGCGAGCACGGCCTGGCGGTCGAGATGGATCCCGGTCTTGACCATGCCCGGACTGTAGCAGCCCCCGGGACTGCCCTATGCTCTGGGCCTATGCTCTGGGCCTCTGCTCTGGGCCTTGGTGGAAGCGGGCAGGCTTGTGACGGGTTGATGCAGTATCGTCCCAGAACCCCGAAAGGAGCGGATACATGCACCGAGCTGTGCACCGACGCGCGCTCGCCGTCGCCGCGGTGATGGCGGTCCTGCTGGGTCTGCTGGCCCTGATGTCGGGAGCGGCCAGCGCCGGCGGCACCCCCACCACGTTCGTCGCCGTCCTGCTCGGCCGCAACGAGATTCCCGGCCCGGGTGACGCGGACGCCTTCGGCCTTGCGTTCGTCCGCTTCGACGGAACGCAGACCTGCTTCACTGTCGACTGGCGCAACCTGGCGGCGCCGACGCGAGCCCACATCCACCAGGGCGCGCGGGGGGTCGCCGGCCCCATCGTGCTCCCCTTCTTCGAGGGCGAGGTGCCCGGCCCCATCAGCTCGGCGCACGGCTGCGTGACCGGCGGGCAGGACCTCATCCAGGACATCCGCAGCCACCCGGACCAGTTCTACGTCAACGTCCACAACGCCGAGTTCCCCGGTGGCGCCATGCGCGGGCAGCTCCGCCCGTTCCCGGTCGCGCCGCGCACCCCGACCCAGCTCTCCGCGAGCCTGCTGGGCGCCAACGAGGTGCCGCCCGCGGACCCGGACGGCAGCGGCCAGGCCGGGGTCAGCCCCGCTGACGGCGTGGTCTGCTGGAGGGTGAGCTGGTCCGCCATTGCCACGCCCACGCGGGCCCACGTCCACCAGGCTCCTGCCGGCGTGAACGGGCCCATCGTGGTGCCTTTCTTCGAGGCGCCGAACGGGCTGCCGTCGACCCTGGACAGCGTGGACGGCTGCACCTCGGGCGTTGACCCCGCGCTGGTGCAATTGATCCACACGGACCCGGGCGGGTTCTACGTCAACATCCACAACGCCGAGTTCCCCGGCGGCGCCATCCGCGGGCAGCTCCACCGATAGCCCGTCCACCATCGGCCCCCGCAACGATCTTGACTCGTGGGGGGGAGCTCGCTCCCCCCCACATTGGATCGGGACTGCGCCAAAGCGCAGTCCGCCCTCGGCGAGCGAACGAGGAGCCGCATGCTCAGCACCGGCGACCCAGGGTGCCTCAGGCGGTCTCGACCCGTGCGGCCTGCTCCAGACCCAGCTCCGCGACCGAGATCTCGCGCATCTTGAATTTCTGGACCTTGCCCGTGACCGTCATCGGGAAGGCGTCGACGAACTTCCAGTAGCGCGGGATCTTGAAGGTGGCGATCTGGCCCTTGCACCAGTCGCGCAGCTCCTCGCCGTCCACCGACTGGCCTTCCTTGAGGCGTATCCAGGCGCACAGCTCCTCGCCGTACCTGGGGTCGGGCACGCCGACGACCTGCGCGTCGCTGATGGCGGGGTGCTGGTAGAGGAACTCCTCCACCTCGCGCGGGTAGACGTTCTCGCCTCCCCTGATGACCAGGTCCTTGATGCGCCCGACGATGTTGGCGTAGCCGTCGGCGTCCACGGTCGCGAGATCGCCTGTGTGCATCCAGCCGGCCCGGTCGACCGCCTCCCTGGTGGCCTCCTCGTTCTCCCAGTACGCGAGCATCACCAGGTAGCCGCGGGTACACAGCTCGCCGGGCTCGCCCCGCGGCAGGATCCGGCCGTCGGCGGGGTCGATGACCTTTGCCTCGACGTGCGGGTGGATGCGGCCCACGGTGGAGACCCGCTTGTCGACCGGGTCGTCTGGCGCGGTCTGGAACGAGACCGGGCTGGTCTCGGTCATGCCGTAGCAGATGGTGACCTCTGCCATGTGCATGTCCGACTGGACCTTCTTCATCACCTCGACCGGGCAGGGTGAGCCGGCCATGATGCCGGTGCGCAGGCTCGAAAGGTCGAACTCGCCGAAGCGTGGGTGCTCGAGCTCGGCAATGAACATAGTGGGCACTCCGTACAGGGCGGTGCAGCGCTCGCTCTGGACCGCGGCGAGGGTCGCCACCGGCTCGAACGACTCGTCCGGGTAGACGATGGCGGCGCCGTGCGTGGTGCAGGCGAGGTTGCCGAGCACCATGCCGAAGCAGTGGTACAGCGGCACCGGGATGCAGACGCGGTCGGCCGGGCTGTAGCGGCAGCCCTCGCCGATGAAGAAGCCGTTGTTGAGGATGTTGTGGTGCGACAGGGTGGCGCCCTTGGGGAAGCCCGTCGTGCCCGAGGTGTACTGGATGTTGATGGGGTCGTCGAACTGCAGCAGCGCCTCGCGTTCGCGCAGCTGATCGGCTGACGCGCGGGGCGCGAGCTCGCGCAGGTCGTCCCAGCGCATCGCGCCCGGTGGCGCCTCGGGCCCCAGCACGATCCGCCGCCCCAGCGCCGGGAGCTGGCCGCCGGCGGTCACCTCCTCCAGCATGGCCACGTAGTCCGCCTGGCGGAAGCGGGGCGCGAGCACCAGGGTGGTCACCCCAGACTGCGCCAGTGCGTAGGCCAGCTCGGAGGTGCGGTAGGCGGGGTTGACGTTGACCAGGATGGCGCCAACCTTGGCGGTGGCGTACTGGAGGGTTACCCACTCGGCGTTGTTGGGGGACCAGATGCCGACCCGGTCGCCCGGCTCGATGCCCAGCGCCAGCAGGCCCCGGGCGATCTCGGTGACCGCGGTGTGGAACTCGGCGTAGGTCTGACGCACGCCCTGGTGGACGCTGATCACGGCGTCGTGGTCAGGGAACCTGGCGACCGTGCGGTCCAGGTTGTTGCCGATCGTCTCGCCCAGCAGTGGGAGCTGGTGGGCCCCGTGAAGGTAGGACAGTGCCTCGGCCGCCATGGGTTGCCTCCCGTGCCGATCGATCGCTTGCAGCGATGCTCGTGCCCACTCGGCGCAGGCGCAACCCCCAAGGGGAGCCGGGGTTGCCCTTAACGACTTGGGTGCAGCGCTTCTGAGGTGGCTGAAGGCGCTGGTTCCGGGGTGGGTGGGGTTGGTAGTACCGAGCGCGAGGGCTCCTTCCGCTACGTTCCTGGTTGTCTGGACTGGAACGCGAAGAAGGGCCTGCGGGTCCTCCCGTTCACCGGCTTAAGGCTGGACGACAAAGTGCTCCCGCAGCGTCCGATGCGTCCGCACATGAGCAGCATTACTATCTACCTACGGTATTTGGCTGGTTGCAGCCCCTCAGGCCATTTCGCCTCAAAAGTTGTCACGTAGTCGGCGTCTCGGCATATACAGCGAGAGTCGCCTGCCTTGGCGGGTTGAGTGAGGTGTGAGCCCAGCGGCCGGAGGACATCGATCCGGGTTACCCGGGTCAGGTCTTCACCGTCGCTGAGCACATGGCGTGCGAGCGCCGACGCGAGAAGCACCCCAGCGAGCGCGGACTGGTGGGCGAGGGGAACATGGACTTCCTGGACAGGTTTTCCCAGCCGTTCCAGCGCGATAAGGGCACCGCCGCAGAGGCCCTCGACGTATAGGTCTCGGATGCCCCGTCCCACGAACTGTGAGAACGCCTCGATCGGCACGTCGAGGCCAGCGGAGACCGCTTCGAGAAGGTCGGCTGGCGCGGGAGTGCCGTGGTGGAGCAGGTCACGAATCTGCTGTTGACGGTCGGGGACGCCGAGCGCTTGGGCGACCAGTTCGTCCTCATTCGGAACCGGGCCGCTCGGAAGATAGAGGCAGGAAACACAGGCTCCTTCGCCGCCGAAGCGGCTGTGGACCGATACGCCAAGGTCGCCCGGTTGCGTCCAGGCGTTCGCGACCCAGCCGGGCAACGTGGCCTGGACGGAACGCCGGTCGCGCACGCTGTCGAGAGCAACGACGACGAATGGCCAGTCGTAGCCCTGTCGCTCGACGAACTCGGCCCACCTGCTTGCGTGGCTGACGGGTTCAAGACCGCTCATCACGAGCGCGCTTTCGGCGACCTGCGTCTTCAGGCGACCGTCATCGCTCCGCTGGCCGAGGACGTAGCGCTGGAGATTGCTCAGCTCGATCCTCTCGGGATCGACAACGTGGAGCCGTCCAGCGAGCCGCGAGCGTCCCAGCGCCCACAGGACGCCGTGCCCGACTGCACCCAGGCCGACCAGCACGGCGTCGCCAGGCAACCGCACTGACTCGGGAAGTGGCGGCCCGTCGTCGCCTTCGCTGCGCTCGCCGCTCCAAGTCGAGAACGCGACGTTCTCATCAAGGCGCTCGCTGGAGTCGCTGACGAAGAGCACTCGGAAGACGTTCGCCACAGCGAGGCATGCCGCGACGCCCGCGCCGAACGGGTTCCATGAGTCTTCAGCAGAGGACGGGCCAGAGCGCCCGACGCGGGCGAGCCATCCCTCGCTCCCGGCGAAGACGGTGGTGGGGAACGATGGAGCCTTTTCGCCGACAGCGATGCCGACCTCGGCTCCGGAGTTGACCAACTCGATCTGCGGATTGATCGCCTGCGCTAGCGCCGAGAGGTCGGCCTTGTGTGGGGGGTCTGTGACAGTGAGTTGAAGACGCGGGTAGAGGCGAGCAAGGAGGCGTACGACAAGGTCGGAAAGGACACGGCCCTCCGACACCGCTGAGGCGTGCTCATCGAGGGAGACTCCGATGGTCGTCGTTTCGAGGGCGCTTCGAAACGCCTGCTCATTGAACCCGGAGATGACTTGGGCGGCTGCGAGCGCAGCGCGGTCGTGATAGTCGGCGAGCGCCATTAGATCACCTCGACGAGCGATGGACCCTGCTCGACCCAGCCACCGACCTCCAACCGGTAGACAGCCGTGCCGGGGACAAACAGTCCCTTACCGCAGAAGTCCGGGGCGACGATTGACAAGCCGCCGAGAGTGGTGACGATCGGGAAGGTGTCGTCCGTATAGGAATGGAACGCGGCGGTCGGATGCGCATGGACCTGGACGCCGAGGGTCTCGCGCGCTTCGTAGAGCCGGGCGTTCAGCTTGTGGAGGGCCTCCCCTTCGACGCGGACGAGGAGCTCGCGGCCTCGCAGCTTGTACGACTTCTGCTTTGGTAAGTGAGGCGTACAGACGATAAAGCGTTCATCTTCGATCGTCCCGCTCCACAGGACGAAGGCCTCGTAGCCGTTGCGACCAGCGCGCTGGAGGGCCTCTTCGGTCTCGATGACGACGGCCTGCGGCACCTGGAATCGGCGCACCTCTGACAATCTCACTCGGGTACCTCGTTTTGGGCGAAGCCGATACGAGGAACGAGTTCGACGTTGTAGCCTGAGATCGGCCGCACGCCGTAGGTGTCGATCACCTCCAGCAGCCGGACCAGCCGTCCAGCACCGATGCAACGGTGCAGTTCCCAGGCATCGCCGGAATGGGCCGGATGCTCGTGGTATTCGCGGACGCCCGCGAGGCAAAGGAAGGGCATGTCCTCTGGTCCATAGGCCTGCATGAGTGGCTGATGGCCCACGAGGCGGGGTACGTTCGCGCCTGGCGGGAGGGATGCGCCCGGAGGGAGCGCGGGACCGACGACTTGGCGCTTGAGCGTCGTCGGCAGCTCGGCTGCTCTGTAGGGCTCTCCCGTGAACGGCTCGACGAGTTGGACCGACGGCGGCGCCGCGTCGTAGTTGGAGTAGTCGAAGCGGACCCCGGTGATGACTGCCGCTGGCTTGAGCTTCGCCGCGCATAGGACGACAAGGACGCGAGGGAAGTCGGCCTCGACGAGGATCCAGCCGCGACTTCGGTAGGCCACCTCGTTTCGCCGGTACTCCTCGACCTCGCGCTCGAACTTCCGGCGCGAGACCTTCGGGTCGGTGTACTGGGGAGTAGCCATCCAGCCTAGCCGCCGACTCCGGCTCTCAGGTTCAAGAAGAGCTTTGCGTCGGTGGGGAAGTTGAACTCCTCGATCTTCTGGTCGAGCGGCAGCAGCACGCCCGCCGCGTCGCGCAGCTCCCAGTTCTCCGGCGGCTGGCCGGCGTTGCCGGTCTGCTGGAGGGCGAGCTGGATGATCGTTCGCAGCGGCGCGTTCTTGTTGGCGCGGATTATCGTCGACTGGCCGTTGACGATGACCTCGAGCTGAAGCTCGTTATCGGGCATAGCGAACGTCTCCTTCGTTGAGGCGACCAGCTACACGCACTTTAGTGTGTACAGTGTTTAAAGGCAAGCTGATGGAATCCGATGAGCGCATGGTGTAGAGTCATCGGATGCGCGGGACCAAGGAGCCCTGATGCAACAGGTCGTACCCGACATCGGCCCGCTGCGGCCGACCGCCGGAGCCTTCCACGACCGGAGGGCAGCCGCCGCGTGTCGAGACCACTACTTCCCACAGACAGTGGCGGAGACACCGCGGGTGCGGTTCCTCAACCTGGAGGGCGCTTTCGTAGAAATCGGTGCGCTGCAGGAGATGCTCCTCCCCGTGTGCCAAGGCATCCGCGCAGGGATCTACGGCAAGCTCGCCATAGGGGTCATTACGTCCGACGAGTCTGTCGCGAACTTCGTCTCCTACCTCGCCAAGGAGTATCACGTCCCTCTGTTCGTCTCCAACTCGATCGAGGAGTTCTCCCGGCACGCACGACCGGTCGGCGATCTAACACAGGCGGAGGTCGAGACCTTCGACGTCGTCTCGAGCCTCGGCGGCATGGTCACGAGCGCAGGGCTGGCCGAGGCGACTGGACTCGAACCGGCGGCGGCCGGAAACCGGCTCGCGAACGTCGAGAAGAAGGGCTACGTCTTCCGGATCTCGCGCTCCCGACGCGAGGGCGACCTTTTCATGGCACCGAACATCGAGCCGCACCCCGCCGCGCCGCCGCAAACCGCCGAGGCGCCCTCCGACAGCGAGTTCTATATCCCAGCGGAGATCCGCGACTCCGTCGCCGCGCTCGCCGAGCGGCAGGGCCTCACGCCCGAGGAGGTGGTGGCGCAGGCTTGGAGCGAGTACTTCGCTCGGCACCGGAAGGAGCTGCAGGAGGAATTCGAGCGGGTCGGTGAGATGATCCGCTCCGGGGACGCCGATACGCTCGTCGATTACGCGACGGGCGATATCGACGAACGCGCCAAACGGGCTGCGGAGCGTCGCACGTCGAGGAAAGGCGCTTCGAGAGAGTCCTAGGATCTCGCGTACCATCTCGGCGCCATGACGACCCCCGCCCAGGCTGAGCTCCACCGCGGCGGCTGCCTGTGTCTCGAGCACGAGCTGCGGATCACTGGCCGCTGCCTGGTCGAGGACCTCGGTATGCCTGCCGACACGTCGTTCGAGGACGCACTGGGGCATCCGATCGTGCAGGCGCTCAAGGGCAAGCGGCTGACCGATACGGGCTCGGGGAAGACCGTCGGGCCGGAGGCGGGCGAGAACACGCTCTTCCGTCTGGCCATCGGGGATGACCACCGCGGCGCGACCTGGTTTGACGCGAATAATCGTGTCGTGTGGCTCTGTGCCTACGGCTGGCACCGCTCCGGCGAGCACGACGACGCGTTCCGGCACTTCCACCGGCTGATCGCGAACAACGAGATCTACCCGGCCCAGGATGACTATCGGCGGCTCTTGCTGGACCGCAAGCGCCGCTTTGTCGAGCTCGTCCTGCGGCACGCCAGGACGGCGCGCGAGGAGGCGATGGGTAGCCCGCGGACAATCATCGGGGTCCAGCTCGGGCACCCGCTGGACCGCCACATCTACGTCCGCCTCGTCGCCGACATTGTAGGCGGCATCACCGAGATCTCCATCGCGTTCAAACCGACCAGGCTCAGCCAGCCGGAGATCATGTTCATCATCCGCTCCTTCGTCCCCGAGCCCGAGGTCATGGAGTGGGATGTGACCGACTCCCTCGCCGGGGCAGCGCTCCGCCCAGGCGAGATCGCCTTCCAGCTGCTGACGAGCGCGGGGCCGTCTCGGACTCTTTAAGACGGCCGTCCGGCCTGATGGGAGGCAGTTGCTAGTGTATTTGCCAAGCCGCCGTAGGCACGCCGTAGCGGACCACTGCAACCACCACCGACCGCTCTGGCAGGGCGAGGTCGTCGACCCGCCGGCCGATCGCGGCGGCGTCCTCGTCCAGGGTGACCTCGACCAGGGCGACGCTGCGCGCAGGTCGGTGGCGTCGTGGGCGCGAAGGTTGTCCTAGACCACGGTCACCGGCTGTCCACCGGAGCACCTGAAACCGCCGTGAAACCGCGGTGAACCGCGGGTCGTGCACGCTCGGCGAGGTCGTGGCCACCAGGGCCACAGCTACTAGACGAGGGAGTATGACCACCACCCCATCCCAACCGGCGATCAGGGCAAGCGAGCTGCGGAAGTCGTTCGGCGACCATGTTGTGCTTGACGGCATCGACCTGGACGTTCCGGAGGGGACGATCTTCTCGCTGCTCGGCCCCAACGGCGCCGGCAAGACCACCACGGTGCAGATCCTGTCCACGTTGATCGGCGCCGACAGTGGCCAGGTGCGGGTCGCGGCCCATGACGTGGCCCGGGATCCCGATCCGGTGCGCGCCGCGATCGGTGTCACCGGCCAGTTCTCGGCGGTCGACAACCTGCTCACCGGCGAGGAGAACCTGATCTTGATGGCGGACCTGCGCCACCTGGGCCGGCGTGAAGGCCGACGGCGCGCGGCCGAGCTGCTGGACCAGTTCGATCTGGTCGAAGCGGCCAGGAAACCGGCCGCGACCTACTCGGGCGGCATGCGGCGGCGGCTCGACCTGGCGATGGGCCTGGTCGGCGACCCGCGGATCGTCTTCCTGGACGAGCCGACCGCCGGCCTGGACCCGCGCAGCCGGCGCACCATGTGGCAGATCATCCGCGACCTCGTGGCCGGCGGGGTCACGATCTTCCTGACCACGCAGTACCTCGAGGAGGCGGATGAGCTCGCCGACCGGATCGCGCTCCTGGACCACGGCAAGCTGGTCGCCGAGGGCACCGCGAACCAGCTCAAGCGCCGCATCCCCGGCGGTCACATCAGCCTGCAGTTCGCCGACACCGATGGGCTCGAAGCGGCCGCCCGCACGCTCGGGGAGGCGCTGCGCGACGACGACGCGCTCAGCTTGCAGGTCCCCAGCGACGGCAGCGTCAAGTCGCTTCGGGCCCTGCTCGATCAGCTCGACGACGCATCGATCGGGGTCGCCGGGTTGTCGATCCACACGCCCGATCTCGATGACGTCTTTCTCGCTCTCACCGGCCAGCCCGACAAGGAGAAGGAACCCGCACGATGAGCACGCTTTCCTACGCCGTGGCCGACTCGGCGACCATGCTGCGGCGCAACCTCCGGCACATGCTGCGCTACCCGTCCATGACGCTGATGCTCGTCGGCATGCCGATCGTGTTCCTGCTGCTGTTCGTCTACGTCTTCGGCGGCACGCTGGGCGCCGGGCTCGGCCGCCCCTCAGGCGGCCGTACCGAATACGTCGAGTACGTCACTCCCGGGATCCTGCTGATGACCGTGGCCGCCGCGGTCCAGGGAACGGCGATCTCGGTCGCCATGGACATGACCGAGGGCATCATCGCCCGGTTTCGCACCATGGCGATCTTCCGCCCCTCGGTGCTGACCGGACACGTGGTCGGCAGCATGATCCAGACGATGCTCAGCATGGCCGTCGTCATCGGTGTCGCGCTGCTCATCGGATTCCGGCCCAGCGCCGGTCCCGTCGAGTGGGCCGCGGCGACCGGTGTCCTGGCGCTGATCACCCTCGCGCTCACCTGGCTGACGGTCGCGCTCGGCCTGGTGACCAAGAGCGTCGAGACAGCGAGCAACCTCCCCATGCCGCTGGTGTTCCTGCCGTTCCTCGGCAGTGGGTTCGTCCCCACCGGCTCGATGCCGGTCGGGCTGCGCTGGTTCGCGGAGTACCAACCGTTCACGCCCGTCATCGAGACGCTGCGGGGGCTGCTGCTGGGCACCCCGATCGGCAACAGCGCGGTCATCGCCATCGCCTGGTGCGCCGGCATCGCACTGGTCGGATACCTCTGGGCGAAGAAGCTGTACAACCGCGACCCCGTACGGTAGCCGCCGTCAGCTCCGCTCACGCGCCCGCAGCGCCGCCAGGGCGGCGGCTCGCAGATCCTCGCGGCCAAGGTCGGCATACGACGACACCGCGTCGTCGTATGCCGACCGGTCGGCTTGCTCGGCCGCATGGCGGGCGCGGGCCGAGGACATGGTCGGCTGGAAGTCCCGCAGGAAACGGAAACGCTCCGCCAAGGCGATCATCCGCGCCCCCGACCTCGTGGCGCGCTCGTCGCCGGCGCGCTCTCCGCGGTCGAGGTCCACCATGGCCAGTGCCAGCAGGAGCGCACCGCGGATCGGGAATTCCACCAGTAACGGCGTGGGCTTGGCGACGGGGTTGGTGAGCATCGTCGGCAGCCTGTGCGACAGCTCGCCGGTGATCTCCTCGACGAGGTCGAGCCGGCCGTGCTGCGCATGGGCGACCACGGCAACAGCCTTGGCCTCCAAGATCCACGGCTCCTGGTCGGGATCCACGTCGATGCCGAAGACCGGCTCCTCGGCGTTGGTCAGCAGGTCGACAGCTCGTCGCCACAGGCGCAGACCGGCTTCGACCTCACCTCGCGCAAGCAGGATCTCGGCCCGCACTCCGAGGCCGTAGGTGAGCGGGCCGACCGGCTCGTCCGCCCGATGCGGCGCCGTCCGCTCCAACCAGCGCTCCGCCTCGTCGACGGCGCCGATCTGCAGGTTGGCGAGCACCATCCACCAATGGATCCCGACCGCGTCCGACCATGCCCCAAGCTTCTCCAGCACCGGCAGCGCCGCCCGCAGGTGGTGTTGTGCCTCGTCGCCCCGCTCGAGCTGCAGGCACAGCTCGCTGATCCGGCCATGGGCGAGCGCCCCCAGCCACGGAACCCGGCTCTCGAATGCCTCGAGCATCCGCTCGGCGGCCTTCAGTGCGCTGTCCAGGTCGCCCTCGTTCTCCCAGAGGTAGCTGGCAAGGCCGTTGGCGGCGCCGGCCACCAGCGGCGCGTCGCTGTCGCACAGCTCGCGCAGGGTCGAGCGATCCTCGGGTGCCGTGCCCAGCACCGCCACGACGGCCCAGGCCAGGGTGTCCGGCGGGGCCGGAGGCAGCCGGCGCAGGGCGACCAGCGAGCGCACCGCGCGGGGCCCATGGATCAGGAACGTGGTCGTGGTGCACAGCGTCAAGGCCATCCGAGTGACCTCGATGAGACCGGGCTCGGGCCGGAAGTGCGACAGCACCCAGGCGGTCTCCTTGGCCAGCGTGGCCATGCGGGCGTAGTTGGACTCGATGGTCCACAGACCCCCGAGCGCGGCGGACGTCGCCGCGACAGTGGCGGCGTCCGCCGTGGCGAGCCCGTAACGGAGCGCCTGCACAAGGTTGTCCTGCTCGACCCGGATCCGCGCCACTGACCAGAAGGGGTCGGCCCCGAAAGGCGACTCGTGGTGCGCCATCCCGAAGTCGCGTGCCCACGCCAGGAACCCGCCAACCGCGTTGTCGGTCTCCCCGGCCGCGTCCCGACGCGCCGTGCTGAACTCACGCACCGTCTCCAGCATCCGGAACCGCGTGCCCGTCGGGGTGTCTGCCACCTGCAGCAGCGACTGGTCGGCCAGATGCTCCAGGACCTGCGAGACGTCCGGGGCGTCACCGTCGCGAAGCACCCGCCGCGCGGCGTCCGCGGTGAACCCGTCCGGGAAGACCGACAATGCCCGCAGTGCCGCCCGCCCGGCCGGATCGAGGAGGTTCCAGCTCCAGTCGACCACGGCATGCAGGGTCTGATGCCGCGGCGGCGCGTCGCGCGCGCCGCCGCGCAGCAGGCTGAAACGGTCCTCCAGGCGACGGGCGATCTCGGCGACCGACATCACCCGGACCCGCGCCGCCGCCAGCTCCACCGCGAGCGGCAGCCCGTCCAGGTGGCGGCACACCTCCTCCACCACACCGGCGGGCAGGTCGGCACCGGGGCGGGCTGCCCTCGCGCGCTGCTCGAACAGCT
>Ga0137372_10005553_pt1 | contig 12303 bp, 7 predicted proteins | sample SagtaG_6_FD_104911 | JGI IMG/M metagenome (GOLD analysis project Ga0137372, IMG submission 104911) | Vadose zone soil microbial communities from Sagehorn Ranch, Mendocino, California, USA - Sage1_R_60_16 metaG | ecosystem: Environmental > Terrestrial > Soil > Vadose zone | place: USA: California...
AAGACTCGCTATGACCGTGAGCTCCAAGAGCAGGCCAAAGCTCGCGAACGCGCGCGGCGCCTCAAACTGCGCGACGAGATCCACACAACGGGCGCCATCTACCGCGAAGCCAATGACCGGCTCTCTGAATTGAGGCAGGGCGCGCCCGAAGGTTACGAAGGCCAGCAGGAGCATTGCTGGGCGGTGCTGGCCCTTGCTCTTGATGATCTGAGGCTCACCGAACAGCAATACATGCAGGCTTGTGGATTGGCGGATGCCGGATGAGTACGAATGGCGTCCACCTCGACTTCGATCAATCAATCATCTCGCCAAGCCCTGGCACCATTCGCAGACTCGCGGATATTCCCAATTTGCAAACGATGGAGATTCCGCCGATCGACTATCTCGTGCCGGGCATGATCTCGCGCAACACGATCACACTTTGGACCGGGGCGGATGGCACGGCGAAAACATTCCTAGCTATGAAGATGGCTATTGCCGTGGCCACGGGCGGAGAATTTCTCGGGCGACGATGCCAACAGGCAGAAGTGCTTTATCTAGATTACGAAAACCCGAGCTTCGCCATTCGCGATCGGCTGGACTTGATGACGGGGGAGATTGCCGTTCCGAATCTCCATGTTTGGGGGACTTGGCTTGAGCATCAGCCGCCACAGGTCGGCAGCGAACTCCTGCTAACTATAGCGAAGGAATCTCGTCCGCTCATTTTTATTGACCCCTTTCGATATTCCCATTCCGCTGAGGAAAACGACTCGACAGAGATGATGGCGATCATGCAGCATCTCCGTTATTGCGCAGCCGCAGGCGGGGCTGTTGTCATCCTGCACCACCCTGCAAAAACCGAAGGTAGCACGGGACGCGGTTCATCTGCCATCAAGGGGGCTGTCGATGTCGCATTTTTACAGGAATTGGCCGATCCGAATGACGGCGGTTTAATCACCCTGAAGTGCATCAAGAATCGTTTTGGAGAAACGCACCCTGTCACTATCAGGCCGAATTTTGACGAGGGGAGCTTCGAAGTAACCGACAGTCCACAATTCATTAGGCAAACCACTGAACGCGAGAAGCTGTTGCAGATCATCAAGCAAACGCCAGGAATGAGCCAGAACGCTCTTTACAAGCAAGCGGGCATGAAAAAAAGTAGGCTCGTCAGCTTACTCAAGGAAGGCAGCGGGCTATGGGAAGAGCGAAAAGACGGCCGCTCCATCCTCTATTTTCCGATTGTTCCCAAAACAGGGAACAATGCAGGGAACAATGGAACAGGTCAAGGGGTTGGGGGTTGTTCCTCTGTTCCCTCCTCTTATAAGAGGGAACAGGGAACAATCCCCTTCCGACCCAGTTTGGTTGTTCCGGAACAGATCGAAAAACCAAACGACAAAACTCTTCCATGCTGTCCGGCCTGTGGCAGCTTCGCACTCTACCGCGATGGCAGTTGTCAGACCTGCGAATACGCGCCGGGGGTGCAATGAGAAACCGAAGCACTAGCGGCGCAGGTCGCGTGTGGGCGTGCCTCAAAAGCAAGCTGAAACGCGGTCCCAAATTGAGCCGTAGGAAGCTCGCCGAATATGTGGTGCGCGAGGCGCGGAAGCGATTTTTGATCTGAAGTTACGGGGTTTTGACTTTGCAAGTGCGCTGCGAATCCAGAATGTTGTCCAACAAAGACGAAAGCTGTCCTCCAAGTGCGCTGCGAAACGGGAGACGCTGGCGTCCGGTCTCTCACATGGCGAATGCAGTATCCGTTCGGCAATGTGGCGGGCATGCAAGGAGTCCCGGAAAAGCTGGGAAACCACAGAGCGGGGGCAGGGAGTAGGGGGATGAGAGGAGTGGATAGATAAAAAATGCCGATCTACTTGGGGGTGGCCAATCCCGATTGACCTTGCCGTACTGACCTTTGTCGACGAGGAAACAATCATGCAAGCACTCCAAACTACGCTGACTTATGTGTTTATTCACGAACCAGAGTGCGAGGAGGTGAAGCGGTGCGCCTCGATTCGGTGAGATGAGAAGCGAACGGCAAAGCGAATGCAATCCGATGATTTTTCGGTGGGAAATGATGCACGATTTTATAAGGCCAAAGTGGGAAAAGGTAGGGTAGGCGGGTCCGATTTCTAACGCAGTACGGGTGTAGGTGAACATGTGAAATCCAGACTGGGAACCAGGAGCCAATTTTGAGGCGAATACATCTCGCTCAAACCGCCGCGATGCGACAACACATTCCCTGAACCCAGATTCGCACTCGCACCCTGAACCCAGATTCGCACTCGCAAGAAAAGAACTGGCACGCCGCTTCGGACAGCGTCACTTCTTCAAGAAAAGTGTACCGGCACTCAAGATAGGGGTGCGGCTATGACGGGGAAACCAGTGATCCTCTGCGTAGATGACACATCGAGTGTGCTGGAAAGTCGGCAAATACTGCTTGAAGAAAGGGTTCTCACCGCGACAAGCGGGAAGGAGGCTGTCCAACTTTTCGCCTCGAATCCGGTGGATCTGGTACTTCTCGATTTACCGCATGCCCGAAATAAACGGTGATACGGCCACGAGGCACATGAAGGCTCATAGACCAGATGTTCCGATCGCGCTTCTATTGGGTGATGAGTGGCCTCCGCCCAGCGCGCTCGAAGCGGCCGACGCCTTCATTTCCAAGTCAGAGCCAATAATCAGCTTCTTGGAAAAAGTGGATTACCTGCTGAGTCTACGTCTTTTATTTCAGCTTTTATTTCAGCCTCTCGAAATTTTGGGAACTGACAACACCGGAGGGCAGAGTCAGCATAAAGATTATCGGCTAGACCGGATGGCATCTTCACGAAACGCAAGGGCATCCTAAAAGCGCCCTGTGTTCGAGAAATATGGCCCCTGAGAGTAGACCAGATTCCGGCCGCTGCTTAGGCCAACCATTATGCGGATGCGCTGGTGGCTTTTCCCCATTTTCGTTGCTTTGGCAGGACTTGCGCATCTCGAGTGCCAGCAGGGCACCCAAAGCAACAAAGTCTCCTATGAAGGCCAGAGGGTCGCGGCAGTAGACCTTGTCGCCAATCCAAAGATCTCAGTCGACTCTCTGCGCCCGCTGGTGCAGCAGAGGAGCGGCGAAGCGTACTCCAATTCTAAGGTGGAGAACACAATCTCCGCGTTGAAACAGACGGGCAGGTTTAGCAAGGTGGAGCTGGACGTCAAGCCGGATCCCGGCGGGCTGCATCTGACCTTCACGCTGGAGCCCGCACTCTACTTCGGAGTCTTCCAGTTTCCCGGAGCCACGAAAAGGTTCACCTACACACGCCTATTGCAGGTCATCGATATCCCGAACCAGACGCCGTACAAACAGGAGGTTGTTGCCAAGGCTGGTGGGGCTCTTCTCGAATTTCTTATCTCAGCGGGCTACTTCCAAGCTCAGGTTCGAACCGAGCCCCAGTTTGACGAAACCCACATGCTCGCCAACGTGGTCTTCCACGTTAATTTGGGCAAACGGGCGAAGGTGGGAAATGTAGAAGTTCACGGACCGGAACCCAGTGAGGCGAACCGTTTGCTGCATGCGACGCGTTCACTTCGCGCTACCGCCAGGGGTGCCTCTCTCAAACCAGGAAAGTCCTATACCCCTAAGCGTATCGATTCTGCTGTTGCGCTGATGAAGCGAGATCTAGCCAATCAGCACCGCCTGGCCAGCAAGGTGCACTTCGACCAGTCGCATTATCACGCTGACACCAATCATGCCGACATCATCATTGACGCCCAACCCGGTCCGATCGTTAAGGTGCGGGTTCAGGGTGCGAAACTCTCGTGGCTTCCTTTCCTGCGCGGAAGGCAGATGAAAAAGCTGATTCCGATATTTTCCGAGGGCACCGTTGATTCGGATCTTGTGGAAGAGGGTCGGCGAAACCTGATCGATTTCTTTCAAAGCAAAGGCTACTTTAACGTGAAAGTAACCACGAACTTCCAAAAGCAGCCCTCCAATGTCGACTTGGTCTACAACGTAAACAGAGGGCGGCGCCACAGAGTTGAGACGGTCGGCTTTCGCGGCAACCAGCATGTCGACCGGGGGGAGCTTATTCAGCAGGTCGCGGTTAAGCCACACCGGCTTGTACTCTCGCGAGGAAAGTTCAGCGACAAACTGCTGCGCCAAAGCGTGCAGGGCCTTACCGCCTTCTACAAAGATCGCGGATACGAAGAAGTCAAAGTCGAGCCTGACGTGGTTGATCGTGAGCCAAGGATTTACGTCACCTTCCAGATCACAGAAGGTCCGCAAACATTGGTTGACAATCTCACACTGCAGGGGAATACACGGATATCTGGGGTGGACCTCGCACCAAAGGGCGGTTTCCGTCTCAGAGCAGGCCAGCCGTTTTCCCCAAAGGGTTTGGTCGATGACCGCAGCCACATTCTGGCCGCTTATCTGGACCGCGGCTTTCTGAATTCGGAATTCGATTCCAAAGTCGCCCGGCTGCCAAGCGATCCACACAAAGTAAATGTCACCTACACGATCAGCGAAAAACAACAGGTGCAAGTGGATGACATCGTCCTGGTGGGCAACAAACGAACGCGGCCATCGCTAATTAAAAGAACGGCGAACATCACTCCGGAGACACCCTTGAGCCAAGGGAAGCTGCTATTGGGGGAGAGCCAGTTGCAGGAGATCGGCGTGTTCGATTGGGCGAGCGTCGAGCCGCGCCGGCCGATCACGGATCAAACGAATGAGGACGTATTGGTCAAGGTACACGAAGCCGGCAGGAATGAAATAACCTATGGCTTCGGTCTGCAAGTCGCCAGGCGTGGAGGCAATGTTCCATCAGGCACCATTGCGCTTCCCGGACAGCCGCCGGTCACCAGCGGGGCGCCGAATTTCACCGCAGCGGAAAAGACATTCGTCAGCCCTCGCGGTTCCATCGGATTTACCCGCTATAACCTTCGCGGTCTCGCTGAATCGGCGTCCGTTTCCACCCTGCTGTCACGCCTTGACCAGCGCACCGTCGCAACCTACTCCCAACCGCATTTCAGGGGTTCAAGCTGGAGTTCGCTTTTCAGCTCGTCTATCGAGCGCACGACTGAGAATCCCACGTTTGCGGCTCGCCTGGCAGAAGGCTCGTGGCAGTTGGAGAAACCGCTCAATAAAGACAAAACACGCAGAATCCAATTGCGTTATCGTTTTCGTCGAACGATTCTCTCCAATCTTCTGATTCCCGGGCTGGTCTTGCCGCAAGACCAGAGACTGAGGCTTTCTACCCTCTCCGCCACCTGGATTCGCGACACTCGCGACAAGCCTCTGGATGCCAGCCGCGGTTTTTACCAAACGCTGGATTTGGGAATCACACCGAAAGCACTGGGCTCGAACGCCAACTTCGCGCGTTTGCTGGGCCAGAGTTCTTACTACAAGCCGTTCGGGAAAACTGTCTGGGCAAACCGGATTACGCTGGGACTATCGAAATCATTTGCGAGCAGTGACGTCCCAACGAGCGAGCGCTTCTTCTCCGGGGGCGAGACCACGCTGCGCGGTTTTCCCATCAACGGCGCCGGTCCCCAGCGCACGGTGCCCGCTTGCACCAACCCCAGCGTACCTTCGACATGCGTAAACCTACAGGTCCCGGTAGGCGGCGATCAGCTATTCATGTTTAATTCCGAATTCCGCTTTCCACTGGGAATCAAAGAAGGGTTGGGCGCGGCGGTTTTCTACGATGGAGGCAACGTCTACGGACCGATAGGCGTGAGCCATTTTGTCCGAGACTATACGAATACTGTGGGTGTCGGGTTGAGGTATGCCACTCCCGTGGGGCCCGTTCGCTTTGATATCGGGCGAAACTTGAACCCTGTAACCGGAGTGAAAGCTACCCAGTTTTACATCACTCTGGGGCAGGCTTTTTGAGGTTTGTATTCATTGGGTGCTGTTATGACTTGGAAAAGAAAACTCGGTTGGATCGGAATCTTTCTCGTGGTTCTTATCGTGGTGTTAGGGATTGCCGGCTACTTCACGTTCCGCAGTCAGGCATTCCATAAATACGTGCTGGCCAAGATCCAGCAACAGGCGAGTGAGGCCACGGGTGCTCAGGTCCGAATCCAGAATTTCACCCTGCATGTTTCGACTCTGTCCGCTAACGCTTATGGGATAACGATTCGCGGCACCGAGTCGAAGTCTGCTGCTCCGTTGGCCCAGGCAGACCAGCTCATGGTACGTCTCAAGATCGTTTCTCTCTTACATAAAAAAGTCGATCTGAATGAGATCATTCTGCGTCACCCTGTGGTGAGTCTCCGAATCAAAAAGGACGGAAGCACCAACCTTCCCACGCCACCAAAGTCGAAAAGCAACAGCTCGACCAACCTGTTTGATCTTGGTATACAGCACGTTCTGCTGAGTCAAGGCGAGATCTACTACAACGATGTCAAAACCCCTCTCGATGCCGAGTTGCACGACCTGCAGCTGGAGGTCAAGTCAGAGTTCGCAAGCAAAGGCTACGACGGCACCCTTTTCTATCGAGACGGCCGCCTTCAGTATGGAGACATGAAGGCTCTCCCGCACGATCTGAACGCCCGCTTCAATGCCACTCCATCGGAGTTCACGTTGAACCCGCTGGTTCTGACCGTCGCTTCCTCCACCATTGAGTTGGCAGGGAACGTACAAAACTACCCCAGTCCTACTGCAAGCGGGAGCTACAAAATCACCATTCACCCACAGGACTTCCGTTCTGTTCTCAAGAATCCCGCTATTCCGACTGGACAACTTACATTGGCTGGCTCGCTGCGCTATCAGTATGAGGCCAACGCCCCCATGCTGCGCACAGTGGTTCTGGATGGACTACTGAACAGCCGCGAACTGGCTGTCAACTCGCCCGATCTTCGCACCGTCATCCGCAATGTCCGTGGACAGTTCAGACTGGCCAAAGGAAACCTCGATGCTCGCGGCCTTGCGGCGGACCTCCTGGATGGCCATCTGACTGCTGCCGCAACGATGCAGCATCTGGATACCAATCCGGTATCCAAGCTTCACGCATCGATGCAGGCAATTTCACTGGGCGCCGCAAAGGCAGCACTAAAAACCGCGAATCTCCACCAGATTCCAATCACAGGGCACATCTCTGGAACGGCTGATGCGTCCTGGGCAGGCAGCATACAAAACATCAAGGCTCGCTCCGATATCGGAATTAAGGCTGGGATCGCCAGTGCCTCTGCCGGATCGGCCCCCATTCCTCTTGATGGCGCATTTCATGTGAGTTATGACGGCCGCGCAAACATGGCGACGCTGACAAACACATTCGCGCGCACGCCACAAACTCGTGTCGACATCAATGGAACAGCAGGCCAAAGACTCAATTTGACTGTGCAGGCGCACGCAGCGGATCTCAGAGAACTGGATTCTCTAGCTGCTGCATTCCAGAGTGGCAGCGAGCAGAGCACAGCTAAAACTGCGTCTTCAGGCTCCATGAACCTGGCGGGCGCTGCTGAGGCGCAAGTGATCGTACAAGGAAGTATGAACGATCCGCGCATTCATGGACAACTCAACGGCCGAAACCTGCAGGTAGAGAACACCGAGTGGAGGAGCTTGGGGTTGGGATTCGAGGCCAGCAAATCCGCAGTGTCCATCGAGAATGGCTCTCTGGTGAACGCTCGCCAGGGAAACGTGAATTTTGCTTTCAGTTCTGGTCTGTCGAACTGGCATTACCTGTCTTCGAGCCAGATCAATGTACAAGTGTTTTCTCGTGGCCTTGCGATCAAGCAGCTACTCCAGGTCGCGAAGCTAGACTATCCGGTTTCCGGCAATCTGTCGGTAGATGTTTCGATGCGTGGATCTCAACTGAACCCAATGGGAAGCGGATCGGTGCGTCTAGCCCAAGGCAAAGTCTATGGGCAGCCCTTGCAGCAATTCTCAGTTCAGTTCGAAGGCAATGGCGACGCAATCAATTCTTTGCTTAATGTGAGCACACCCGCGGGTTCCGCCAAAGCGAACCTCATGTTCAATCCGAAGAGCAAAGGCTACGAGGTCCATCTCGACGCCCCTGGGGTCAAGCTCGCACAGCTCCAGCCAGTACAGGAGAGAAACCTGGGAGTGGCAGGCGTCCTGAGCGCGACTGCCAGCGGGCGTGGAACCCTGGACAATCCGCAACTGACCGCCACGGTTCAAATCCCGCAGCTTCAAATGCGCCAAGCGAGCGTTTCCGGTATGAAAGCAAACCTCAACGTAGCCAATCACAGAGCTCAACTGGGTCTTGATTCCGAGGTGGCACAGACCTTCGTCCAGGCGCGCGGCACCATGGACCTCACCGACGGCTATTACACGCGCGCGACTCTCGACACGAAGGGAATGCCGATTGAGGGCCTGCTTGCCCTGTATGCGCCTGCGAAAAGCAATGGACCGCACGGCATTTTGGAAGTGCACGCTTCTGCCGAAGGGCCACTCAACGATAAGACTCGCATGCAAGCGCAGGTAGTCATTCCGACTTTCAAGGCCGAATATCAGGGTCTGCAGATCGGGAATACCCGGCCTATTCGCGTCCGCTACGCGAACTCGATCGTTGCTCTGGATCCGGCGGAAATTGCCGGTACGGACACGACTCTGCGGCTCGAAGGTCAGCTTCCGTTCGAAGGCAGTGCTCCAGTAACTCTGTCTGCAGTCGGTGCGATTGACATGCAACTGCTCCGTTTCTTCCAGCCTGACATTCAGAGTTCAGGGAAACTTCTGCTCGATGTCCACGGTACCGGGGCGACTGCTCATCCCGAGCTCAAAGGCCAGCTCCGCCTACAGAGCGTGTCACTCATGACTCCCGATGCGCCGCTGGGGCTCCAGAACCTAAACGGAGTCCTCGACATCAGCAACGACAAGGTAGACGTCACGCAGCTCACCGGTGATGCCGGGGGCGGGCAGATCTCGGCTAGAGGGGTGATCGGCTACCGTCCGCAGCTCCAAATGAACCTCGCTCTTCGAGCGAAAAATGTTCGCGTCCGCTACCAGGATGCGATACGGACGCTGCTGGACAGTGAACTTAATCTTGTCGGCACAAGTGAAGCGGCTAATCTGACCGGCCGAGTGCTGATCAACAGCTTGAGTTTCACCCAGAACTTCGACCTGGCAAGTTTAGCCGGACAGGTTCAGTCCGGTCCTGAATCCGCACCGAGCGAGGGTATGGCGCAAAATCTTAAGCTAAACATCACCGTGCAGACTGCCAGAGACCTGAACCTCGCGAGCAGTGAAGTGAGCCTGCAAGGGCAAGCCAACCTGCGGGTGATCGGTACGGCGGCCGATCCGGTGATCGTTGGACGGACCGAGTTCACCGGTGGCGACATATTTCTCATGAACAAGCGCTATCAAATTGAGCGCGGAATTTTTGCGTTCTCGAATCCCAATCGCACCGAACCAGTGCTCAACGTACGGCTGACGACCACCATCAACCAGTACAACTTGAGCCTGACCTTTCTGGGACCGCTCGACAAAATGCAGACCAGTTACGTCTCAGACCCGCAACTGCCGACCGCCGATATTATTAATCTCATTGCCCGGGGAAAAACCACCCAGCAAGCGGCAGCCTCGCCCTCTAACCTCGGCGCGAGTTCGCTCTTGGCCCAGGGTGCCGCGAGTCAGGTCAGCAGTGGGGTCCAAAAGCTCGCCGGGCTCTCCAGTTTGTCAATTGATCCGACGCTGGGCGGCAATGACTCCAACCCTGGTGCACGCGTCGCGATGCAGAAGCGGGTCACGAGTAGCTTCTTGTTTACTTTCGCTACAGATGTGACTTCCACGCAGCGTGAAATCATACAAGGAGAATACCAATTCAATAAGCGTTGGTCAGCCAGCGTGACTCGAGACGAAAATGGAGGCTTTGCAGTCGATGGGAAATTTCACAAAAGGTATTAGCAGCACAACTGTATTACGCTTCCCGGGAACATAATTGCAGGAGAGCGAGGTTGACGTCTTCATTAAGGGTGAAACACCCCTACACTCTCTCGTTGGCAGTCGGCATAGGTGCGGTGGCGGGACTGCGGCCGATGACGGCGCCGGCGGTTATCGCTTGGGCGGCAAAACGAAAATGGATTCATCTTGGAAGTTCGCCATTTGTCACAATAATTTCGGCGAGAGCCTCAAGAAGAATCACTGAGCTTGCGATCAGCGAATTGATTGCCGACAAGCTGCCCTTCACCCCTAGTCGATTGAACCCCGGACCTCTTGCCTCACGCATTGCGTCGGGCGCAATCTGTGGAGCGGCAGTCTGCGGTGCTGTGAAGCGACCGCTTGCCGAGGGAGCGCTCCTTGGCGGATTAGGAGCCATTGCGGCGGCCTTTGCCGGTTACCATGTCCGGAAGAGGCTCAGCCGGGATATGCCCGACTTCGCGGTTGGGCTTCTGGAGGACGCCTTAGCAATAGGCGGAGGTGCGGTCATAGTTTTTTGGCCGCAACTGCAGTGATGCTCATCACGTCAGCCAGGTGCTCGGGAAGAGCAGACTGGTCGGAAGGACTTCCGTTGATAGAAAGTAACGGTACACCCAAATCCTCTGCCGCGCGCAGCATCATATCTGTTTATTACGGAGGACACCATGAAGATGCATTTTGCTGCTGCTTCCTTGGTGATAATGGCGCTGTGTGGGACGATGTGTGCCCAGACGAATTCCGATCAGGCACCCTCTGGGACCGTCGTCGAGAAACAACATGGCGATACTAACGAGGTGCAACCGGCTCCGGAGAAGATCCGGATCACGCCAGATCTCGTCCGCGCTGCTCAGCAGAAGTTAAGCGAGGAAGGTTACAAGCCCGGAACGCCCGACGGAAAGATGGGGCCGGTGACCCGAGCGGCGATCCGCAGATATCAAGGGCACGAAGGTCTCAAAGTGACAGCCACACTGGACGAGAGTACGCTGTCGCATTTGGGCATCGGTGGCGGCAAGATCGTGGCCACCGCGCCGGGGGACATTGGACGCGGCGCCAAGGCGGCAGCCCACAACATCAAGGAAGGACATCCAATCGCCGCAGGCAAGGCTATGGGCCAAGGCGTCGGCCGTGCCGGCAAAGCAGTTGGAGAGGGCACAAAATCTGGCGTGAAAGGAGCCACGCACAGGGTTGCCGGCAAGAAATCGGACAAGAGCACCCCACCACCTCCAAAATAAAATATTTATTTCTCGCCCATGGTGTTCCAGGGAGCGAAACACGGCCAAGACACATGAAGTTCTAGATACTGGGAGCAACCGGCGCTGCCGCGAAGTCGCCGGAGGGCACGGCTTCCGCTTCAAGAACAAGCTGCTGAGCCTCGATGCCAGGCTGATTGAACTCTGTGCCACGGTCTTCGACTGGGCGCAGTATCGGCGTACCGAGGGATCGCCAGCGCTGGCAAATCGAACTCTTCTTCAAGGCGCTTAAGCAGAACCTTCGCATCAAGACTTTCGTCGGCACCAGCTCCAACGCCTTGCAGATTCAAATCTGGACCGCCCTGATCGCGCTGCTCCGCTCAAGTACCTGCAACTGAGGGCTCGCTTCGGCTGGAGTCTGTCCAACCTCGCCGCTCTGTTGCGTCAGCAGTTGTTCGTCTATCGCGACCTGTTCGATTGGATCGATCAGCCCTTCCAGCCTCCGCCGCTGCTCGCTGCCGCCGCCCAGCAAATCCCGCTCTCTTGGTCCAGCAACTTGGACAGCAGAAATCCCAACCTCAACCCGTGAACCACCACCGACAGCTCAAAATGCCGCCATTTTCTTCATCTCCGCGTCTCAACTCCGGCTAATTTGGACAGCAGTGATCCTAAGTCATTTGCGTACGTGAATATTCAGTATTTCCTGTATTTCGGGCAGAAATGAGCACGTGCTAGGTTGGGATGAGCTTCGAGGCCGCAGATGGTTTCGATGACATGGCGAAGTTAGGACATTTCTGGTTTCGCGTGCTGGCGGTCCTGCTGGCCTGCGCCGCAACGTTCGAGACAATCCCGCTGACTGGTGACCAGGTGCACGTGCGCCACATGGAAGGGCTGATGCACGGCTTTCTTGCACTGCGCACACTGGACGGCAAGCGCCTTGCCGACGGTGAGATGACTCAAATCCCAGAGGGTGACCGAATTACCAGCCGTCTGATTTTTCGCTTTAAGGATGGTTCAGTCTATGACGATACAACCGTATTCTCTCAGCGAGGCGCTTTCCGCGTTTTGAGCGATCATCTTGTACAGCGTGGCCCATCCTTCAAACAACCGATGGAAACCTCGATCGACGCGTCTTCAGGACAGATCACGGTGCGATACAAAGATCCGGCCGGCAAAAATGAGATTCTGAACGAGCGCCGTGACCTGCCTCCCGATATCGCGAATGGATTGCTCTTCACCCTGGTGAAGCACATTCAGCCAAATGTGCCACAAACCACGGTG
>Ga0137372_10005560_pt1 | contig 12293 bp, 10 predicted proteins | sample SagtaG_6_FD_104911 | JGI IMG/M metagenome (GOLD analysis project Ga0137372, IMG submission 104911) | Vadose zone soil microbial communities from Sagehorn Ranch, Mendocino, California, USA - Sage1_R_60_16 metaG | ecosystem: Environmental > Terrestrial > Soil > Vadose zone | place: USA...
AGGCCCACCATAAAAAAGAAAAGCCAGAAGACAGGAGCCGTATACTCAACCATCGTCGCGAAGCCTTTGCGCGTGGCTGTACCAATCGAGACAAGTGCTAAAGCGATCGCGCCCTGAACGAGCAAGGAGTTGGTGGGAGTGTTAGCGGCTCCGTGCCAGCGTCCAAGAAATCTGAACAGCCGGAAATCACGGCCAAGAGCATAGTTTGTTCGTGCACCCGTAAACACCGTGGCATTTGCTGAAGTCAGAGCGGAGATTGCGACCAGCAAACTGACGAACAGCGCTCCACCCTGTCCGGTTGCCTTTAGCATCAAGTCGGCCGCAACAGCTTCCGAACCCGCCATCCCCGCAAGCCCCAACCCGCGTAGGTAGGCCAAGTTAACCAGCAAATAAAGTCCGGTAATCACACCAATACCAAGTAACAACGCTCTCGCCACATCTCGTCGTCCTTTCATCTCCGCGGAAATGTAAGCAGCTTCATTCCAGCCACCGTAGGTAAGCAGCACAAAGACCATAGCCAAACCTATGGCGGTATTTGAGCCTTGTGCGGTTGGAGGCGGGTTCGTCTGCGCCACGGGCGATTCGATCAAGAACAATCCGGCGCCGATGACCAGGAGCAGACTGAATACTTCCACGGCCGTCAAGAGGTTTTGAGTCCGCGTGCCCTGCCGCACGCCCGCCATGTTCAAGCTGGTTAAGAATATAACGAGAAGCGCGGCATAAATTGACGGAGAGAACTGTCCGAGGCGTAGTAACTGTGAGGCGTAATCGCCAAAAACGAACGCCAGGAGGGCTACCGAGCCGGTCTGAATTACCGTAATGCGCGACCACACAAACAGAAATGAAAGTGGCTTGCCATACGCACGCGTGAGATAGTGATATTCGCCGCCCGTATGTGGATAGGTAGTGGTAAGTTCCGCGTAGCAAAGCGCACCCACCAGTGAGATTGCGCCGCCGGCCACCCAAAGTAACAAGGCGCTAGTCTCGCTCGTCACGTTGGCGGCAACCAGCGAAGGGGTGCGAAAAATGCCGGCCCCGACAACGATACCAACGATCATTCCGATGGCATCTTTTACCGAAAGCGTCGGGACAGGCTCGGCAAACTCGATAGGTTTGGCCGCGAGACTCATTGCTGCCATTCTGGCGCCCTCTACTCACGGTAGCGTTACCACTTTGGGTTGGACCTGAAAAGCAGTCGAAGATGCACCCCCGTATTCTCACGGAATCTTGCTGCTTCATTAATCCACTGACTATTATCTACCCTCGTTTGCTCACACGCCAGTGTCACTAGCTTTTCCGCCTTCAACCTGATTCCTGTTGCCACGCACTCCTGAACCAGGCGCGCATCCTCTTACGTGTAACACTCTGTTTGAGTCGTTCAAATATCTGACGTCGATTTTATACTTCTGAATTAACTGCCAGAAGGCTCGTCGATTCTTTTGGGCGAGGCGCGCGGCTTTCGAGATGTTTCCACGGCAGGCTCTGAGCAATCCCTGGATATAACTCTTCTCAAAGCGCGCGATCTGAGTCGCCTTCGCCTCTTGTAATGATTGCCTGGGCGTTACCGATGGCAAAACGAGGATCAAGTCAGACCCACGAATCAAAGGCCCATTGCACCGTACGGTGGCTCGTTCGATGGCATGTTCCAACTCCCGAACGTTTCCTGGCCATCAGTGGGCCATCATAATCTGCAGGGCGTCCGATTGAAGATCCGGAGCTTCCTTATTCATTTCTCTCGAATATTTCTCCAGGAAATGACGGGCCAGCAGAGGAATGTCTTCGAGTCGCTCTCGTAGCGGAGGCAACGTGAGCGCGATTATATTCAAACGATAGAAGAGATCCTGCCTCGCCTTGCCGTTTCCGACGGCTTCTTCAAGATTCACATTGCTGGCGGCAATCACTCGCACATTCGCCTCGCGCATTCGGGTTGAACCCAAAGGCCGGTACTCCTTTTCCTGAAGAAACCTCAGCAGCTTCACTTGAGCGAACATCGACAAACAATCGACTTCATCCAGGAAAAGCGTGCCGCCGTTGGCCTCTTCTACCAATCCGGTTTGCAACGTTACCGCGCTTGTGAACGCGCCGCGCTCGTGACCGAATAATTCGTTTTCAACCAACTCTCCGGGGATGGCGCCACAGTTGACAGGCATGAAGGGCCGACCTGCTCGCGAGCTACAATAATGGATGGCTCGGGCGTACAGTTCCTTTCCGGTTCCGGTCTCTCCAGAGATAAGCACATTTGCGTCGCACTGTGCTATCTGTGGAATCTTCTCGATCTGATTCATGAATGCCGAGCTTTCTCCTATCAACCGTCTCAGTCCAGGCTTGGTCCTGATTCGCGCTCGCATCCGCGTGCCAGAGTTTCGCACCAACTTCCACGCGCGCGGAAGAATATTACCGGCTTGCAACGGCAGAGTGATGAAGTCATCCGCTCCGGCTCTCAACAATTCAATAATGTTCGTTTGGTTGGGCCGCTTCAACGACCATCACAATGGGAAGATCAGGTATCTGGCGAATTGTCTCGAGCAGAATCCTGGTCTGATTTAATGACTTCGAGAACAGCGTGAGGAACACCAGGGCGGCGTCGGTCCGCTGAAGCAGTTTCTTGAGATCATCCACAAACTCTACAAGCGGAGGATGCTCGGGCGTCGCTGTTTGAACCAGAACTTCGAGCCTGAAATCAGGTTCGAGAACGTGCTGAAGCGCAGCTCTTATGCTGTTCTCGTTGGCCCCTCTCTCAACCAGTAAAGCCGTTTGACGTTTCATCTCGTCACATATTCATTTACAACTGAACCGGTAGCTATGGGGGGCGCTAACCAGAAGCAGGATGGGGAATACTCACATAACCTAGCGAAAGAACTGCGACTGAATATTGGTCACTCCAAGGCTGGCTCGACCGTTTTGTCAGGAAGCAAACGCGAGGACGCTTGCCGTGATGCGGAATCTACTCTGGTGCTCAACGACTGTTAATGCAAAATCTGAGGATCTGCAGGAAATTTAGCTAGCCGCAATACTGCTAGAGTCGTTGGTTATCTCTCTGAATGTGCTTAGCGACGAGGGCCTTTTGAACCCCGGTCAGAAACTCCAGACTTTAGCAATCTCAACGATAACGGTAAAGCCTTACCCGTTGGATGCTGAATCTATCCGATGCGAGCCGCAGATGACGCCCTTGATTTGTCTGATCACCGTTTAGCCAACGGCTCGAAACCCATCGCCCATTCGCGTATTTACCTTCCTGAACTGAAAGGATACCGGCGGTCGGCTCGCCCGCGGTATTTGCCTCGAAGGTCACTGTTAGACCAGTACCGGCAAAGACGAATTCATCTGGTCCCAGCGCGATCACGAGCCCCCCTGAGATCACAGTAAGCATCTGTAGGTTTTGTGGGACAGGCACTTGAGGGGGGCGCTCATACGTGATGTTTAAAGTGTAATCACCCAGGCGCAACTGTTGCGGCAACCGTTGCTCGGGGCCTTCAGGCAGCAAGCCTGCCATTAAACCCTTGCCCTGGGACTCAAGAATCAACGGGGCGAGTTGTCCTATTGCGTCGTAACTATCCATCAGTGATTTGCCTGTAGCCTCATCCAAAGACTCTATACTGAACGGGCTAAAGCCAATTGCATCATGCTGACCTATCGCATAAAACGCCTGAACCGAGTTGAGTGGAGAAGGAGAAATCTCGGGTATGAACAGCGGGTTGCCCGAACGATGGAATTTTCTGCACCACTCGGCAAAACTAGAGAAGTAGATATCTGGAGACAAGAAATCAACTTTTGGAGCCCCGGCGCGCCAAACGTCCATGATATGAAACAATGGACCAGCGCTCGGATACTGACCCGGTTGATACCCTGGACGGATCAGCGCAGCGTTGACAAACATGGGCAGCGGGTATTCGGCTTTACCGAGTTCGGCGACTCGATTTACGTAACGCGCAAAGTGCCAGGCCATGAAAATTTCATCTGTTCCTGGTCCCTTGCCAAAGACTTCCTCCCAAGTGCCGTGGGTCTTAAAACCGTTTGCAGCCCATACCGCTGGGAATTCGGCAATAAGGTTATCCTTGTGCTGCTGCAAATAGTTCATCAACTCGACGGGTACCGGCTGACTGAAAAGCTTGTCCGCGATGTCGCTGCGGTCCCGTGAATCCGGAATCATTCCAATCTCGTTTTCCACTTGCACCATGATGACCGTGTGATCGTTGCCATCCACTTCGCGCAAGTGACGCATGAACGCCGCGAAAGCACGCGAGTCGGCGTCGAGGTTTTCTTTGCTAAAGGGCGAAAGAATCTCTATGCCCTTCCCAGCCTTGTCTTGCGAGCGAGGGAAGCGCTGTTGATTTGTTTTTACCCAAGCCGGGGCATAGCACGACATGCTGTTCTTCCAGGACGCAAACCACAACGGTACGAGACGAAGTTTGTGTTTACGAGCTTCCTGGATTAAGCCATCCAGCAAAGTAAAGTCGAACTTTCCTTCGGCCGGTTCCATAAGCTCCCAGTAGACGGGCATAAGAACTGTATTGAGATTTAGCGAGGCGAGTTTCGGCCAGATGGGCCGCATGTACTCCAGGCTGGAGGACGTGGAGTTGCCCAATTCGCCCGCAAGAACGAGGAAGGGTTTATCGTCAACGACAAGTTGTGTAGCAGTCCCTTGTTGACGCAGGTATGGGGTTCGATATTGCTGCGCGCCACGAACTGGCATCAAGGAGGCTACTAAGATGGCGCCTGAGATAACGAGAGTAATGACTCTTTGTTTGCGCCAAAGCCCCTGTATCTTCATGTTTACGTATTCCCTTCCGCGAAGCCAATGTTTGCTTATCCAGACATTGACAGCATTTCTCACTCCGGGAGTCAGCTATTTCGATTGCCCTGAATCATCCGTAGTCAGAACATCATGGCCGGTGATGAGGCATCCGCCGTTGGATCTCTCAAACTCTATGAACGAACCGCTGACTAGCGGGAACTGGCAGAATCTTTCTGGTGCTCGAGTCTCCGGTAGGCGGTGGTGCGTGATCTTCTTTCGCGGGCGGTCCCAGCAAATCGGTGAAGATCGGCTTCAGGGCGTCAGCCCACACCTGGTAACCTTTAAGGTCCAGATGCAGCCCGTCACGATTGGCCACGCCCTCGAACAACTTGCCGTCTTTATCAGCCAGCCTGTCGTTGATGTTCAAGTACTTGATCTTTTTGCCGTCGGCGAACCTCGCGATGTTGTCGTTGATCTGGTTAATGATCGGCATCACGGCCAAATTGTCGTTGCGCGGCGTCACGCCCATCAGCACAATCGTGGCGTTCGGCGCCTTCTGCTGGCATACGTCCAAAATGGCCTTGATCCCGCGGGTGACTTCCGCGACCCTCGGATCATCGCTCCCTTGAGGAGACAGCTTGCCGACATTGTTGGTGCCAGCCATTAGGACGATGATTTTAGGATTGACGTTTTCCAGTTCGCCATTCTTGAGACGCCAGAGAATGTTTTGCGTCGTGTCGCCGCCCCAGCCGAAGTCAGCGGCATTCCAGCCGAAGAAATTCTGCCGCCAGTTCGCCAGAAAGGCTTTGTATTGATCATCGCTGGTGCCCCAGCGCCTGGTGATTGAATCCCCTTCAAAATATATGTCAATGCCACCCTTGCGAGCTTTCTCCAACAACTGAGCATGAGCGATCTGAGAGTTCTGATCGGAACGAGGCGTCGGCTGGTTGGCAGCCAGCGCGGCGCCTGTGCCGAGTTGACCGTGCTTTTTGACAGTCATATTAAGGCCGCTTGCTCTATTCGAGGTAGACATTTGTTGGCGTGCACTCGGCGCATCGGCCCGGACGCGCGGTGCATTGATGAACTGGCTGGCCCATTCGATGAACGCCGGCCAGTTCTCGGCGACGCTGTGACCGCCATTGTGTTGCCTCCAGGCGAGTTCACCACCAATCAACTGGCCGACCGATGGCATGGGGTCTGTTAGGTAGTTGCCGGGTGTGCCAAGGTTCCTCTTCCCCAATAGCCTATAGGCCGGCCCCGCCGCCACCGCCGCCATGAAGCTGCCATGCGCATCCACCCACTTTGCGTCGCCTTTCTCCACTACCCCATAGCTGATAAAGCAAGGGCGTGGGGCGCACAAGGCGATCAGCTGATGTGAGTCAACCGGCAGATCGCCGGCGGTCTTAGGTCCAAAGGTCGCTTGGGAAGCGCCGTACTTCATGAAATTACCCGCCATCCAGTAGTACTCGCCGCCGGTGAGATTCTCCACCGCTTCACCAAAGATGTGGCGGTGGAGTTTCGCGCCGCCTTCGCCGGAGGAACCGATGAAGCCAATGGCAATGCGTGGTTCAAAAGCCTCCGTCACCAGGGCGGCCTTGCCATAACGAGAGAGACCTTCGATCCCAACCTGCCTGGCGTCGACTGCTTTGTCGGTCTCAAAATAATCCAGCAAGCGGCTGACGCCCCACTGCCAAGCCCGCAGTGCGCCCCAGTCTTCTGGCTTGCGTGCTTGTCCCTGGTTGGTGAGGCCGATAATTCCTGAAGTCAACGCCGGCCCATCGGCCTGAACGCTGGTCGGATTGATGCTGCCATAGCCCCAGCCTTTGGCAATGAGCTGCTGTTGCCAAGCTGGCGGGGTTGGACCTCTTCTGAATCCCCAATCAAACTCCACCATCAAGGGCACCGGCCCTTTGGCATTCGCCGGCGTCGTCATGCTCGCCTGAATGTCGACCTTGATCAGAGGGTAAGAGGAATTATCCACATGCCCCACCAGCGTCTTGGCGATCACCGAGATGCCGCCGATGTTTTCGGTACTCGTGTTCGTCACTTCCCAGTTCACCTTCGGAACGTTCTTAGGGATACGACCATACACTTCTCGCTCAAAATCCTCCTGGATTTCGGCACGCCGCGCGCGCCATTGTTTGGCCTTAGTCACCTTCGTGCCGTCCTTCATGACCATCAGCTCCGGCAAGGGATATTTATTGGCGGTGGCCTCATCAAACCTGCTTTGATCGTTTGGATTCGCACCGGGTCGCAAGGCTTTGATGCCGAGTTGGTCCATCATGTTCTGATGGTCTCCGTCCCCGGTGAATTTCACCTGCGGCGGAAATCTGCTGAGATCAGACTGGGCGGGCATCGCCGCCAAACGAGTCGTCAGGATTAACGGCACAATAAAGACCAGTGACAAAACGGGCACAACGGATGCGGCCAACCATTGAGCTGGACGACTGAAATCCATGGGCATGAGCTCTACTCTCTTTGATAAGCGGAAAGGTTGTTACTACATTCGCTGATTTACGGAATCAATCGTTCTGCCGGCTTGTACCGGCGGGTCCGGCTGCATACGTTCAGCGTTGCTCCGTTCAATTCCGGAAATACGTCTTGAAGAGGCCCGGTGCAGCCTGTAAGCAAGCCCGTCCGGCATCGCAGACCTTGTTCTACATTTCTCGGCCTGATCACTTTCCAAGGCGGCAAGTCACATTAATGGAGCTCCAGCATCACCACTGACTTCGGCGGAATTCTCAGGATCACCTGGGAGGCTTGGATCTTGTAACTGCTGAACGCTGTCGGTTTGACCGCATTAGGATTGTCGAACGTGTTCATCGCGTTCATCGTGGAAGCGGTAAGCACTTCTCCTGTAATGTCCTCGACTGTTGAGCCAGCGACCTTCGTTGTGATCTCGGCTGATCCATTCGGATCGAGATTGACGATCGACAGGTGAAGTTTCCCGTCTTTGTCGCGTGAAGCCGAAGCGCTCACTGATGGTACCGATGCTTGATCTATCTTGTACTCTGGTGCACTGAGGTCGATGGGGATCAACGTCGCTCCTTGATGGACCTTGTACATTTTGAATACGTAGTAGGTCGGCGTAAGAACCATCCTCTCCTTGTCCGTAAGCACCATGGCCTGTAACACATTCACCATCTGTGCGATGTTCGCCATCTGCACGCGGTCGGAATGCTGGTTGAAGATGTTCAGATTGATGGCCGCGACAACCGCGTCTCGGAGCGTGTTCTGCTGGAACAGAGCGCCCAGGTCCTTGCCCGGCTGAGGGTCATACCACGTACCCCATTCATCCACCATCAGTCCGACGCGCTTTTGCGGATCATACTTATCCATGATCGCGCTATGCTTCTGGATAAATTCCTCAATGCGCAAGGTCCGGACTAACGTCGCATGCCACTCCTTTTCCCCGAACTCAGTCGCGGAGCCCTTTTGCGCCCAGTTGCTGGTAGGCAAAGTGTAATAGTGTAGAGACAAGCCTTGCATCTGCTTCGCCGCCTGTGCCATGAGCACTTCCGTCCAGGTGTAATAATCGTCGTGTGACCCAACCGCTAGCTCTTGAATATGATTGCCGGAATAGTCTTTGATGAATGTGGCATAGCGGCGATACTCGTCGGCATAGTGTTCTGGGCGCATCTCGCCGCCACAGCCCCAGCTCTCGTTGCCGATGGCAAAGTAAGGCACGTTCCAGGGTTTAGCTCGCCCGTTCTGGCGCCGCAGACGGGCCAGTGTGGAATCAGAATCTGATGTCATGTATTCGATCCATTCCATCATCTCCTGGGGCGTGCCGCTGCCGAGATTGCCATTGATGTAGGGTTCAGCGCCTAACATCTCACACAGGTCCATGAATTCGTGCGTGCCGAAGGCATTCGTATCCACGCCGCCCCAACTCGCATTGGGTCGCCTCGGGCGTTTGTCGCGAGGGCCAATGCCATCTCGCCAGTGATATTCATCGGCGAAGCAGCCGCCGGGCCAGCGTAAGACTGGTATACGTAACTCTTTTAGCGCGCCTACCACGTCATTACGGAGACCCCGCGTGTTCGGAATAGACGAGTCTTCGCCTACCCAGAGGCCCTCGTATATCAAGCGGCCCAGGTGTTCGGCAAACTGTCCCTGGATGTTGCGGTTGATAATTCCCTTTGGCTGCTCGGAACGAATCACCAATGAGGCTTTATTTGGTTCGGAATTTTGAGCTTGTGCGCGACAAAAAGAAGGAGCAATTAGAAGGACTATTGAAAAAGCAACATACCCCAATGCCTTTGCGCGCTTCAGAAATATCCGCTGGTTATTCATCCGTATCATCTCCTAACTGAGCCGCGCGAGATTATACTCAAGCAGCTCAATTTGTGAGCTGCTAAAGCAGCATAAACGTCGCCGAGCCGGGTAGGCGATATCGTCGACGCGATCACCAATGATCGGAATAACAATCGAATCTAATACAGTGACACAAGATGGCAGCCATCACCGTGTCGCGCACTTTCGCTGTCAGCGGACGCCTGGTCCCGTTAAAAGGTCTGCTCACCGGTTTTCTCCCTCACTGTTTGCCCTGCGTGCTTTGATTAGCAACGTGAAACTGATACCGACCAGAGCCAACTTCATAGACGACGCGACCGCCCTCGACGCCGATGAGTTTGACGGAATCCGCTTTATACGCAATCACAGCCTTGCCGTTGCCGACTTCGGTCACGGCCTGTGAATTTGACGCCGGCACATAAACGCGCCCGGTCGCGTTTGGCGGGACGGTCACATCGAGCTCCAAACCCGTCGCCGTGCGCTTCCATCGCGTGGCAACGCGGCCGCGCACGCTTGCGTATGAGGCCGACACACTATCCAGCCCCGTCGTCGGAATCTCAGGCTTGAATTCGATTTTGCGAAAGCCCGGTTCGAGCGGTCTAATCCCCGCGAGGTTTTCATAAAACCATTGCACAATCGCGCCGAAGAAATGATGGTTGCGTGAGCGTGTGGTGGCGGGCCACTGTTCGCCGAGGGCGGTGAATTTCAGCACGTCCGTCCAGTAGCCCCAGCTCGGCTCGGTCGTCTGCGTCGCCACTGAGTATGCTACGTCGTGATGGCCGGCCGCGGTCACTATTGCTTCCAGTCACATGAGTCTTTGTGAGTTATTGATCTGATTGTGGTGCCGAGGGCGGGAGTCGAACCCGCACGACCTTACGGTCAACGGATTTTAAGAACGTTGGAAGGCATCTTACCTAGTCTCACCAAACGAGATGAACCAATATTTACCGGACTGGCAGCCGTCAAAGTCGTGCTTAGTTTGGTTATGTCTCGCAACAAAAAGTCGTCATGTTAGCGTCATCCCAGACTGAGATCTCGGACGTAAATGCGTTTATTTTCTCGTGACGGGCGCTCCGCTGTTTATTCCCTTGGATTAATCAGAGATTGTGCGGAATATTCAGGACGCGAGAAAGGTATGTAGAGCGAGGAGCCAGCTGCTTCAATCTGGAAGAATTGGCGAGCGAGAGGGAGGAGACGAAGCGTGACCAAACATGTGAAAGAAGTAAATGAAAGCAATTTCGAACAAGATGTTCTTCAATCGGATATTCCTGTCCTGGTGGATTTCTGGGCGGCATGGGGTGCTCCCTGTCGATTGCTGACTCCGATTGTTGAGACGGTTGCCGAGAAATATGGGGGACGCGCGCAGATGGTCAAGTTGAACGTCGATCAAAACCAGGCAATTTCGCAGCGTTACGGTATCAAGGGTATTCGCACACTCATTATGTTCAATGACGGAGCGGAACGAGAGCGGGTCCTGGGTGTGACCAGCGAAGAAGCGATCTCGCTGATGATTGAAAAGTACTCAAGAGCGTCAGACTCTTGAAAAATAATTATGAAGCTGAAAAGGAACGCCGTGATCAAGGTCATCAAGCGACACAGTGTTGGGCAAGAGCCAACGAAGCGCATGTCGACGGACGTTAGTCACTCACATTCTAAGAGTGAAATGAAGAAAATCGTCACAGAGTGGGTCCGTCAGTTTCAGTGTAGGCGACGCCTTGAACCACAGCGCGCGTTTAGAAATCTGTTTAGAGAGTCGTGAGAATTCCGGCGAAAGCCGGCTGGTGTTGGGAAGCAGTGGCGCATGGCCGATATTCAGGAGATTGAGACCAAGGAAGGACATTGAAATGGGGGGGAAAGCTTCGGTTTCCCCACGCTCTCGTCATCGAAACCAGATTGGGTCCGGGAGAAAGATGCTTACTCAGGCCAAAGCAGAAGCATTTGCTTCGGAGTGGATCGAGGCTTGGAACAGCCACGACCTCGACCGCGTCCTGGCGCATTATTCGGACGACATCGAATTCTCATCCCCGCTTGTTGCGCAAATTGCCGTCGAACCATCAGGCAGGCTGCGCGGGAAGAAGCCGGTTAGAGCGTATTGGGCCACGGCTCTGGCGCGCATTCACGACCTGCGGTTTAAGCTGGTATCGGTACAGTGGGGCGTTGGTAGTATCATGATTCACTACGAGAGTCAGGACGGTCGTTTGGCTTCAGAATGGTTTGAGTTCGGAGAGAACGGGAAAGTGATCCGCTCAGCGGCTCACTATTCGAGTTAGAAGCAACTGCGGCGTTCAGTTCGAACATAAATCGGTTGATCGGTGATATGGCGTGCGCTCCCGCATTCGCTTCAGTCTCCGACGGAAAGGCTGATTGTCATCTGCAGTCTGAAAGGTGGGATGAAATGTTACCCATTCGCGGTCTCTACGAAGTAGCCATCCGAGTCAAGGATCTTGCTGAGTCCGAAACTTTCTATCGGGAAACTCTCGGATTGGAAGTTGGTCTCAGGGATGAACAGCGCAGGTGGCTGTTCCTGAGGGCGGGTGGTCAAGCCGGCATGGTTGTGCTCCAGGAAGACAAAGCAACCTGGCCAACACAACACTTCGCCTTTTTGGTCGAGGGAGTGGATATCGAAGCAGCGATCACATCTTTGCGGCAGCAAGGAGTTAGTGTCGAAGGGCCTGTGTACCACGAGTGGATGCCGGCGAAGTCCGTCTATTTTTCGGATCCTGACGGCCACGACCTGGAGCTTTGCGCTCCGGTGCGCTAAGCCTGACTTGCGAATGCGAATCGTTAATCGATGGGGATGCTATTCGGTCGTGAGATTCTGATTTCGTGATCCTTTGCCGGCACCTTCCTAAGCCTGATGTTCGCGAGCCTCTCCACAGTCACTCGTGAGCCGAGTCCCGGCAAAAATCGAAGCCTATCCCGCTTGTCGCTCTGCACTTCAATCTCTAAAAGTTAACAAAGCGTTACGGTAAGTTTATGACTTACCTCAGGCGTTTCGCTTGTTGGCCACTCTTAATGCAGAGAGGGCAACTTTCGTCATCCAGTTTCCCTAAAACCGATATTTATTCCGGATGTCTCGAGGGCAGGATGAGCAAATTGTCGCTTAGGCGACACGACGTTTTGTTGGGGAATAAATCTCGCGGAGTTTCGGTATTAGAGAAGGTCAAGACAATGAGGACGGCTAACAACGCCATTAACCCGGACGTGAGCAGTGCTGCTTCGCTCTGATTTCGCGCGCTGGTTGCGAGTTTGGGAGTAACGG
>Ga0137372_10005561_pt1 | contig 12292 bp, 14 predicted proteins | sample SagtaG_6_FD_104911 | JGI IMG/M metagenome (GOLD analysis project Ga0137372, IMG submission 104911) | Vadose zone soil microbial communities from Sagehorn Ranch, Mendocino, California, USA - Sage1_R_60_16 metaG | ecosystem: Environmental > Terrestrial > Soil > Vadose zone | place: USA...
AAGCCGCACAACGCCACGACCCCCGCCGTCGGCTTCGCCCGACTCGAACGCTCCTCGTCGGGTCAGCACATGTGCGTCGGATCCCACCCGGCGAAGCCCTGGTGCATGCCAGGGTTGTGCTGCCCGTCGAATCCCATCGTCTGCGCGCACATCACCACGTGCTTACCGAAGTCACGACCGGTCGCGCCGCCGCTGTCGGCCGATGCCGCTGTGGGTAGGACCACGACGCCGCCCAGCACCATCACCAACACCGCTACGCTCCTGTGAACGCCACGCACCGCTGCCACCTCCCTGCATTACCCGACCCCGACTGTTTGCGTCGTTTGCCTGCCTTCCACCATGCATTCACCCGGCGGATCGGGGCAAGCCGTTGGTCCCAAGAAACGCCGGGGCCCGGCGGCGGTCAGCGGGAAGTCTGGGCGTTGCGGATGGGGGTGGGTCAAGGCCTCTTCGACGTTCGACGGTGACGAATTGACCGTCATGGGGGTGGGGCCGCAGGCCCCAAGACGCGCAGATGCCCTACTCGCGCCGGTAGAGGCTCGGCGCGGCGGCGCCGACGGGCCGTCACGGCGACACGCGTGCTCCCGACGCTTCGGCCAGCGCCGGGGTGCGAACGGCACCCCCGACCGCCGCTGCCGCTGTCGCTCGGCGGCGACCAGGCCGACGCCCATCGGCTGGCGCGGACAGCGATATGCCCCCCGGGGCCGCCCAGAGACGACAGCGCCGAAGGCAACTGATCAGGGGTGTCCCGGCAGCCGGCCAGGCGGGACCACGACCCGCGGCGCGGACACCACGCAGCGCCGTAACGCGCGCTCCGGTCCATAGCGGGCCGGGCTCTTTGCCTCCCGCGGGGGGCGCTCCGGCCCCGGGATGCCGGGGGACCGTACGCGTGTCGCGGAGCGTGGGTGGTTGCGCGAGCAGCCCCGCCCGCCGTCGACTCGGGCAGAGCCGAGCAGACCGCCGCCGGACCGCCAGCGTCCGTACCAGCGTCAAGGTCCGCTTGACGTGGCGGCCCAAGCGGCGGCCCGCTCCCACGGTGGGCGGGTCGACGGCGAACGGGATTGCGGAGGGGGTGCAGATCCGGAGTGCTCACGGTGGTGGCGTCGATGCGCCGGTGGGACGCGATCGACGCGGGCGAGCCTGTTGCTGGCCGCAGCTACGTTACGTGGTCACGTTCCAACCGGCTCGTGGTTGCCGCGCTTCGTTTAGCCGTTGGTGACGTCGAGCTCTTGGCGCATGCCGTCGGCGTAGTGGTTGGTCAGGTTGCACACCAGCTCATACCTGCCTGGGGGCAATGTCACTGTGGTCCAACCGACCGCGCCTGCGGAGATCCCCTCACCGGAACCGGCAGCGCACCTGGCGGACGCCTCACCCATGCTGCCGCTCTCGTCGACCTTCCCGTCGGGACCCGGGACGCGCTGGCCGGCCGGCGACCCCGCCGGTAGGGGCAGGATCACAAGCTCGTGGGTGCGCCATCCCATGTTCTCGGCCACCAGGCTGATCTCGCCCGCCGCAACCGTGGCCGGGTTAGCCCGAAGCATCATTTGCGCGCCCAGCGGCGCGGTCCCGCCCATCATCTGTGTCATGCCCATGTCGGCGAGCGTCACCCTTACGGTGCGCCCCGGTAGGGAACTCGGAGGCGAACACGTCAGATGCGAATAGTGGTAGCCCGTGTCTCCGCTACCGCCCATCATCCCGGGTCTCGACTGCTGGCTCGCCATCATCCCGGGTCTCGACTGCTGGCTCGTGCCACCACAACCGGCCACGGCCACGGCGCAGACACCACCCAGCGCCGCCAACGCCACGGTAACCATCGCCCTGTTCACGACCCGAGTCTCCACCGCTGAGGCCAATGGCCGTAAGGGACCAATGGTCCCCTCCGGCTATCCGAGGAAGGGTGTGGGCGCCGATCCACCGCGACCAGGGCGCCCAGCAGCGGCAGCGCCTGCTCGGCCGCGGCCCGGTGTCGCGTTTGCTCTGGTTGTCTCAACGAATCTGCCCGGATGACGGTTTACTTCAGGCCGTGGCCGTCGCGAGTATCCGATCTCGCTGTCCTGTACGCGTTCAGGGTTGCGCTGTCCGAGTTTAGATTGCGCATGATCTTACACTTTTCGGACTTACCTTTCGGAATGTGGTTGACGGCCGGGAGGCTGTGGCGCTGTCGGTAACGGCTTGAAGTCGAGCACGTCGTCGAGGTCGGCCGGGGGGCGATGGCCGTGGTCAGGTGGTGAAGAACTCGGTCAGCGTGTCTGCGAGGATCTCCACGTCGACGGCGTGGGTTTGGCCTTGGAGGGTGCGGCGTTGGCCGGTGGGAAGCAGATCGGCGAGCGCCTGTGCGCCGGTGTGCATGAACGGTGGGCTGGCGCCGCCGTCGATGACGAGGGTGGGTGCGGTGATGGTGGCCCAGCGGTCGGCGGGCAGGGGCTTGCCCGTCATGGTGCCTTCCAGGATGGTCGCGTCGTAGGCGAGGGTATGCGCCAGGTTTTCCCATCCGCGCCAGAAGGGCGCCTGCCGCATCCCGGCCACCTGGTCGGCGGGGACGCCCATCATGACGGTCATGTAGTAGGTGACGGCGTCGCCTCGGCGATCGGCGGCCAGCAGCGTGGTGAGCTGGTGCAGGTAGTCCTCGGGAACGGGTGGGCGTGAGTCGTCGACGACGAGCGGTGGTTCGTACAGCGCCAGTTTGGTGATCGCCAGGCCGTGTGCCGCCGCGTCCAGGGCGAGCACGGCGCCGGAGGAGCCGCCGATGACGAACGCCGATCCGCCGGCTTCATCGATGATCGCGGCGAGGTCTTCCACTTCGCGGTCGATGGCGTACGGCGGGGTGTCGGTACTGTCGCCGCGGCCGCGCCGGTCGTAGTTGAACGCGGTGAGGTGTTTGGCCAGCTGTTCGGCGAGCGGCGCACCCGCAGATCGGTCGGCCAGCGTGGGGCCGACGAAGATGACCGGGGTCCCGTCGCCGGAGGCCTCGAAGGCGATGGTGGTGCCGTCGCGAGAGGCGACGGTTGGCATGATGGCCTCCTTTGCGGTGGTGATGTGCGGGCTTACCGCCGGGGCGGGTGTGGCCTCGTTGCGGGGCGCGGTTCGGGCTCCGAGAGTCCCGATGCGGCGGCTGCTGTCGTGCCGGGTACTCACGGTCTGGCGGCGGGCTGCCTCGGCTGACCACGAGGGCAGCTGGCCGGCGGTGGATCGACGTGGGTTGGCTCGTGGCTCACGTCGGTTTGCGGCCCCGGCTACCTTGCGGTGAACCCGGCGGCCAGGGTCCGGGTGCGCGCGAGGCGGCCCCCGGTGATCACGGCGGCGAGCAGCAGGTAGCCGATCGGGACCCACGGGTTGTAGCCGATGAGCAGGTTGGTGACGGTGGCGCCGGCCATCAGGGCAACCAGTCCAAGCGCGGCCAGGCCGCACAGCCGCGGAATCAGCAGTCCGACTGCGGCGGCGAGTTCCACCAGGCCGATCGCGTACCGCAACCATTGGCCGGCCCCGATCACGGTGAACATCTCCACCATGTACCGGGTGCCAGCAAGCTTCTGGGCCCCGGCGGCGGCGAACGAGAACGCCAGTGCGGCCTGCAGGACCCACAGCGTCACGTTTACCCCTCGGCCCCGCCGCGGTCGGGCATCAGCGTCTGTCGTGCCGCGTGTGTCCTGGAGTGGGGCGACGCCCCGTACCAGCGCGCGTGGTTGGCGGCACACGGCGCGACGGACCTGACCACCGGGAGCCCGGCCGCCGGCAGTGGCACGAGCCTGCCTCCCGTCGTGCTTGTGGCGATGGATCACCTCAACCATCTCGTCAACCACGCGAACGGGTTGGCCGGCCAGCACGACAAGGCGTTGGCGATCGGCACCCTGACCGCGCTGGTCCGCCACGGTCACCGGTTCAACGTCGACGATCTCTGCGCATGGGCGCTGGCCAACGGGTTTACCGCCAGCGAGGTCGAACGGCTGCGCGACTACAGCACCAAGGTGCTGGCCGGCCACCGGTTCCAGATCACCGGGTTCGGTCCGCTGCGGCGGGACATCGTGGAGATCTGGGAGGCCGAGGTGCACGGCGAGCGGACTTGACCAATCCGCTCGGGCCCGACGTGAGCGACGGCTCGGGCGAGGCCGTATTCGACGGCGTTGCGGGCACCGGCGGCCGCCCTGACGCTCAGCGCGAACGTATCCTTCTCGGTGCGCGCCGGACGGCGTGCGGTGGAACCGGTCCGGTGGGCTACGCGAACAGCGCCGTGCCGACGTCGGGGGCCGTCGGCAGACTGGCCCGCCAGCGCTGCCCCTTGTCGCGAACCTCGTGGTGGGCCGCGGCCACCGAGGAGCCCTTCGAGCGTGGTCTGCAGCGCCCACTGGGCCATCTGCCTTCCGGATGGCGCGACCGTCGCCACGAGTGGGGTGGACACCGGACCGCCGTGGACCAGCGTGTTGCGGACCCGCTGAAGCCGGCCGCGGCTGGCCGCCCAGCGTTCCTCGAGGTCTCGCGAGGTCACGGACCGGCCAGCGTGCCGATCATGGGTTCATCCCTGGCCGTGGAGTCCCGGGACGATGTCGTTGAGGTCGAAGGTCACCGGCCGGTCGAGTTGGGTGAAGGTGCACGAGGCTGGGGTGCGGTCGGGCCGCCACCGGACGAACTGCGCGGTGTGCCGGAACCGGACGCCTTCCATGTGGTCGTAGCGGACCTCGACCACCCGCTCCGGGCGAAGCGGGACGAACGACAGGTCCTTGCCGGCGTTCCACCGTGATCCTTCATAGTCGCGCGGGTTGCGCACGCCCTCGAACATGGCGGCCCAGTTCCACGGGTGCCCCTCGAAGGTAGTGACCAGCGGCTGCATCGCCATTAACAGGCTCTTGCGCTCGGCCATCGGGAACGCGCCGATCACCCCGACCGACGCGAGGGATCCGTCGTCGGTGTGCAGGCCGAGCAGCAGCGACCCGATCGCGTCCGGGCCGCTCTTGTGCAGCCGGTACCCGCCGACGACGCAGTCGACCGTCCGCACATGCTTGATCTTGAACATGACCCGCTTGTCCGGCTCGTACAGCCCATCGAGGGGCTTGCAGACGACGCCGTCGAGCCCGGCGCCCTCGAACTGGTCGAACCAGCGCAGCGCCACCTCCCGGTCGGCGGTCGCCGGGGTCAGGTGCACCGGCGGGCGCACGCGCCGCAGTACCTCCTCCAGCCGAGCCCGGCGCCGCGCGAACGGCTGCCCGGTCAGGTCCTCGTCGCCTACGGCGAGCAGGTCGAACGCGATGAACGACGCCGGGGTCTGCTTGGCGAGCAGCGCCACCCGCGACGCCGCCGGGTGGATACGCTGCTGCAACGCCCCGAAGTCCAGCCCGTTCGCGGTCGCCAGGACGATCTCGCCGTCGACCACGCACCGCTCGGGCAGCTCCGCGCGGAACGCCTCGACCAGCTCGGGGAAGTACCGGGTCATCGGCCGCTCGTTGCGGCTGCCGATCTCGACCTCGGCGCCGTCGCGGAAGATGATCGACCGGAAGCCGTCCCACTTCGGCTCGTACGACCCGGCCGCCGGGATGGTCGGCACCGACTTGGACAGCATCGGCGCGACAGGGGGCATGACCGGCAGTTTCATCCCGCCATTGTGCGGCAGCCGTGTCACCTGGCCAGAAGCCGTGCGCCGACCGGATCGGGTGGACGCAGCAGCACCCGGCCTTGACCGCCGGCGACCGGCCGGAAGCCGAGCACCGCATACCGGTCGGCGACCGTCGCGTCGAGGGGTCGGGCGAGGACCGCGAGGCGGTGCACGTCGGCGTGACGCAGCATCTGCCGCACGAGCACGGTCGCGGCGCGCTGGTCGGTCTCGGCCGCCGCCAACAGGGACGCCTCAACCAGGGTGACCCCGGCACGTTGGGCCCAGTCACGGGCCAGCCGGCGCTCGCGCGGCGCGACGGCACCCAGCCCGGACGCAGTGCCCGCGATCGCCGCCACCACCAGGATGGCGAACGCGGCCGGTGCGGCGAGCCGCAGGACGCTCGCCGCGCGATGTGCGCCGGCGCTGTCGGCCACCGCGCTGGCGACCAGCAGCAACGTCGACGGAGCCGCCAACGCGAACGCACCGACGGGAAGTGTCGCGATGAATGCCGTGTGGCGTACCCAGCGTCGGCGGTGTGGCCACCGCTGCCGCACCATCATGACGGCGACCCCGCCCCGCCCGGCGCAGGTCCGTTCGGCGCGGGCCGCGACGAGTACCGCGAGGGTGCTCAGCCAGGCGGCCCACACGCACAACCGCCCGAACACCGGCACCCGCGCGGCGGTCCCCGCGAACCGGTCTGCCGCGACCCAGGCTAGCCGCGGCAGGTCGCGCCAGCGGGGCAGGAGCGGGCGCGGCACGAGACTCACGCGGTCAGCATCGCACCGGCATCCGTCGCCATAGGCCCCGCGCGATCGTCCGCCCGACGGCGGTCGAGACGTTCGACGTATCCCCCGCCACCGTGGACGCGCCGGGCGTATGCAGGATCAATGCGGTGGCGGCGCCAGAGAGACGACGTGCCTGCCGTCGGAGTCCCATCGGCCCTGCACCTGGAGCCCGCACGCCGAGCAGCGCAGCACCGGACTGGCGATGGCGGCGACCTTCATCTGGGCACCGGCCAGCGAGAACGTTCCCAGCGGGCGAGCCTGAAGCCGGGATCCGACCTGCAGGGACAGGGTGCCCGGACCGGTGCCGCAGGCGGGGCACGGCGAGTCGTCGATGGTGGCCATGGCACCACGCACCTCTCTTCCCGGTTTGCTCGTGGCACCGGGTGCGGATCGTCGGTCGGCCCGCGCTGCGATGGTGCCATCGCGTACGGCGGGCGTCGACCGGTTAACGCGGGCCGCGTCGACCGCTGTCCGCTGGTGGCCACGCCCGGACCGGCCGGGCGTGGCCGCCGTCGCCATCGGCGCCGTCGGCGGGCATGTATGTGCGGGTTCCCGACCACGATGCGTCGGGAATCCCGGCCGTGTTCAGCGACGTCGTGGCCGCCAGCGCGGTGCGGCCGGGTCTGAGCTACCGGTCGCGGCCGGGCCGCTCCTGGAGCCCGGCCTCCCATCCGCCTACCAGGTTCAGGTCGCTGATCAGGTTGCGTTGCAGGTCGCAGGTGGCGCGCGGTGCATGGCGGCTGCGGCAGGGGCATATCCAGGTGCCGTCGCGGATCAGTTCGATTGCTCGTTGCAGGACCTTGCGGGTGTACACCAGGGTCGGCCCGCCGATCCGCACGTGCTGGTCGTCGCCGGTGTTGCGGATAGCTACGCCGATGCCGACGACGGCGTCTGCGCTGTCCGTGGCAACGCCGAGTGCATCGGCGCGTCCGGTCGGCTTTTCCAGGGCGTCGGTGGCCAGCTTCATCGTCATGCCCAGGGCGGCGATCACCCGACCAACGTCGGCGACGTCGAGGGCGACCGCTTCGACGGCGTCGACCGCCTGTCGGTACGTGGCGCCGGCTTTGCCTACGGTGTCCGCCAGCGCGTGTACGACCTCGTCGGGCAGGTAGCGATCCAATGCGGTGCGCTCGGTGACGCCGAGCTGGCGTGCGATGTCGCGGATCTTGACCGCGAGGATCTCCTCCGCTTCGCCTGCGACGAGGACCACCCCGCGCACGGCGCATTCGTCGCGCAGTTCGGCGGCCAACTGGCGGACCTTCTTGGTATTGCGGATGTCGGCCACGCCTGTTTCTACCGCACGCCCAACGTCACCGTTCCCGCGGCAGGCCCCGAGTCGAGTCCTCGGTTGCCCGCTGCCCAACCGTGCTCCGATACGGCCGAACGGTCACCGGCAACCTTGCCGGTGACCGTTCGGTGCCCGTGTCAGGCCGCCTTGGGTTTGGCGCGAGGAATGAGGTCGGCAGCGGCGTCGGCGTTGGCGCGTTGCAGTTCGAGGATGACGGAGGTGTAGGTGTCGGAGGTGATGGCCAGGTTGGCGTGGCCGAGGGTTTCCTGGACCTCTTTCATGTCGGCGCCGCCGTGGCGTAGGTAGGTCGCGGCGCAGTGCCGCAGGTCGTGCAGCCGAACCGGGGGCAGGCCACTTCGGGTGATGAGGTCGTCGAACCGGTCGGAGACGGTTTGCGGGTGCCAGGCCCGGCCGTCGGGTTGGACGAAGAACAGGCCGGTGTCGGGCCAGTCGTCGCTGCTGACCTGCTGCCATCCGGCACGCATCGCCAGGTAGGCGCGTAGGACGGCGATGGTGGCTGGGCCGAGCGGGACGACCCGGTCGCCGGCGTCACTCTTGACGGTGGTGGTGATGGCCCGGTATCCGACGGTGGTGATCTGTTCGACGATGGCGGCGTGGCCGGTGTCGAGGTCGACGTCGTCGTCGCGCAGCCCGACTGCTTCACCGCGGCGCAGCCCGCGGTGCAGGATGAGCACGAACATGGCGTACAGGACGATGTCGTGGGCTTCGGCGTAGTCCAGGAACGCGCCGGCCTGGGTGGGGGTCCACACCATCACCGGGCTGGGGCGTTTGCCGGTGGCCTTCCACCGGGCGACCGCCTTGTCGGTCCATACCCGGGCCTTGGGGCGTTTCCCGGAGGCCAGCTCGACCCCGATCGCCGGGTTGACGGCGATGAGCTTGTCCTTGTGGATGGCGTCGTTGAGGGCCTTGCGCAAGGTCGCGCGAAGCCGTTGCTGGCTGGCCGCCCCGACGGTGCGGACGCCTTTGACGGTGGCCCGCACCTCGGCGTTCCTGCTCGCGCGGGCCTTGTCGATCTCGGCGTTGCGGACGTTGATCGCGGTGAACATCGCCTCGATGTGGTGGGCCCGCAGGTCCTGCAGGCCAATCTTGCCCAGGTGCGGGATCAGGTACTTGCCGATGTGGTCGGCGTAGCCGCGCACCGTCTTCTCGGCCAACCCCCGGCGGCTGGCGAGCCACTTCGGCAGGTATTCGCCGACGGTCACCGAGGTGGTGGCGGGGACGCCGGCACGTGCCCGGCGGGCCACGGTGTCCCGGTCGGCTAGCGGGATGCCGGGGCGGCACTCGTGCAGGAGGGTGTCGTTCTCGACCGCGACCGTCTTGTCGCCTCCGGCCAGGTCGAGCAGACCGCGGGCATGGTCGCGTTCGTCGACCGCGGCGTCGCGGCTGTCGAAGCCGCTACGGCGTAGCTGACGCCGGCTGCGGCCGGGGATCGGGGGCAGTTCGAGTTGGTAGCCCCAACTGCCGTGGGCGGGGTTCCAGCCGCCGTTGGGGCGGCGCAGCTTCGGGCAGCGGGCGCCGAGGCGGCGCCCGCCGTCGGTGCAGGTGCAGCGTTTGGAGACGGATCCTTCCGTCATTGCTGGGCTCCTCGATCTGGGGTCAGGGGTGTGCGCTGGGGTTGGCGGCGTTCTGATTGCATGTCGGTGATCCACGCTTCGGTAGGCGGAAAGGTCAAGTCGGCGGCGGCTGGGGACGCGGCGGCGGGTCGGGCGCGAGGTGCAGCACGGCGAGGATCGCCGCGACCGGTACCCGGTAGCGGGCGCCGATTCGGATGACGGGGACGGGGAACTGTTCCTGCCTGACCAGGTCGTAGGCGGCGGTGCGGGACAGGCCGAAGATCGACGCGGCGGTGGGCAGGTCGGTGATCGCGCCGAGGGTGCGGATGCGGTCCTCGGTCCACACCGTTGGTGCGGTGTGGTGGCGGGCCTGCTCGGCCGGGTCGGGTGCGGCGGCGGTGTTTGCGTCCGGCGTGGTGGTCATGGAGTGGTTCTCCGATCCGGAATGGCGGGGGCGGGGTGGTTGATGGTGTCCAACCAGCCCAGCAGGGTGGGCAGGTTGCGGTCGGGTCCGTAGGCCAGGAAGGTGCCGTCGGCGGAGTGGCAGCCGATTGACCTGGCGTAGGTCAGCCGGCGCAGCGAATTCGCCCGGCCGAGGTGAACCCACAGGCCACGTCGACGCGCCTGGGCGGCGAGGTCCGCGGCGGCCAGGCCGAGTTTCCAGCCGGTGCTGCCGCCGAGGAACAACCCGTCAAGATCATTCCAAGGAATGGCGAGATCTTCGAGGCCGTCCTGCGCGACGAGTGCGGCGGGGTAGCCGGCGGCGCGGATCCGGGCGAGCATCGGCAGCGACCGGGCCAGCGTCGCGGCGGCGTCGAAGACGACGTCGGGGGCGGTGGCGAAGGCGCACCGCCCCGCGTACGGGCGGCGGGCGGCCAGCCAGGTCAGGTACTTCTCGTCGCCGGGGTAGCGGCCGGTGTAGGCGCTGTTGTCGGCGCACCAGTCCACGCCGGGCTGGACCCGGTGGCCGCTGCCGGGGGTGGCGATCTGGCCCAAAGCTCCGCCGCGCATGGCCTCACGTACCTTCGGGCCGGAGGCGGTGGCGTAGTAGCGCACGGGCGCCCAGCAGGCAGGCGACGGGCACAGCGGTGGCGGTGGCCTTGGCCAGGAGTTGGCCGGGTACCGCCGCCCAGATCGGGAAACCGGCCAACGCCAGGAACAGGATCGTGTCGACGGGTGCGCCGACCGCGTTGGACGCCACGACGGCGCGGATGAAGCCGTGGCGGCGCAGCGGCTGTTCCCACCCGGTGTCGGCGAAGATCGCCGCGTCGAAGGTGGGGATCCGGCCGTGCGCGGCCAGGACGACGAGGGTCGAACTTTGGATGCCGGCGCCCAGCGACAGGAACCGGTAGGCCGGCGGCGTCATGCGGCGACCTGCCCGGCCGCCTCGGACGCCGACCGCGAGCCCTTGGCCAGGACGATGACGTCCTCGTGGGCGATCAGGTGCATCGGCACACCGAGGGCCCGGGCCCGGCGGACCTGCTGGAGCTGGAAGAACGACGGCCGGGCGACGAGGTGCCCGTCGCGGACGGCGGTGAGTAGCGCGATACACCGTTCGATCGGGACGAGACCGGCCGCGGTCCCGGCGGCGATGACGGCCGAGGGCAGGTCGACCAGTTCGCCGTGTTTGCGCCACGGTCGGGCGGTGACCACCACGACCCCGCCGGGTCGCAGCAGTGTTGCGCAGCCGCGCAGGATGTCGGTGAACCCGTCGACCAGGCCGGGCAGGTTGCGGTAGGCGAGGTTGCCCTTGTCGGTGCCGTCGTTGTAGCTGTTGTCGAACTTGGCCACCCCGTCCGCGCCGGGACGTACCAGGCCGTGCACCGTCGGCCCGTACGGCGGGGACGTCACGACGAGGGCGACCTGGCCGTGCAACACGGTCGGCAGCAGCGCGGACAGCAGGGTCGCATCACCACGGATGACCGCGCCGTGGCCGGCCGCACCGCGGGTGTGCGCGCGGGCCAGGTTGGCGTCGGCGATGTCGGCCCACCGCGACTCGTACTCGACCCCGAGCGCATCCCGACCGAGATGCACCGCCTCGACCAGCGTTGTGCCGATCCCGGCCATCGGATCAAACACAAGGTCGCCCTGTTCGGTGTACGAGGCGATCGCATGCGCCGCGATCGCCGGCAACATCCGCGCCGGATGTTGCACCGACTCCCGCACATACCGGCCCCGCCGCTGCGACGGCCCGGCCTGCTGCGCCGTCACCCACACCGACAACCGCTGCGGCCCGTGCGGGGCGACAGCAGCCCGAGGATGTTCGTCGCGGCCGGTGTTCGCGGCGGACGTCGCCGAAGTCGGGCCTTGGGCATCGTCGGGATCGGGGATCGCGGCGATCGCGGTGCGCCTAGCCACGAGCACCACCCCGGCCGGCACTCGCGGGAATCTGCCGCGGCGTGAACACCAGCAGGTCGGCGTGCACCCGCAGGTGCGCCACCGGCCATTGCGCGGCGTCGCGGGCCAACGCGAGCAACTCGTCGTCGGTGGCGTAGTACACGAACTGGTCGCCGTCGACGTCGGCGCGCACCGCGACGATGTGCTGCAGGTAGCCCAGCCCGGCCTCGCGGGCCGCAGCGACCAGCGGGCCGAAGTCCTCCGGCCGCCCCGCGGGTGCATCGGCCACCGCTGGTGCCGCCGGTGTTGCGGGTGGGCGGACCGCCAGGACCAGGCAGCCGGCCGGGCGCAGCAGCGCCACCCCGGCGCGCAGCAGCCCGCGCAGCCGCTGACGGTTGCGGGCGTCGGCCGTGTGCAGCGGCCAGCAGCCGACCACCAGGCTGGTCGCCCCGACCACCGGGTCCACACCGGCCACGGCGAGGCTGGAGGTGCCGATGCCGACGGGTCCGAGGATGTGCCGGCGTGGTGGCAGGTCCGGGTCGGTCAGGTCGTCGCCAAACCAGGCGACCAGCTCCGCCGCATCCGCGTCCTCGCCGCGACGGCGACGGCGACGGCGGGTGGCCGCGGCCGGGCGGCCGGCGCCGCCTTGCGGGCTGGCCGCGGCCGGTGGCGTTCCCGGTCCGATGAGCACCGCGGCGGCGTCGGTGAACCAGCCCCGGTGATG
>Ga0137372_10005562_pt1 | contig 12291 bp, 8 predicted proteins | sample SagtaG_6_FD_104911 | JGI IMG/M metagenome (GOLD analysis project Ga0137372, IMG submission 104911) | Vadose zone soil microbial communities from Sagehorn Ranch, Mendocino, California, USA - Sage1_R_60_16 metaG | ecosystem: Environmental > Terrestrial > Soil > Vadose zone | place: USA: California...
AGGAACTGGAGAAAGCGCTGGCCGATAGCGACAAGTTGCAGGGCGGCGATCCGCTAGCTTCAATCACCTGGTTCCAGCGGATGGCGCGCGTGCGCGAAGGCATAACCCGGCTCAATGCTGCGCTTAACTATTCGGAAGCACTCAACACTGGCGAAAAACTCAAACTGAAAATTGCTCAGCTTCCCTACGCCGAGGATGACCGTTGGGTTGGCCTACCGCTCGAAACTGGGAAGAGCTTGCCCGGTGGAAAACTTTCCCTCGCCGTGCAGTCCGCGGCCAAGGTTGACGTGCGCCAGCCGCTGGCTGGGGTGCTGATCGACGAATGGGTTGAAGTCGTGCCGAGCACCACCGAGACTACGGGAATCGCGCTGCAATACGATCAACCCAATGCCGCACCGCCGCAAACGATTCTGATCGCTGTGCCGCCGGAAGTTGAATCACCTTGGACCATCTGGTCCTTGCAGCAAGTGCTGCTGGAAACATTGGACCTGGCCAGAATCCGCGCCGTTGACCCTGTGACCCTGGATGAGGTTGGGCATTACCTTCCGGCGCTCTACTTCGCTTACAACACACTTGGCGACACTGTTTCGACCGACTTTACGACGATCAAGTAACGAACCATGGCATCAATCACCAGTTGGATACGTCTTCAGCCGCTCAGCCGCAACGCCGAGATGAAGACCAGTCTGCAGGCCCGAGTCTACGACCCGCTCTGGTTGCTCGCTCGTCAATGGCAACTTGGCGAGTTTCAAGGCGAAGACAACGGCTCACCGGTAATGGCCCGCTGGCGCTCTGAAGCAGCGAAGCTTTCCCGCTATTTTTCGGGCGCGATTAAACCAAACACCATAGCCAATGCTCCGCGTTATGACTCCAGCATGCCCCTGGAAACATTAGTCGAGCGCGAGGCAATTCGGCCGGCAAAGGATCAAACGGCAAAGTCGGAAAAGCTTCGACTTGCCGCCGAAGCCGGTCAGCAGTTCTTGCGTATGTTGGACCAAATGCGGGAGGCGGAAACGATCTCGCGCGACTACCGCGACGCCTTCATTCGCAAGTATCCGTTTCCTCGATTGACGACAGAGCAGCGAGCCACGCTCGACAGCGACAGCCTCAGCTTCATCGATCTAATGGCCTCGCGGGTTCCCGACGGCCGGCGACTCCATTCGGCGTTTACTGTAACCAGCGCGGGAGTAATCCTCATCGCGCCCGAACTGCAGATTGTTCCCGGAGACTTGGCGGACGTAAGGGAGGCCGCGCGACTCTGGTTGACCTGGTTCGGCACGCTTTTCAGCGAGCCTGAAAAAGAGAATCCGACCTGGTTGCCGGAACGCCTGGAGTATGCGTTTTCGGTGGGCACGCGCTTCAGCGATGGCGAGTGCCCGCTAACTGCTCAGGAGTATTTTGAAGGTCACCTGGACTGGTACGCCTTCGATGTGAACCTGGAAGTGACGCTCGGAGGAGCGTCAGACAATACGGTTACAGAAATCGCACGCACGGCGATTCCGGCGCCGGTCAGTTTTCGCGGCATGCCGACGGCGCGATTTTGGGAGTTTGAAGACGCCCAGGTTGACTTCGGTTCGGTCGACGCTGGGCCAACGGACCTGGCGCGTATGCTGCTCGTCGAGTTCTCGTTAACGTACGGCAACGACTGGTTTGTCATTCCCATTGAATTGGATGTTGGCTCCCTCTATCGATGCCGTTCGTTAGTGATTGAGGACACGTTCGGCGTGCGCACGCTCATCAAATCCTCCAGCGAGTTGGGTAAACCCAATTCCACGTGGCGAATGTTCCAGCAAAGTCATACGCGCGGGAGCGGACTTAGTGAGCCGGCGTCGAATCTCTTCTTCCTGACACCGTCGCTCATCAAGGGTTTGGAGAGCCGTCCGATTGAAGAGGTTTTGTTCCTGCGTGACGAGATGGCGAACATGGCGTGGGGTGTCGAACGGATAGTCGAAAGCGCGACCGAGCAACCGTTGAATAGATTCGAGCAACAGCTGGAATTGGCACCGTCAGCAGCCGAACAATCTGACGGCAACAAATTCATCTATAAGTTGGCTACTCAAGTCCCGGACAACTGGGTTCCATTGCTGCCAGTTAAAAGCGCCGAAGGTCTGCGTTTGAGACGCGGGAAGCTGCTAAAGGTAGATGGCCCACCGGAATTTGTTGCCGCGCAAGGTCGCATTCTCAATCCGGACGTGACGAGTGAGAATGGTTTGAGAATTTTCGAAGAAGAGATCCCGCGCGAGGGCGTCCGCGTAACCCGCCATTATCAACTTACGCGGTGGCACGACGGTTCAACCCATCTCTGGATCGGTCGCCGAAAGAAGGTAGGAAGCGGCGAGGGATCGAGCGGATTGAGGTTCGATATTCTTAAGTCTTAGAAGGCCTTCCATCACAATCAATAATCTACAAAGGACAGGCGTAACACCTGAATTGCGCAAGTCGGGAAGGGGGCAAGCGGTCGGCTTGCGCTGCAAATCTCCTCGTCCTGGCGACCGATGGCATCTCGACGAAGTGTTACGGTGCGCCAAGACTCGGAATGATGCCGAGTGTCCAATATCTCCAGCAAAGTATCGAAACGACGGCTGTGAGAATTCACATCAGCCAACCAGGTTGCTGGAGCCCTCGATTAGGCAGCTCAAGCGGACAGTCCACGGGCATTTTCTCGATCCGTCGGAATCATCGTGACGGTATTGTCAGGTTAACGGCAGAAGATGTCATGAGGCCATTCGGGTGTGCGTGATCCGCTAATGCGCACCTCTGTCTCTCGCTATCTTCATCTCATTCCCGCCTAGAAATGCGGAGACACGACAATGCCTTCAAATCCGACTATCCTGCCACTCTCGGCAAATGTTATTTCCATCAGTGGAAATGATTTGTGCGCTACTTCCATGGTCCAGCTTGGTAGCTCATCGTTCCAACCCCGGGAATAGCCTTCCTAGATCCGCATATTTCCCTGTCGACTCCGACCACCAATCACACGTTCGTGGAACGTGAGGGTTCTGCGTTTCGGTTCTTCATTGCTCTTCACTAGTAGAAAATTTCGTCACTTTCTCACTGTTCGCCACATCGGCTTCCCTTCGATTATTTGAGCCAGACGGATTTCTCTGCCACAAGTTTGCCACGTAAGGAAAACGGCCACCGACACCAGTGGCCGTCAGCTTTTGCTGGTATTAGATTTATGGTCGGGACGCCGAGATTCGAACTCGGGACCTCACGCACCCCAAGCGTGCGCGCTACCAGGCTGCGCCACGTCCCGTTAATTGCCCAAGTATGTCTCGAAATGCTTAATTGTCAAATCCGGCAAGTGCGCACTATCGCGAGATTATTTCTTCGATGTGGCAGAACCCTTGGACTGCTTCTCAAGCAGGGCGAGCAGTTCGCGTAATTCAGCGGCCAAACGTTTTAGAGCACCACGATCCTCAGCCGTCCTGCCCACACTCGAATCTGATCTCGCATTCCCAGCTTTGGCCAGACGTTGAGCCGGTGGCTGAGCTGGAAGGGCCTCGTGCGAAGGGTAACCCTCGCCACCTTCTGACGAACCGGTCTTTATCTTGCCCACAGCTCGCAAATCATTCGCAAGTCTCTTCTTGGCACCTGCAATTGTGTACTGGTCTTCGTAGAGTAGTTCCTTGATTCTCAGCGCCATTTCCACATCGCGTTTCCGGTAGACACGCTGCCCCGCGCGATTTTTCTGGGGAGCCAACATGGAGAACTCTGATTCCCAATAGCGCAAGACATGCGCCTGCACACCGGCCAACTCGCAAACCTCACCAATCTTGAAGAAAAGTTTTTCAGGTATGGCTACAGCGGGAGGGCTCATCTTCTCAAAAGCCTCATCAAGATCTCTGGTATCGGGCGTCAGGAAATTAAGATTATTACGGGCGAGCCTGCCAGCGGCCCCTTGTGACTGCGTTATGTTACCCGCGCTATCTTTTGCGTGTCAATACTTATATTTAGCTGTTCTCACTTAAAACTAAGTCTTAAAGGTAACGTCTAAGCTTTTGCAATTCGAACCGTCATCAGGAGCGAGAGTGCCTAAGTGCAAAGGTTGGTAGACTGGTGTACATGCTCACGCTATAATCGCGCTTCTTTCCCCCATAAAGGCAGCCGCAATTGGAGGATCCTTGCAAACAGTGACCACGCCCCAAACCGCCTTTCGCCTCGCAAAGCGGCTCGATGAAATTGGCTTTTCCGATATCGTAAATATCCGCAACCGCATAATGAAGCTGCGCGCCACGGGCGCCACGGTTTACCAGTTTGAGGGTGGCGAGCCTTATCTGAACACGCCGGACTTCATCAAAGGGGCATTGGTACAAGCGGTTAAAGAAAATAGGACCCGCTATGCACCGTCGTCGGGCATTGCGGAATTACGCGCTGCAGTCGCGGAGAAGTTGCGTGACAAGAATCGCATACCGGCGCGTGAAGCAGACGTGATCGTAGTGAACGGCGGAATGCAGGGACTGTTTGGCGCGTTTCAATCGGTGGTCAATCCGCTTGAAGAAGTTTTGGTGTTCTCTCCTTACTGGGCGCCGATTAAGGATCTGGTCGCCCATTGTGAAGGGAAGACTGTTCTCGTTCCAACGCATGAAGCGCGCGAGCGAGGTTTTGAACAAACTCTTGCGCGCTACTACACCGAGCGCACAAGAGCCATCTATTACAATACGCCGACGAATCCGACGGGCGTTGTCTTTACACCCGACGAAGCGAAAGCAGTGGCGCGTTTTGCTCAGGATCGCAACTTGATCGTGCTCGCAGATGAAGCTTATGAGGATCTTGTGTACGATGGCGAGCATTTTTCCATCGCTTCGCTACCGGGCATGTTTGAACGAACAATCTCCTGCTTTACTCTTTCTAAGTCCTACGCTATGACGGGCTGGCGTCTTGGTTACACGGTTGCCAGCCAACCCTGGATGACAGGATTGCAAAAGACAACTCTCTATTCTTCCAACGGAGTGTCAACGCCAACGCAGTGGGCCGCGCTTGCCGCATTTACGACGAAGTCGGACGTCCTGGAGAAGAACGCCCGCGCCTACCGCGAACGCCGCGATTTGCTTTTGGCAGGACTCAATGAGCTCGGACTAATTTGCGAGAAGCCCGCAGGAGCGTTCTACGCGTTTCCCGACGTGTCACGCCTCAACAGCGACAGTCGCATCGCCGCAGACATCCTATTAGACCGCGCTCAAGTAGCGACCGTTCCTGGTATTGTTTTCGGTCCACACGGAGAAGGTCATCTCCGATTCTCTTTTTCCACTTCAATCGAGACGATCGAAGCAGGTCTCGATTCGCTGCGCAGGAATCTCTGAATCCAGAGTCCCGAAGCAACGTGCCGATCAGATCAACCAACTGAAGGTTGAATTCCAGCCTTTAATCAATGAACGAGTTTGACTTCATCAAACGCATTAGGGCGGAGGCGGAGAAACGTAGAAGTGCCTCCGGGCTATTGCGCGGAATTGGTGACGACGCAGCCATCATCAATCAGACGACAGGACGCGAGTCCGTCGTCACAACAGACCTGCTTGTCGAAGATGTGGACTTCCACCGCGGAACTACTCAGCCTTTCCTGCTGGGACATAAAGCCCTCGCTGTCTCTCTCTCCGATATTGCCGCTATGGGCGCGCGCCCGCTCTGGGCGTTATTGTCGATCGGACTGCCGCAAGACATTTGGGACTCTAATTTCCTGGAGGGGCTATTTGGAGGGTTTTTTGCCCTGGCTGATCGCTATGACGTCAGGCTCATTGGTGGAGACTTGTCGCGCACGCCCGAGAAAATCGTCATCGATTCGATTGTAATCGGCGACTGCGCCAGCGGACATGCCGTGCTCCGGTCAGGTGCGAAACCAGGCGACCACATATTCGTCACAGGTTCACTGGGTGGCTCAGCGGCCGGTCTGCGACTCATCGAACAGGGAGCGCGACTAGAAAAAGGGCGGCCAGGTGATCCGGAATCTCATTCGCTGGAGCAGTTCTTACTGCGACATTTTCGTCCTGAGCCTCGCGTAGGATGGGGCATGGTGCTGGGCCGGGAAGGTTTGGCGACTGCCATGATCGACATCAGCGACGGACTATCGTCAGACCTTCACCACCTCTGCAGTGAGAGCAAAGCCGGCGCATTCGTCGAATCAGAGCGCATCCCTGTAGATCGGCTGGTCGTTGAACTCTGTGGCCGGCGAGCATTAGACCCGCTCCTCCTGGCCCTGCACGGCGGCGAAGATTTCGAACTCCTCTTCACCGTATCTCCCCAACGTGTTGCGCGACTTCCAAAGAAAGTGGATGGAATTGAGGTGAGTTATCTGGGGGTGATCAAACAAGCCTTGGATGGTGTGCGCATCGCCGAAGGCTCTCGCGTTTGGGATCTGGAGCCCGGGGGCTGGGAGCACTTCAAAAAATGATCGGTTGTTAGTTGTAGAGTTCCGCCAAGAACCAGGGAACAAACCGCCTGTTGAGGAGCGTATTGGTTCTGATATGGCCATCGCACAGACCGACGTACTGACACTTCTGAAGCCACTACGGCTATGGCCCGGCATGCTCCTCGTGGTGCTGCAATGGTTGTTCTGGCTCGTCGTCCCAATCGTCGCTCCCGAGGCCGTCATCTTCGCGGTGCTTGCCACAGTCGCCTGCGGGCTGGCTGTTGTCGTGTGGTGGCTGTTCTTCAGCCGGGCGCCCTGGGCCGACCGTGTGGGCGCCATCGTGCTGATGATCGTCGCGGTCGTCGCCACAAAACGCGTCGTGCACCAGTCCATTGCAAACGGGATGATGGGGATGATGCTCTTCGGTTATGCCATCCCGGCCCTGAGCCTCGCCCTTGTCGTCTGGGCTGTGGCCAGTCGTCGGCTCTCCAGCGGAGCTCGTCGCGCGTCGATGGTGACCGCCATCGTCCTCGCGTGCGGCGTGTTCACGCTCCTTAGGACCGGCGGCATCACCGGCAACGCCGATTCTGATTTCCATTGGCGGTGGACCAAGACTCCAGAGGAACGGCTCCTGGCCCAGCAAGCGGACGAGCCGCCGGCACTCGCTTCAGTTCCGGGGGCTCCGGCAGCAGCGAAGACAAGAGCCGATTGGCCCGGCTTTCGCGGACCGGATCGCGACGGCGTCGTTCGCGGCGTACGCATTGAGACAAACTGGTCGGCGTCGCCGCCTGTTGAACTGTGGCGCCGGCCGATCGGCCCGGGCTGGTCGTCCTTCGCGGTCCTTGGCGACCTCCTCTATACGCAGGAGCAACGCGGTGACGACGAAGTCGTTGCCTGCTACAACGTGACCACTGGCAAGCCTGTGTGGAAACATCGCGACGCGGCCCGGTTCTGGGAGTCGAATGGCGGTGCCGGTCCGCGTGGGACGCCGACCCTCAGCGACGGTCGCGTGTACACATTCGGTGGAACCGGAATCCTTAACGCGCTCGACGCAGGTAATGGCGCTGTCGTGTGGTCGCGCGACGCGGCGTCCGACACCAAGACGAAGGTCCCTGGCTGGGGCTTCGCGAGCTCGCCGCTGGTGGTTGGCGACATCGTCGTTATCGCAACTGCCGGAACGCTCGCCGCCTACGACCTGGCTACCGGCGAGCCGCGCTGGGTCGGACCGAAAGGCGGCGGTGGCTACAGCTCGCCACATTTATTTACGATTCACGGAGTGCCGCAGATCCTGCTGCTAAGCGGAACTGGCGCGACCAGCGTCGCGCCAACCGATGGCAAGCGGCTCTGGGAGTACCCGTTGCCGCCGGGGGCCCGCATCGTGCAGCCGGCCCTGACCGCGGACGGCGACGTTCTGATTCACGACGGCGAGGGAAACGCCATGCGTCGAATTGCAGTCGCGCAAGGACCCAGCGGATGGACCGTCGAAGAGCGCTGGGCGTCGGAAGGGCTGAACCCCTACTTCAACGACTTCGTCGTTCACGAGGGCCATGCCTTCGGCTTCACCGGCAACAGCCTCGCATGCATCGACCTTAAAGATGGCGAGCGCAAGTGGAAGGGCGGAAGCTACGGCCACGGCCAGCTGGTGCTGTTGCCCGATCAGAACTTGCTGCTAGTGCTCTCGGAGGAGGGTGAGCTGGCGCTGGTCGGAGCGAGCCCCGACCGGTTCGCGGAGCTCGCGCGATTCCCGGCGATCAAGGGCAAGACCTGGAACCATCCGGTGCTGGTCGGCAATGTACTACTGGTTCGCAACGGCGAGGAGATGGCCGCGTTCCGGGTGTCCCTTGCGGGCCGCTGAACGGTTAGCCTTTGCCGGTCATCGCGAGTGCCGTCCAATTTTTGTTTGCGCAGCTCAGTTCATTCTAATTTGTTGGCCCACCTTCACTCAGGCGGGTGCAGTAATCGAACCAATCCACTAGTCCCTCCCTGCCCTGTAGCAGAGTGAGCGCACGCTCGATAAGCATTTCGAGATCGCACCACTACCCACCGGATAGCAAAGTTAAGGCATTGCGATGAGACGCAAAGTAATATGCCGCAGGTAGGACAATCAAAGCTTATGAACGCGCTCTGCGAGTCCGAGTTAAGAAGTGGTTTCCTCAACTAACTTTTTTAGAGCGGAGGGAGTGGGGAGCAGTTCAAGAATGCGATGAAAAAAGGTCCTGCAATAAATTCAAAATCCGCAATCCGGAATTAGCAATCCGAAATTCCCGCGCGGTTTGACTCACGATCAATCCTTACCTAGACTGCGAAACATGCGCGCTGGCTGTGGTTTCTCTGGCGCGTGATTTCCATAATGGGTACCCTGATGCTGAGATTCCGTAACACGCTCTCCGGACAAATTGAGGATTTTCGCCCGCTAGTCGAGGGCGAGGCGCGCTTCTACTACTGTGGACCAACGGTCTGGGACTATGGTCACATCGGCAACTTCCGCTCCAACATTGCTGCAGACATCGTGTGTCGTTATCTGAAGTTCAAGGGCATCAAGGTGACGCACGTGATGAACATCACCGATGTCGAGGATCGCATCATCGCAAAATCACAGGAAGCCGGACTAAGCATCGACGACTACACAGCGAAATACATCGACGCTTTGTGGGAAGACTTTGCGGCGCTCGGATGCGAAAAGCCTGATGTCGTACCGCGCGCCACGCGTCACATTCCTGAGATGGTAGTGCTGATTGAGAAACTGCTCGCAAATGGCCATGCCTATGAATCAGACGGGTCGATCTATTACCGTATCAGTTCGTTTCCGGATTACGGCAAACTCTCCAAGATTAATTTTGCTGGTAACATCGCCGGAGCCAGCGAACGTATTAACCGTGACAAATACGATAAGGAAGATGCACGCGACTTTGCTCTCTGGAAAGTGCCGGCCAGCGCTAATGAACCTGCGTGGGATGCGTCAATCGGTCGCGGACGCCCGGGCTGGCATATTGAGTGCTCAGCAATGTCAATGAAGTACCTGGGCGAAACTTTTGATATTCATGCGGGTGGGATCGACCTTGTTTTCCCACATCATGAAAACGAGATCGCTCAGAGCGAAGGCGCGACCGGAAAACAATTTGTTCGTTACTGGCTCCACTTTGAACATCTCAAGGTAGAAGGCGAAACGATGTCGAAGTCGAAGGGCAACTATTACACGTATCGTGACCTGGCCGCGAAGGGTTACTCTCCTGTTGCCATTCGCTATTACCTGTTAAGCGTCCCCTACAACAAACAGCTCAACTTCACTTTTGAGGCGCTGGGCGGCGCTGCTAAGACCGTAGAGAGCTTGCGCGACTTTCGCGCACGGTTGCGTGAAGCCAAAACGGAGCCCGGCTCTAACAGCTCGTTGCATGAAGCCGCTACCGGCGCGCTCGCAGAATTTGAAGCCGGTATGGACGATGACCTCAACACTTCAGTGGCGCTTGCAGCAATCCACAATCTCACGCGCGAGGTCAACACCGCAATGGCACGCAAACAGTTGCGTGAGGACAATAAACGCGAATTGCTTGCGTTGCTCGAGCGCCTCGATTCGGTGCTGAACATTTTTGGCGAAGAGCAGTCAAACATGCTCGACCGGGAAATCCAGTCAACCATAGACGAGCGCCAGGAAGCCCGCCGCCGGCGCGACTTCGCTCGCGCCGATGCACTTCGCGACGAACTCGCACAGCGCGGCATCATCCTGGAAGACACTAAGGATGGCGTGCGCTGGAAGCGGAAATAACTGCGAGACAACCCGATCTAACAACTCCAAAAGTTCAACGTTAGTACTATGGACGAAGTGAAACTGGAAACAGAGCGACTCATCCTGCGAATGTGGCGTGAGGACGATTTCGAAGCATACGCAAAGATTTGCGCGGATCCCGACGTTATGCGCTATATCGGCGGCAAAGCTTACAGCCGCTTGGAGGCGTGGCGACACATGGCTTTCATGATCGGCCATTGGCAGCTACTCGGCTATGGTCACTGGGCAGTCGAAGAAAAAGCGACGGGCAATTTAATTGGCCGCCTGGGATTTCTCAACCCGGCGGGTTGGCCCGCGTTTGAAATCGGCTGGACGCTCGGAACGGACTCGTGGGGGAAGGGATATGGCCATTGAGGGCGCGCGCCGCGCACTTGAATACGCTTTCGACACGCTCGACAAAGACCATGTGATCAGTCTGATTCACCGTGACAATAAGGCCTCGATTCGTGTCGCGGAAAAGCTGGGCGAGAAGCTGGAAGGAGAGACGGAAGTCCTTGGCATTCCAGTGTTGATCTACGGCATTGATCGAAGCGACTATGTCCGCCAACCGTAAGGCCAGCTTCCGATAGTACAAAACTAGCCGCGGCTTTACCCAGATGACGCAGATCAGAAAAGGAATTGCTGATTGGGAAATCCGATGCTTCTGTTCGGATCTGCGTGTATCCGCATAAATTCGCGGCTAATTCATCCTTCTTGATCTGGTGCATATCGTCTTATGTCGAAATTAATAACCATCTTCCTTTTCGTTTTCTTCCTGGCACCGACTGCAAATTCACAACAGCGCAGGAATAGTCAGCAGCTCGCGGCCCAGGTCCGTTCCGAATTTATGCACGCCTGGCAAGGCTATAAAAAATATGCCTGGGGTCATGATGACCTGCGGCCCTTGAGTAAGACGCATCACGATTGGTACGGGCAGCCGCTATTGATGACACCAGTGGATGCACTCGACACGATGATTCTTATGGGCTTCAAGGATGAAGCGGATCGCACCAGGCAATACATCGTCGACAATCTTAGTTTTGACAAAGATATTTACGTTCAAAACTTTGAGGTCACGATTCGCCTCCTCGGCGGGCTACTTTCCGGTTATCAACTCAGCAGTGACAAACGGCTCCTTGCCCTCGCCGAGGATCTTGGCACCCGGCTCTTACCTGTGTTCGAATCGCCCACCGGCTTGCCATACCGTTACGTGAATCTCAAAACTGGAAAAGTTCGCGGCGACGAAACAAATCCCGCGGAAACCGGAACACTGTTGATTGAGTTTGGCACTCTCAGCAAGCTCACAAGAAAGCCCGTCTTCTATGACAAGGCAAAGCGGGCCCTGGTGGAGACTTACAATCGTCGATCGCCCATCGGACTGATCGGAACAAGAATGAATGTGAAGACAGGTCAGTGGACCAACCGGGACAGCCACATCAGTGCCGAAATAGATAGTTATTATGAGTACGTTTTGAAGAGCTGGCTGTTATTCGATGATCAGGATTGCAAACGAATGTGGCTCGGGAGTATAAGGGCGATCAATAGGTATCTTTCTGATGAGGTCGAAGCGGCGCCCGGATCAGAACTTTGGTATGGCCACGCCGACATGAACTCCGGCACGCGCACGGGGACGACATACGGCGCGTTAGATGCTTTCTTTCCCTCGGTCCTGGCTCTTTCCGGAGACCTCAAGCGCGCTAAACGTTTGCAAGCCTCTTCGTTCAAGATGTGGGAACAGCAGGGCATCGAGCCTGAGGAACTGAACTATAAAACTATGGAAATAGTGGGCGCCGGTTATCCATTGCGACCGGAGATTGTCGAATCGACCTACTATCTCTATCACTACACAAAAGACCCTCACTACCTGCAGATGGGGAAAACTCTTTTCGCGGATTTTGTGAAGTACTGCAAAACCGATGAGGGCTATGCAGCTCTCAAGAGCGTGGTAACCAAAGAGAAATCAGATTCAATGCAAAGCTTTCTTTTCGCGGAAACCTTCAAGTATTTCTACCTTCTCTTCAGTCCACCGAATACCCTGGATTTCAACAAGGTGATCTTCAACACCGAAGCGCATCCCCTTCGCAAGATCATGTAGGTATCCGCAGTTTCCGCTGATTTCACAGACCAAGATAATCTGTGAAACAAGAGGACAAAATCTCGTTTTCTCAGCAAGACTTTTCAC
>Ga0137372_10005564_pt1 | contig 12288 bp, 11 predicted proteins | sample SagtaG_6_FD_104911 | JGI IMG/M metagenome (GOLD analysis project Ga0137372, IMG submission 104911) | Vadose zone soil microbial communities from Sagehorn Ranch, Mendocino, California, USA - Sage1_R_60_16 metaG | ecosystem: Environmental > Terrestrial > Soil > Vadose zone | place: USA...
CAACAACATGCCCGAGACCTTGTCGCTGATGAGCGTGCCGCCCAGCAGCACGCCGAGGATGATCGAGCCGACGGTCGTTCCTTCGATCCAGCCGTTGGCCACGACGAGCTGATGCGGCGGCAGGAGCTCGGTCAGGATGCCGTATTTCGCGGGCGAGTACGCGGCGGCGCCGAGGCCCACCAGCGCGTAGGCCATAAGCGGGTGCAGCGTGAACAGCATCAACCCGCAGCCGCAGATCTTGATGCCGTTGGTGATCAGCATCACGCGGCCCTTCGGCATCGAATCGGCGAATGCGCCGACGAGAGGCGCGAGCAAAACGTAGGAAATAACGAAGACTTGCTTGAGCGAAGGCGTCATCCAGGCCGGCGATTCGAGATCGCGGAGCATCTGGATGGCGGCAACCAGCAGCGCATTGTCGGCGAGCGACGAAAAAAACTGCGCCGCCATGATGGTGTAGAACCCGGCTTGCATCGTCCTCAAAATGGCGCGCACGCTCTGGGAAACTCGACGTCCCGGCGGCGGATGCCAGGAAGCGTTTGCTGCGCTTCGTTCTGTATATAATTGAGAAAACAGCCGGCGCATGCGGCTCGCGCCTTATACCACGTTTTCCCCTTCATACCAAACTCGCACCGGCGGTTCATCGTCGCCAATGTCATGTCCCGCCCACTCGTAGCGCAGGTCAATCTGTCGGCATTGCGCGCGAATCTCGCCAAGGCGCGCGAGTGTGCTGCAGATGCACAATTGCTCGCCGTGGTCAAAGCAGACGCTTACGGTCACGGGATCAAACGCGTTCTTCCGGCGCTCGCGAAAGCCGACGGGCTGGCGCTGCTCGAGCTCGATGCGGCCGTGGCACTGCGCGAGCGGCACTACGCACGTCGGATCCTTCTGCTGGAGGGTTTTTTCTCCGACCACGAATTGCCAGAGATCGCCGCGCGCAGGCTCGCCGTTGTAGTGCACCATGTGCAACAGATCGAAATGCTCGAGGCTGCGACATTGCCGCGCCCGATCGAAGTTTTTGTCAAAGTGAATACCGGCATGAATCGTCTTGGCTTCCGCCCAGGAGAGGTGCACGCGATCGTCGACCGGTTATCGCAGACGGCAAGCGTCGCAGTTTTGCGCTTGCTGACGCATCTGGCACGCGCCGAAGAGGAGGACGGGCTGCGCGAGCAGCTCGAAGCATTCGAGGAGGCATGCCAGGGTCTGCCTTATCCGCGATCGCTCGCCAACTCCGCGGGCGTCATCCGCTACCGTGAGGTCGGAGGCGATTACGTCCGTCCCGGTATCATGTTGTACGGCTCGTCGCCGTTTCCCTACGATACCGCCGAGATGCTCGGCCTCACGCCGGTGATGACCCTCAAGAGCGCAATCATTGCCATCCAGGACTTGAAGCCAAACGAAAGCGTCGGCTACGGCGGCATTTATACCGCAGCGCGCGCACACCGCGTAGGGGTCATCGCCTGCGGATACGCCGATGGCTATCCGCGCCACGCACCGAACGGCACGCCCGTCCTGGTTTGCGGCAAGAAGGTTCGCACCGCAGGGCGCGTGTCGATGGATTTGATGACCGTCGATCTCACTGACGCGCCGGAGGCGACGGTCGGCAGCCCGGTGGTGCTCTGGGGCGAGGGATTGCCTGTCGACGACGTCGCAGCCGCGGCAAGCACCGTCGGCTATCAACTGCTTTCCGCCGTCGCACCGCGCGTGCCGTTCGTGACGACCGAAGTCGGCAAAGTCGATATCGAGCTCTAGCAAGCGGTGCAAAGCTGCTGCGCTTGGCATGACTTCGTTACTCGCGGGCTCGCAATCCTCATGTACTAACGGGTACACTCCGGTTGCGAGCCCGTTCGCGCCTCGTCCTGCCTGCGCTCGCCACGCTTTTCACTCGCTTGTTAATTTCCGCAGCTACTGAGGAAAATCTTGTACACGGTCGTCACCGGCGCCGCCGGCTTCATCGGCTCGAATCTCGTCAAGGCGCTGAACGCGCGCGGCGAATCCCGCATCCTTGCCGTCGACGATCTCACCGACGCCGACAAATTCCGCAACCTCGTCGATTGCGACATCGCCGACTACGTGGACAAGAACGAGTTCCTGTCGCGGCTTGGTGACGGCGACTTCGACGACGACATCGCGGCCATGCTGCATCAGGGCGCGTGCTCCGACACGATGGCGACCGACGGCCGCTACATGCTCGCCAACAATTACCGCTACTCCGTCCGTCTGCTTGAGCACTGCCAGGACAACGATATTCCGTTCCTTTATGCCTCGTCGGCAGCGGTGTACGGCGCGGGTCCGGCGTTCCGCGAGGAGCGCGAGTGCGAGGCGCCGCTCAACGTTTATGGCTACTCGAAGTTCCTTTTCGATCAGTACGTGCGACGCATGCTGCCGGAGCGGACCGCACAGGTGGCGGGCATCCGCTATTTCAACGTTTACGGTCCGCGCGAGGCTCATAAGGGCCGCATGGCGTCGGTCGTATGGCACTTCTTCAACCAGTATCGCGCGTCCGGAAAGCTGCAGCTGTTCGAAGGTTCGGGCGGCTACGCAGCGGGCGAGCAACGCCGCGATTTCGTCAGCATCGAAGACGTCGTGAAGGTGAACCTCGACTTCCTCGACCATCCGGAGCGCTCTGGCATCTACAATCTCGGCACCGGAGCAGCGGCGACCTTCAACGCGGTCGCGACGGCAACGATCAACGCCTGCCGGGCGGCCGATGACGCGCCCGCGCTCTCGTTCGCGGAGCTGCATCGCACCGGTGCGATCGAATACATCGCGTTTCCGCCTGCGCTCGCCGGCAAGTATCAGAGCTTTACGCAAGCAGACCTCGCGCGCCTGCGCGCCGCCGGCTACGGCGCGCCGCTGCTGCCGGTCGAGGAGGGCGTTGCGCGCTGCGTCAGGGCTCTGCTTGCCAGTCCCGCGGTCAACGCTTAACATCGCTCGGGCGTTAATTGCGTCCCGATCGTTTCGGTGCGCCGAACGCCAGGGGATTCGACACCATCAATTGCTGGAGGGAGACATGAAACGACTCGTGCTGCTGCTCGCGACGCTGTTGTTTTCGGCGTTCGCACTCGCGGCGGTGAATATCAATACCGCCACCAAAGAAGAGCTCGATGCGTTACCCGGCATCGGTCCTGTCAAGGCGCAGGCGATCATCGACTATCGCGCCAAGAACGGCCCGTTCAAGACACCCGAAGACATCATGAAGGTGCCGGGCATCAAGGAGGGTGAGTTCGGTAAGCTCAAGGGCCAGATCAGCGTTTCCGGCGCGTCGACGCCGGCCGCTGCGCCGGCCGCGGCGAAGGCAGCAACACCGCCGGCTGCGCCCGGGACGAAGGATATGAAGGCGAGCCCGGCCGTCGCGCCTCCGCCTGCGGCCAAGGCCGCACCACCCGCGCCGGAGACCATGCCGGTTCCTGGCACGCCGGCCAAGGCGCCTGCAACGTCCGCGGCCAAGAAGGACGACAAGGCGATGGCGAAGGGCGACAAGGCGGCGCCCAAGGAAGACAAGGCGATGAAAGCGGCCGACGAAAAGAAGGCGAAGGCCGATGAAGCGGCCGCCAAGAAGAAGGCGAAGGCCGATGAAGCGGCCGCCAAGAAGAAGGCGAAGGCCGATGAAGCAGCCGCCAAGAAGAAAGCCAAGGAAGATGAAGCCGCTGCCAAGAAGAAAGCAAAGGATGACAAGGCGACCGCGGACAAGGCGAAGAAGTAACTGCCATCGCGAAATCCTCTCCAACCCCGCCCGCGAGGCGGGGTTTTTGTTGGCGGTACAATAGAACTTTTTGAACGCGTAATGCGCGCCGTGTATCAGACCATCGAAGACACCGTCGGGAATACGCCGCTCGTGCGGCTGCAGCGCCTGCCCGGCGAGACGAACAACGTGCTGCTGGCAAAGCTCGAGGGCAACAACCCCGCCGGATCGGTCAAGGATCGCCCTGCGCTGTCGATGGTTCTCGAGGCCGAAAGGCGGGGTGCGATCAAGCCCGGCGATACGCTGATCGAGCCGACGTCGGGCAACACCGGTATCGCGCTGGCGATGGCTGCGGCGATGCGCGGCTATAGAATGGTGCTGGTAATGCCCGAGCATCTTTCGCTGGAGCGGCGCCAGACCATGCGCGCCTTCGGCGCCGAGATCGTGCTTACCCCCAAGGCGGGCGGGATGGAAACGGCGCGCGATGTCGCGGAGAAAATGCGCGCCGAAGGCAAGGGCATCATCCTCGATCAGTTTGCCAATCCCGATAATCCTCTCTCGCACTACAGGGGGACCGGACCCGAGATCTGGCGCGATACCGAAGGACGCATCACGCATTTCGTGTCGAGCATGGGAACGACAGGCACGATCATGGGTGCGGGCAAGTTTCTGAAGCAGAAGAATCCGGCGATCAGCATCATCGGCTGCCAGCCGGAGGAAGGCTCGCAGATCCCGGGCATCCGCAAGTGGCCCGAGGCGTATCTGCCCAAGATCTACGACGCCAAGCGCGTCGACCGCCTCGAGTACGTATCGCAGGCCGACGCGGAGGACGTGGCACGGCGGCTCGCGAGCGAGGAGGGCATCTTCGCCGGCATCTCCTCAGGCGGTGCGTGCGCCGTCGCGCTGCGCATTGCGCGCGAAGTCGAAAACGCGACCATCGTGTTTATCATCTGCGACCGCGGCGACCGGTATCTCTCCACGGGCGTGTTCCCGGGTTGAAGCTCGGCGTGAAGGCCGGCGGAATTCCATGTTTCCGTTCGTGCTGAGCTCGTCGAAGCACGAACGGCTTGTGCGATGACTCCAACGCTCGTTTTCGACATCGAGACGATTCCCGACATTGCGGGAATCCGCCGCGCCAACGCCTTGCCCGTCGCGCTTGGCGATGCGGACGTGCTCGACTGGGCCCTCCAGCAGCGGCGTGCCGCAGCCGGCAACGACTTTCTGCCGCTGCACCTGCATCGCGTCGTCGCCATCGCCTGCGCGCTGCGCGAAGGGGAGAATTTTCGCGTCTGGTCGCTGGGAGAGGCCGCCGATGCGGAGCCGGAGCTGATTCGCAGGTTCTTCGACGGCATCGACCGCTACGCGCCGCAACTCGTATCGTGGAACGGCGGCGGCTTCGATCTGCCGGTGCTGCATCATCGCAGCCTGGTCCATGGGGTGGCTGCGTCGCGCTACTGGGATTGGGGCGACGACGATCGCGACTACCGGTACAACAATTATCTCAGCCGCTTCCACACGCGCCATCTCGACCTGATGGACGTGCTCGCGTCGTTTCAGCCGCGCGCCTGCGCGGGTCTCGATGCGATGGCGCGCCTGTGCGGCTTTCCGGGCAAGCTCGGGCTCGACGGGGCCGAGGTCCACGCCGCGTACCAAGCCGGAAGGATCGACGATATCCGTCGCTATTGCGAAACCGACGTGCTCAATACGTACCTGCTGTACCTGCGTTTTCAGCAGATGCGCGGGACGCTCTCGGCGGGCCAGTACGCGGCCGAGGTATCGCTTGCGCGCGAAAAGATCGCGACGTCGAGCGAGCCGCACTGGCGTGAATTTCTCGCGGCGTGGGACACAAGTGCGAGTACGCCGGGATGACCGCGTAGCCTGGCTGAGCCCGCGCGCTCAGTTGTGCGAATAAATTCGCACCTACGAAATCCATTGCCCTGGCGAGAGCTTCGTAGGGCCGAATTCATTCGGCGCGTCCTTCGCTGTGCCGATCACGCGCGGAGGAACGGCAGTGGCGCGAACCGGCCGCCGAGGGGCGCCGTGGACGGCACGCCCCACCAGCGATCGAGCACGGTCGCGTACACGCTGCGAAAGTCAATCGCGTAGCCGGTGTTGCCGTCGCCGGAGAGTCGATCGAGCGGCGGTTGCTCCCCGTACAAACCTCCCGCGACGCGACCGCCCAGCGCAAAATGCACGCTCGCCGTGCCGTGATCGGAGCCGTTGGACAGGTTCTCCTTCGGCCGCCGGCCGAATTCGGCGTAGGTCAGCACGAGCGTATCGTTCCACCGCTCGAGCTCGACGAGCGCGCTCTTCAACGCAACGATGCCGCCCGAGAGCTCGCCGAGCAGTCGCGCTTGTGTTCCCGGCTGGCTGCTATGGGTGTCGAAGCCGGAAAGCGTCACGCGCACGACCGCGACGCCCGCCCGGTTGGCGATGACCTGGCACGCGGTCTTGATTGCGTTGCCGAACCCACCCTGTGGAAACTCGGTCGTGAAGGGGTGGTCGGCATTGAGGTGCGACGCCGCCTGGACGATGTCGGCCTCGACCTTCAGGATGTGCTGCAACGCGCGATTGTGCGCATTGCCTTCGGGGATCGCGAGCCGCCCCTGGCGCAGGAACTGCTCGGTGTTGGCAAGCGCAATCGCGCGAGTACCTGCTCCCGCCAGCGGCCCCAGGTCGGGCGAGCCGACGATGACGCCATCGGCGGCGAAATCCGCGGGCGTGGGCGCCGCTGCGAATGTCCGCGTGAGCCACCCCTCCTGCAGGTACTCGGTGCTCTTCGAGGCCGTGTCCCAGATCTCGATCGAGCGGAAATGCGACAGATTCGGTTCCGGGTAGCCCACGCCCTGCAGCACGGCGAGCTCGCGGCTCTTCCAGAGCGGCAGCAGCGGCTCGAGCGCGGGATGCAATCCGGCCGCATCGGAGAGCTGGACGACCTGATCGCGCGCAATCGCGAGCTTCGGGCGCAATGCGTAATACGTCGGGCTCGCATACGGCACGAGGGTGTTGAGTCCGTCGTTACCGCCCTTGAGCTCGATCAACACCAGCAGATCGCGATAGCGCGCGTCTGCCGGCACGGCGGCCCAGGCGACGCCCGCCGTCGACAGCATCGCGCCCGGCAGGACAGACGCGCCCGCGGCGAAGCGGAGAAAGTCGCGGCGATTCATGTCGTGATCAACGTCGCGTGGATTTTCGTTGGGTCGAATTCATTCGGCCGCGGCGCACGGTCATTTGAGCTGGTAGGCGGCGTCGAGCACGATCTGCCGCACCATCGCCAACGGCGCGCTCGCCGGATCGGCGGCCGCCTGCGGCGCATACGCCAGCAGCAACCGCGTCGCAGCCTCCGCACGCGCGTGCTCAATCGTATCGAGCTCCGCCAGCCAGGCGTCGCTGTCGAATTGCACGCTCTTGAGCCCGCGCTCCATCGCCCTTAAGAAGCGGATCCGGCGTGCGATTTCGGACTCCTGCACGCCACCCGCCGCAAGGGCCTGCTTGGGCGCAGGCGTCATCGCGCGCGTTGACGCGTCCGCCATGCTCGCGCCAGCGTCGTCGGCGCGGAACAAGCGGTCGAGGAATGCTTTCCGCGCGAGCAGCGTGCTGGTGTTGATCCACGCTTTGCCGCCGGGCCAGCCCTTGACGTTGGGCGGAGAGAACAGATTCTGTCCCATCGCCGCGGCGGCGACGGCGAAGGGCACGGGCTCGCCGGGCTTCAGGTCGAACTGCTTGAGCGTGCCGACGACTAGATCGACGGGAGATTTGACGAGCACGCCGCGATTTTCTTTCGCATAGAACGCATCCGAGACGAGCAGAGCTTCGAGCGCAACCTTGATGTCGTAGCGCGAATCGCGGAAGGGTGACGCGATCTTTTTCACCTCGGCTTCGTCGGGGTCGGCTGAAACGAATTCGCGCCAGAGCTTGCGCGTGATGAACTCCGCAGTCTCAACTTTCGCGAGCAGGATGTCGAGCACGCCGTCGCCGTCGAAGTAGCCGCTGCGACCGAGCACAGTCTTGCTGCCGTAGTCGTGGACGAAGCGACGGAACACGAAGCGACCGCTGTCGCGATCGAGGCTCCAGCCGGTAAATGCGCGCGCCGCATCCTTGATGTCCTGCTCGCCGTAGTTGCCTTCGCCGAGCGTGAACAGCTCCATCAATTCGCGCGCGAAGTTCTCGTTCGGTGCGCCCTTGCGGTTCTGCGCGCTGTCGAGGTAGATCACCATCGCCGGATCGCGGGCAATGGCGTGCAGGAGATCGCCGAAGTGGCCGAGTGCGTGCGCGCGCAGCGTCACGTTCTGGCGGTACATGAGCTGCGCGAGCTTGACCTTCTGCTGGCTCGACACGAAATGGTTGTGCCAGAACAGCGTCATGCGCTCGGTCAAGGGAGAAGGCGTGGCAAGCATCTCCTCGAGCCACCAGCCGCGGAGCTCCAGCCCGTCACGGATTTGTTCCTGCTGGAACTGCTTCCTCTCCATGTCGGAGGCGTTCTCGCCGCGCGGATAGCGCAACGGCCCGGCGTCGTTCGTCCATGCCGGCGGTGTGGTGACGGCGGTCGCGCGCGTGCCAGCCAGGAGCGACCACGCAGCCTCTTCACGCGTCATGCCGACCATGCGCCGGATCTCCGCGTCCGATGCGCCGAAGCCGGTGCGATTGAGCAGATGGCGGGCGTCGTCGTAATCGAGCGGCGCGGACGCGACTGCCGGGAACGCGATGAACGCTGCGTATATTAGTGCGCTGATGGAGAGACTTTTCATCGGGTTCGAGCGGTGACGATTTCGTTATCCATTCGCGCCACAACGTCCCAGTCTAGCCCGCTGTTGACCTGCCCGTGGTTTCGAGATGTTACGAGGCGTTGCTGCGGCCGGGGGCCGGCCGCTGTCACGACGGCTCATAGGTGCGACCAATTCGCACGCCGCGTGGCCGGATGAATCCGGCCCTACAGCGTGATCGTGCCGCGACCGAGCTCGACCACGCGCCCGGAAACAAAAATGGCTCCGTCGGCATCGACGGTGAGCCTCAGCCGACAGCGGCGACCGATGGCGTCGCCCTGGGCGATGGTGAGCGTCCGCGGACGCGACGCCCCGGTCGCGACCAGCCAGCCGCCGAGGTTGGCGCAGGCCGAGCCGGTTCCGGGATCCTCGACGATCGCGCCGTGCTTGGGAAAGAAAAATCGCGCCAGCGCGCCGTCGGGCGCGACTTCCGCCCATACGTAGGCCATCGCCCGCGAGCCGCCGCCGGGCAGGGCGACGCTGCCGTGTTTGACGAGTAGATCCGCGGTCGGCTGGCAGCGGCGCACCGCCGCCACGCTCATGAGAGGGACCAAGAGCTGTTCGCTGCCGGTATCGACGAAGAGCGGTTCGCTGCCGATGTCGGAGGCGACGAGGCCGAGCATCGCGGCGAGCTCGTCGCGCGATGCAGTCACCGCGCGCGTCCGCGGCGCATTGGCTTGCAGCGTCCATTCGTCGTCGCGCGCCCGCACGGGAATGACCCCGGCGCGCATTTCCAGCGTCACCGCATCGCCGCCCTTGAGCGCGCGCACGACGTGGGCGGTGCCGAGCGTCGGATGGCCGGCGAAAGGCATCTCGAACGTCGGCGTGAAAATCCGCACGCGTGCGGTCGCGCACGTCGAGGGCAGGATGAACGTCGTCTCCGAGAGGTTGAACTGCAACGCCAGCGCCTGCATGGTCGCGTCGTCGAGGCCGTGCCCGTCCTCGAACACCGCGAGTGGGTTGCCGGCGAGGCGCTCTTCGGCGAAGACGTTGATGATGCGAAACGCGTAGCTGGTCACGTTCAGGACGTAATGGTCTCGGCGGCGTCGATCAGCGCGCGCACGTCGCCCGCGAGCGTCGCGAACGCTTCTGCGGACACCTCGTGCGCCTCGATCACCAGCGATTCCCGCGAGGCCGGGAAATTGCGCGAGAGCGAGCGCGCGTACATGGGATCGTAATGCGTTTCGAGGAGCTCCGCGACCAGCCGATCCCAATCGTCCGCCGCTGCCATCGCTCCCCAGCGCGCGATCGTCGCCTTGCCGTGCAGCTCGACGAGCGGCTCGAGGCACGCGCCGAGCGATGCGGCAGCGGAGAGAAAATGCGCGTACTCCTCCTTGAGGAGCGCCACCCGCTGCTCGAGCGGGGTCACGAGCGTAACGGCGCGCCCGACGCGCATCTGTGCGAGCAGTGCGTCGGGCATCTGCACGCCGCCGATGCGCCTGCTTTCCGATTCGACGAATACCGGTCGTGAACCATCCAGCCGCCCCAGCGCGTCGAAGAGCTGGCTTTCGAACCATTTCTGGGACGGCTGCGGATCGCCGGGCAGGTCGCCCAGGAGCGAGCCGCGATGCCGCGCGATGCCTTCGAGGTCGAGCGTCTGCGCACCGGAGCGCGCCAGCGCGGCGAGCAGCCGGCTCTTGCCCGAGCCCGTCAGGCCGCAGATGACGACGAAGCGGAACCGCAACGGCAGCTGCGCGAGCTCGGCGGCGACGTGGCGCCGGTAGGTGCGATATCCGCCCTCGAGCTGCACGGCGCGCCAGCCGATTTCGTTGAGAACCTGGGTCAATGCGCGGCTGCGCTGCCCGCCGCGCCAGCAATAGACGAGCGGCCGCCACTCGCGCGCGCGCTCTGCGAAGGCGGTCTCGAGCATCGCGGCGATGTTGCGCGCGACCAGCGCCGCGCCGCGCTTGCGCGCTTCGAAAGGGGAGGCCATATAGAGCGTGCCGATCCGCGCGCGCTCGGCGTCGTCGAGCACCGGGTGATTCGTCGCCGCGGGTACATGATCCGCGGCGAACTCGGCGGGGCTGCGCACGTCGATGCGGTCGGGATGAGCGGCAAGCGCGTCGACGCCGACGCGACGCATGCCGGGATGCGTCGCGTTCATTTCGTCTTCCCGGGCGTGCCGAGCAGAGGCCGCAATTCGCGCCAGACGTTGTCGAGCAGCTTCGGCTGCGCCGCGGCGGTCGGATGGACGCGATCGGGCTGGAACAGCGCATTGTTGTCGGCGAAGCCGTCGAAGATGAACGGCACCAGCGCGATCTTGCGCGCCTTGGCGACATCGGCAAACGTCGCGTCGAAACGCTGCACGTACGCGGGGCCGTAATTGGGTGGCAGCCGCATGCCGACAAGCAGCACGCGCGATCCTGCCTGCTGCGCCGTCGCCACCATCGCGTCGAGATTGCTACGCAGCGCTTCGAGGCTGCCGCCGCGCAATCCATCGTTGCCGCCGAGCTCGACGATGGTGATGGAGGGACGGTGCTGCGCAAGGAGCGCGGCGAGCCGCGCACGACCTCCGGCGGACGTATCGCCGCTGCTGCTGGCATTGACGACGCGATGTGGATAGTGCTCGGCCTCGAGCCGCTGCTGCAGCAGCATCGTCCAGCCCGCGCCCGCTCGTAATCCGTAACCCGCCGAGATGCTGTCGCCGACGATGAGGATCACCGGCGCCGCGGCTTGCGCAAAAACGACGGAGCAGAAGAGCGCTGCCGCCAGCGCCGTCAAAGAGCGCAGGACGGATCGGAACGAAGACAACGAATTCATGTCCACATGCCATTGTAGAGGCGCGTTTCGCGGCGCGCAAAGAAGAGTCGCGGAGTACAATGCGCCGCCACCCGATCGATCCGCGCGGCATTTCCGTGTCGCTCTGTCCACGTGCGGAGCTTGCGTTGACCACGCGGCGGCCCCAACTGCAAGAGAGCCTAACTGCCGAAGCTGTTCCTTCATCATGACCGAGCCTGTCATCCGTGCACAAGACCTCTCGAAGATAGTCCAGAGCGGAGATGCGCCGCTGACGATCCTCGATGGCGTGAGCTTTGAGGTCGGCGCGGGCGCCACGGTCGCCATCGTCGGCACTTCCGGCTCGGGCAAGACGACGCTGCTCGGATTGCTGGCAGGCCTCGACCGGCCGACTGCGGGCGAAGTGTGGCTTGGCGACACCGCATTGAATGGCTTGTCGGAGGACGCGCGCGCCGCGCTGCGACGGCGCTGGCTCGGCTTCGTGTTCCAGTCGTTCCAGCTCCTGCCTGCGCTGACCGCGCTGGAGAACGTCATGCTGCCGCTGGAGCTCGCCGGCGCCGGCGATGCGGCTGGACGCGCGCGCGAATGGCTCGCACGCGTCGGACTTTCCGCGCGTCTGTCGCACTATCCGAAGCAGCTTTCGGGCGGCGAGCAGCAACGCGTCGCGATCGCGCGCGCGTTCTGCGGCGAGCCACAGGTGCTGATGGCTGACGAGCCGACGGGCAATCTCGACGGCGCAACCGGCGCCGAAGTCGTCGACGTGATGTTCCGCTTGAATCGTGAGCGCGGCACGACGCTGCTGCTCGTCACGCACAACGCGGAACTCGCCTCGCGCTGTGCCCGACGGCTTTCGCTTGCGGGTGGCAAGCTCATCGGCGACGACGCGGTGCGCGAGTCGCCATGAATACGCTGCGCCTCGCGCTGCGGATGTTGCGCCGCGACTGGCGCGCCGGCGAGCTTTCCGTCCTCATCGCGGCGCTGGTGCTCGCCGCCGCGAGCGCAGGCACCGTCGGCTTTTTCGCCGATCGCGTCAAGGGGGCGCTATCGAGGCAGGCGAATCTCCTGCTCGGCGCCGATCTCATGCTGTCAGCCGATCGCGCGCTGCCG
>Ga0137372_10005570_pt1 | contig 12281 bp, 7 predicted proteins | sample SagtaG_6_FD_104911 | JGI IMG/M metagenome (GOLD analysis project Ga0137372, IMG submission 104911) | Vadose zone soil microbial communities from Sagehorn Ranch, Mendocino, California, USA - Sage1_R_60_16 metaG | ecosystem: Environmental > Terrestrial > Soil > Vadose zone | place: USA: California...
CGGGGTGAGCGCCGACTTCCGCCAGATCGACTTCATCCGCAACACCTTCTTTCCCGATCACGCGGATCTGCTCACGGGGAGCGGAGCGTTCGCCAAGTACTGGTCCGGCACGGCGCCCGCAGCGGTGCCGGGGGCTCTGGAGGCGCTCTACATCGGCGCGGTCAAGCTCTTCGCGGAGGATCAAGCCAGGAAGAAGCAGGTCTCGCCCCGACGGGGCGTCGAGATCGGCGGCGCCGTCATGATCAAGCAGTGGGCGGACGGCAAAGGTCCCGTGGGACCGATCGGGCGCATGGTCCTCACCATGGCAGATATCGGGCTGGAGTTCGTCGGCGCGAATCCGTCCCTGCTCGGGGTGGGCGGCAACGGCGAAAAGCTCCTGGGCGCGCTCGCCACCAATCTCTCGGACATGATCCCGGACGACGGCGACGCCATGGGCCCCAAGAGCCAGCTCGCCGAGCGCTTCGTCGGCATTTTCCTCCGGGCCGGTCTCAAGACGCTGAACGATCAGCCCGGCCTCGTGGTGCGCGAGGACCATCTGCGAGAGCTCATCCGGAACACCCTGCCCCCGATCATCGCCGCGCTGCCCTCCGGGCTCGCCGAACAGAGCCGGTGGCGCGACGTGGCGGATGCTTTGCTCGGACCGGCGGCGAGCGCGGCCATCTCCACGGTCGCCGCCAATCCCGCGGCCTTCCTCGGCGCCACCTTCGATCCCAACCGGGCCATCGGTGCGCTGACCCAGGCCATGTTGCAGCAGGCCGCCACCACCGGGCTCAAGCAGGAGTTCACCGAGTCCGGCTTCATCAGCCTCTATCAGGCCGCCCTCGGCGTGGCGGCCGCGAGGCCCGAGCTGTTCCTGGGTCGGCCGGGCACGTCAGCCGAGAAGCTCGCCTCGGATCTTTTCGCCAAGGTCGCGGGAACCCTGAAGACGGCCGCCCCGCCGTTCAATTCCGATCTCGGCACCGCCCTCGCGGTGGACGTGCTCGACGCGGTGAAGCAGGACGGCCCGCGCTTCTTCGAGAAGGAAGGTCCGTGGGAGAACGCGGTGGGCACCATGGCGCTGCAAGTGGTCGATGGACTCAAGGTCGGCCTCACCGATCCCGCGTCGGGCGGCATCAAGACCGTGCTCTCGCAGCAGCAGCTGGTCGAGCTCGCCCGCATCTTCCTTACGCAGGCCGCCAAGACCCCCGGCATGGTGGCGGGGGGAAGCACGGAGCTTCAAGCCATCGTGGGCGGCGTGGCTAAGGCCATGGCCGAGGACAAAAATCTTCTCCTCGCCTCGGACGACTGGCTCGCCATCGCCGGCGTGGCCGCCGAGGAGGCCGCCGCCAATCCGCAGCGCCTCTTCAAGATCAACACCGCCACTCCCGGGGGAGCGATCGGGAGTGAGGTGATCAAGGATCTGCTGTCGGTGGCGGGCGTCGATCTGGCCAAGGGCGGACGGAAGGGTGGCGGCGTGCTGTTCGGGGCCACCCTGCGCGAGGCCATCACCGTGGCGCTTAAGAGCGCCGCCGGCAACGCCAAGGCCACCGTGGACCATCAGGCCGCGCTGAAAGGTCTGGCGGAAACGCTCAGCGACCTCGTGCGCACACATCCGGATCAGTACGGGAGCAAGGAGTGGCTCTCCCTGTACCAGGCGCTCATCGGCCGCGTGCTTCACGGGGGGCCGATCGGCACGCTCACTGAGGCAGAGATCCGAAAGATTCTCGAAGGAGGACCCGTGGCATGAGCCCGAACCTGCGGGCGCTCGTCCTCGCCGTCGTCCTCGTGGCCAGCGGCTGCGCGGGGGCAAATCTCGACAGCCTCGACACCAAGCTCCGGGACCTGTCCAAGCAGAACACCGCGGCGACGCAGGCGCAGCTCGCCACTCTCGCCGGTGAGGCGCAGGCCGACGCGAAGGCAAGCACCGACCCGAAGAATCGCGTGGCCTTCTACCGGGTGGCGGCGGTGGCCGCGTGGCAAGCGGGCCCGGCCGGCGAGAGCCTCGTGCTGCCTATCACCGACGAGGGGACGGCCGCCTGTGACGCTCTGCCCGCCAAGGATGCCTCGGCGCCCCGCGATTGCTCGCTCATCCGCCTCGCCGCGCCGCTGGCGACGCAAGACGCGTTGACCCGCAAGCTCATGAAGATCCAGGGACAGGTGGGCTCGAGCGGGAAGCTCCCTCCGGCTCAGCTCGAGCCCCTTCGGCAGCTCTTCGACGGCCTCGAGTCGCAGTTCGAGAAAGTCTCCGGCCTCCGCGGGGGCGTGTTCGCCCTCGACGTTCCGGAGGACTTCAAGTCGCGTACCGATCGCGAGCGTCTGATCATCTACTGTAACGGCGTGAAGGCGTGGAGCCTCTACGGCGACGTGGACGGCGCCCCGGCCCCCACCTTCAACGCCATGGCGCAGCGGAAGAAGCAAATGACCGATCGGCTGGAGGCAGATGGAGTCGCCACGGACTGCCGGACGATTCCCGCCACGCAACCCTTTGACGCGACGTAGATCGCCTTGGCAGGTCGCGGTGGAGGACGTTCGATGAGCGGATCCGGTCTGCATCCCGTCGCGCGAATGCTCGGGCTCGCCTGCTTCGCCTCGTGCCTCTGCTCGCCCGGCGATGCCGCCTTCGCAGACACGTCGGGTCCGTCCCCCGCGCAGCGGATGTACACTCCGGCTCCCGCCGTGCAGGTTCAGGTGCAGGTGCCCGACCTGCGTCAGCGGCTGCTCTCCGACGCGCAAAAGGCCACCACCGACGCGCGTCTCCGCCTTCAGGTGAGCGGCGACGCCCCGGCCGATGCGAGCAAGTTCGTGGTGGTGAGGCAGACGCCCGAGCCCAATACCACGGTCCCTGCCGGCACCACCGTCACCGTGGTCGTCCAGGCCACGGCCTCCCGGCAGACGGGGCCGTCGAGCGCCGTCATCGTACCCGGGAGGATCACGGTAGTCCCCGAGCTGGTGAAGCATTCGTTGTCCGAGGCGCGGCCGCTGGTGGAGGCGGCGCGGCTCAAGCTGGAAGTGAGCGGGGGCGCGCCCGAGGATACCAGCCATGCCATCGTCATGGACCAGAAGCCGTCGCCCGGAACGCGCGTGCTCGTGGGCACGACCGTCCTGGTCACGGTGCAGATCCAGCGGCCAGTGGAATCGGCCATCGTCCCCGATGTGCAGAACCACCGGCTGCTCGAGGCTCAGCCCCTCGTCACGAAGGCCGGACTCAAGCTGGAAGTGAGCGGGGGCGCGCCGGAGGATACGAAGTACGCCACCGTGGTGAGTCAGAAGCCCTCACCAGGGACGCGAGTGCGCGGCGGTTCGACGGTGATCGTCTGGATCAAGACAGAGGAGCTTGTCGTCGTGCCCGATCTGGTGCCACAGATCTTGCCGGACGCTCAGGGGCGGATCAGGGACAAACATCTCAGGCTGGAGGTTGCCGGCGGGTGGCCGGCCGATCCCACGCGGGCCATGGTCGTCGAGCAGAAGCCGGCCAAAGGCGCGCGGGTGCCCTTGAACACCGTTGTCGTGGTCCGCGTTCGACCTCTCCCGACGCTTCCCACCGATCCACCGCCTGCTCCCCCACCGGGGCCCACCGCGCCGCCGCACCTGGGACCGACAACGCCACCGCCGCCGCCCGCGCTGGTCGACGAGTGGGTCACGGTTCCCGGGCTCGTGGCGAGGCCGCTCATGGATGCTCTCTCGCAGGTGAGGAGCAGGCGAATGCGGCTCGAGGTGTCGGGGGGATGGCCGTCGGACCCTGCGCACGCGGTGGTTGCCGGCCAGTCGCCCGCGGAGGGCACACGGGTGCGCATCGGTACCACGGTGACCGTCCAGATCTCGCCGGCGGGCCAGGCGCTGCAGCCAACCCCGCCGCTCCCTCAACCACCTCCTCCACAAGCGTCGCCTCCACAAGCGTCGCCTCCACAAGCGCCACCTCCACAAGCACCACCCGCTCCGCCTGCTGCCATTCCTCCCCCGCCCGCCCGCGTAGATCTGGTAGGCGTCCCCGATCTGCGGCAGCAGCCACTACCCGAGGCCCGCCAGCTCACGACCCGCGCCAGGCTCGAGCTCCGCGTGCGCGGCCAGAGCCCGGCGGACGAGACGCGCGCGATCGTGGTGAGCCAGCGCCCGGCCGCCGGCGCGCGGGCGGCGGCCAAGTCCACCGTCTTCGTGGAGCTCGGTCCCGCCCTCCTTGCCGTCCCGGATCTGCGCACGCATCCGCTGGATGAGGCGCGGCAAATCGTGAGCCAGGCCGGCTTCGAGCTCGCCGTCATGGGCGATCCGCCTTCGGACCCGAGCCGGGCCCGCGTGGTCGAGCAAACGCCGATGCCCGGCGTGCGCGCGGCGGCGGGCAGCACGGTGACCGTCCGCGCCAAGGTGAGTATGCTCACGACCTGGGTGATGGCGGGGGCGGGGGCGCTCCTCGCCGCGGGCGCCGCCCTCGGAGTTGCGCGATGGCGTGGAGTGGGACAGCATGCCGCTTCTGGGCTGCCCGGCGTGCGCGTGGTGGCCAACAGCGACGTCGGGAAGCAGGAGATCCGGTCCAACGGGGCGGCCGCGGAGGGATTCGCCCTCCGCCTGCGCAGCCGCCGCGACGCCGGATCCCAAAGCGTGGAAGCGAACGCGACCATCGTGGCGGAGGAACGGAGAGCCGATGCCTGAGAGCGCGCTCACCCTCAAGGACTTCCTCCTCGCCCGCACCGAGGATGCACGCGAAGCCATCGAGAAGAGCCCGGCCGGCGCCAAGCTCAAGGAGGCCGTGGGCAAGCTGCCGGGAATCGAATGGGGCCCGGTAGCGAAGGAGATCGAGGCCAAGATCGGCGACGTGCTCGACGTGGACATCATGAGCGTGCTCCTCGGCGGCTGGAAGAAGTACCGGCAGCTCCAGCAGTATCGCGACACCACGAAGTACCCGCCCGAGGAGACTATCCTCCTCTCGCTCACCGAGCATTCCATCGCCTCGTCGCATCACCCGAAGATCGAGATCCTCGCGGGGGAAGTGCCCGTGGGGAGCCTCGAGTTCACCATCACCCTGGCCTTGAAACTCGAGGGAGTCGTGCTCAAGGTACGCGGCGGCAAGATCCGGGAAATCTCCGCCGGGCGCTGCCGGGGCAAGGGCAGCCTCGAATGCGCGGGCGTGGCCCTTCTGCAAAAGGAGACTGATCCCTTCGATCTTCCCGGACGTATCAGTCTGGGGGAGGGGATCGAGATCCCCGCCCCGTAGATCCCACCCTCAGAACTTGAGGGCGAAGTCGAAGAGGCGCTGCTTGTCCCAGTAGACCTTCCCCAGGTAGAGCTGGGGTTCGATCTGGCGGATCTCGTCCCGGATCCAGTGGGCGACGAACGAGGTCTCCGAGTAGTCGAGCACGATGCACTCCTTGCCGTCGAGCCAGCTCGGGCCCTTGTACACCTTGGCGATGATGGCGTGCAGTCCGAAGGCGAGAATCTTGTTCTTGAGCACGCCCCTCTTCGCGTCGAAGATCTTCCCCTGCCAGCCGAAGTGATTGATGAAGGCCGCGATGTCCGGGGTGAAGTGGGAGCCCGCGGCGATGATGGCGGTGCCCTCGGCCTCGCCCTCCGGGATCTCGCCGGGGGCGCTCTTCGTGAACAGCTCGTCCAGCTGCGCCTGCGTCATCTTCATGAGCTGGGACACCTCGTAGGCCATGGTCAGCTCCTCCTCTTGCCGTTGAACCGCTCATTGAGGCGCGCGCTTCGCGTCGGCGAGGATGACGTCCGCCGCCTTCTCCCCGACCATGTACACCGCGCTCGCGATGAAGAACCCGGGGATGCGCGGAAACACCGAGGCGTCCACCACGCGCAGGCCCGGGGTGCCGTGCACGCGGAAGTCGGAGCCGAGCACGCCGTTATCCTCACGGGGGCCGATGGCGGAGGTGCCGCAGGCGTGGTGCCCCCAAGCGTGGCGGCGCGCGAACTCCCGGATCTCGTCGTCCGACTGCACGTGCTCGCCGGGCGCCTCCTCCTCGCCGATGAGGTGGTCCCTCTGAATCCGCCTGGTCACCTCGCGCACGAATTTGACGGCATGGACCACGGAGTCGAGGTCCTCGCCCGCCACGTCGCTTCCTTCGTCGAAGTACCGGAAGTTGACGAGGGGCGTATCCCGCGGATCCGCCGAGCGCAGGGTCACCTCGCCCGCCCGATTGTTCGTATGCCCCTTGACGATGGTCCAGCTCAGGTAGTTGAGGTGCTCGGCCAAGACCCGAGAGTAGCCAGGGTAGTATCCGTCGAAGCGTCCGAGCAAGGCCATGCAGAAGAGATCCGGCAGCCGCCGGACCGGGGCGGAGCGCTTGATCACGCCGAGCACCGCTCCATTGGTCGCGTACACACCCGAGCGTCGGCGTGCCCATTCCTCATAGTGCGGGTCGCCCCGGGTGAAGGTGGCGTCCTTCAGGACATCCCAGTGATCGAAGTTCATGCGGTTCACCACGCTCACTTCGTACCGGTCCTGCAGGTTCCGGCCTACGCCCGGCAGATCCACCCGGACCCCGATGCCGTGTGCCTGGAGCGCCGCGCGTGGTCCAATCCCCGAGAGCATCAGGAGCTGCGGCGTATTGAAGGCGCCGCCGGCAAGGATGACCTCGCGCGAGGCGCGGACGAGGCGGGGCTCGCCCGCACGGTCGCTCACCCGCCGGTGGGCGCGGTACAGCCGCTCTCCGCGAAGGTACTCGACGCCGACCACCCGTCCCCCCTCGTCCCAGAGCAGGCGCGTGGCCAACGCGTTCAGCTCGATCCGGAGACGCTGGGGAAATCGTCGCGCCGTCTCGAGCACCCGCTCCCGCGAGCCCGTCCGCGCATGGTCCAGGGTGGTGAGCGGCATATAGCCGATACCCACGGAATTCTGCTTCACGAGGCGCCCGTCGTTCAGGTCGAGCTGGCCCCGGGCCAGCCACCGCGCGCCCTTGATAGGCGCCTCGTCGAACTGGAGAAGCACCTCGCGGGAGGCCGCCTTGATCATCTTGAGGAGCGCCCGGTCGTCGAACCTGGACTCCGGAATCGCCTTCTCGGTATGGAGCCAGCCATTCCAGCCGTGGCGCGTGGGGTCGATGCCGATCTTGGCGAGCAGACGATACGGCCACCGATGATGACAGTTCTCCAGCCGCTGGAAATACCTCCGCATGTGCCCGGAGCGCCACGAGGGATCGCGGGTGAGACTCGCGATGTCGTCCCAGTCCGCCTCGTGCGGGTAGAGCAGGATCATGGCGTTGTGGGCGGTGCAGCCGCCGAGGGTGCCCGCCCGCGGGTAGAGGACGCCGTCCACCCGCCCGCCCTCCCACGCCTCGCGATACTTGGGATCTTCGCGTTGCGCGGCGTCGCTCTCGTAATGGCGAACGAAGAAGCTCCAGCTCATCGCGTCGTTCTCGCCCGCGAAGCTGTGAAAGGCGGGCACGTCGTAGTCGTCGGGCAGGCGGTTGCCCGCGGGGTCGACGGGGTCAGCGCCGTGGAGCTGCTTCGGATCGCCCCCCGCCTCGAGCAGGATGACCGAACGCCCCCCCTCGGCGAGACGAGCCGCCACCGTCCCGCCCCCCGCCCCCGAGCCGACGACGACGTACTCGCAATCCGCCTGCCCGGACTCGGAAGCCACTAGAAGGTCTTGAGGAACTCGATGAGGGCCCGCTTGTCGTCGTCGCTGAGCCCCGGCTCCTCTTTGAAGGCATCGGTGCCGAAGTAGTGGCCGCGGTTGACCACGTAGTCTGGACACTTGCTGAGCTTGAACAGCCGCTCACCCAGCGCCGCGAACTGCTTGCGGGCGTCTTCGTCGGTGGCCTGGGGCGGCAGGGTACGCAGGTTGTGCTCGATGTCGAGGAGCAGCTTGAGAATCTCCCCGCCGTGCTTGACCCGGTCGGCGGCGCTCCCCCCGTCGGGCATGAGCTCGAGGTTACCGAAGAGGTCGACGGGCGCGCCCACGGGAATGGGTCCGATCTGCACCCCTCCCTCGCCGAAGAGCCAGGGCACGTAGCGGTGGAGCGGCCCGAGGAGCGGCCGCAGGAACGGAGGCAGATAGCCGCCCGCCACGCGCAGATAGCTCCGCGCGGTGGTGCGGTCGATGACGCCGGGAATCTTGTCCCCGAGCACGGCATCCTTCTGCCGCTTCTCCGGCCACAGCATCTGCTCGATCGAGCTGTCGAAGGAGCGCAGGCGGGCCTCCACGGAGGGGCTCGGATCGAACCTTCCCACGCTGTTGTTCTGGAGGAACGGCGCCGTCGACCAGAGGCTCACCAGGGAGGCGGGGCGCGTGTAGCCACGGCCACCCGCGGGCATGACGTACGGCTGCGGATCACCGGTGAACGGATTGTAGACGGTAATGGTGCCCACCGAGGGAAGGTCCTTGTACGACTTCGAAGAGAAATTGTCCCAGATATTGCCGGCGATGGCGTTGGTGGCGAGCGGGCTGCAGGCGTTGGTCTCGAGCAGGGTCACGGGCACCCGCACGTCCGTGGACAGGAAATTGTCGTTCAGGAAGTCGTCGGCCATCACGATGCCCCGCATCTGCTGCTTGTACTCGTCCGTCTTCGTCCACTCCCAGTAGCGCAGCCAGCACGACATGTAGCCAGGACCCGCGCAGCCGGCGGGATCGAGCCCGGGCGCGGCGGACGGCGCCTTGCTCGAGTGGCAGCGCGCGCAGCGCTCGGCGAACACCGTCTTGCCCTTGGTGAGAGTGGCCGCGTCCCTGGTCAGGTAGGCGGGGCCGCCCGGCGCGTCCTTGAGGTAGTGCGGCGTCGCGCTCTTGAGGAAGAAGAGGGCCATGGACGGCGTCTGCGCCTCCGTGGCCAGCCAATACGCCGAGTTCTTCCGGGCCACCGTGATCTCGATGGGCGAGATGGGCGTTCCCCCCGCGAGGGCGTTGAAGTGCAGCAGCCATTCTTCGCTGAACAGGCCGATGTTGAGGTAGACGCGATTGAGAGCTCCCAGCGCCCCCACCGAGTCGGAGCCGTCCTTGAGCACGTGGGGCGTCCACACCGTGTCGGGCCGCTGGAAGAACTCCGTGAGCGGCCCTTCCTTCACGTAGTCGTTGAACTGGGCGTTGTTGAGGCCGCCCCCCGCCACCGTCTCCTTGCCCCAGCGCTTGGCGATGCCGAGGCGCGCGCCCAGGTTGTAGACGGCGTTCATGGTGCGCGGATTGTTGATGTAGTCCGTGGAGACGAGCGAGGTATCGAGGGAGCCCGGGCGCGAGGTGTGCAAGAGCTGGAACATGTAGTTGGATGGGTCGTACTTCCAGGTGAAGATCCGGTCGACCCAGAAGTATTGCGCGCCCACGTTCGAGCTCAGATTTTCCCACTTCGGATTCTCCGGATCGGCGGGCGGCTTCACCGGGTTCGGCCCCACGTGGCAGAAGGCGCAGGCCATGCCCACGCGATAGGGCCGGACGAGATCCTTGGACAGATAGTACTTCTCGTCGCTGTAGTACTTCTCCGCGTCCCACTTCTTGGCCGCGGCCTCGTCGAAGGCGGGGTTCGGGAAGAGGCGCAGGCCCACGATCCCCGTGGCGGAGCCATAGAACGAGCCCGCGGGCAGATTCTTCCCGCGGGCGCCGATGGCCACCCCGGCATATTTCTTGTCGTTCTCGAAGGGATCGGCGGGGCAGTTGGCAGCGCGCTTGTCGAGCCACAGGCCGTAACGCTGGGGGTCGGGGCCCGTGGGCTTCTCGAAGCACGGCTCATTGGCCAGCCCGAGATAGTTCCAGCGATTGTCCCGGCTGAACTTGAGCGAGGCGTGCGAGGACACGATCTTGAGGAGATCGAAATTTCCGAAGCTGTTGATGGTGATCGAGTCCCAGAAACGATCGTTGCCGCCCGTCCACACCATCCAGGTGTTGCGCCCCTGGATCTCCTCCCGGGACAGGGGCAGGCCGCCGTCCATGTCGTGGAAGTAGTCTTCGTCCGCCGCGGGAAACGACGCGACGGTCCGTCCGGCCCGGCTCGCTTCGTCGAGGACCTGGCCCGACCGGTCCTTGCTGCAGCCTGCGAGGAGCAGGACGCACACGGGCAGGAGAGCCGCGATGAAGCGAAGGCGGTGTCCAATCATGAAGGTCTCCCTCGTCGCCCCCACGTCTGTGAAGAATCTGCGCGCATCCTCTCCCACCCGTCGCGACGATGTCAAACGCCAAAACGTGCATGGGCTCGATACTCGCGCCATTCTTGCCTCGGTCGTCGATGACACGCCGGGAGGGGCAGAGGGGTTCCCCCCGCAGACCACGCTGAGCCGCTATCGTCTGTGGAGTCTCTGGCCCGCCACGAGATCGACGTTGCCGGCTTCGATAACACGCAGAAGATACGGGTCTGCGGGGGGACCCCCTGCCCCTCTCGGCTCCCCGCGTGGAGATGCGGCGAGCAGCATGACATCATGCTTCAGAAGTCGATGCGTCGTAGAGGGGAGGGCGGGGGTGGGGGGCATGTCCTTCCTGGACCCCTATCTTCCGCGTGTCCTCGAAGCCGAAGACGAAAGTCTCGTGGCGGGGCAGAGACTCCACACACGAATGCGACTCAGGGTGGTCCAGGAAGAACATGCCCCCCATCCCCGCCCGCGAAGCCACCTCAATCCATCTATCCGTCCAGGGGGTCTCGAGAAATTCGATGGGCCGGCGCAGCGTGGAGGGCGGGGGTGGGGGGCGTGCCCTCCCTGGACCCCTATCTTCTGCGTGTGCTCGAAGCCGAAAACGAAAGTCTCGTGGCGGGCCAGAGACTCCACACACGAATGCGACTCAGGGTGGTCCAGGGAGGGCACGCCCCCCACCCCCGCCCGTGAAATCACCTCGTAGCCATCGACCTAAAGAGTCTTGAGGAATTCGATGAGCGCACGCTTGTCCGCGTCGGGCAGGTTGGCGCCGAAGATGTGGCCGCGGTCCTCGATCAGGTCCGGGCACTTGCTCGCCGCCATGAGGGCAGTCACCAGCTTCCTCCTCACCTCGTCCGGCGGCGAGCCGTCGGCCGGGTTGAGAAGGTCGAGACGCCCCGCCCCGGCCAGGCCGGCATTCACGGCAGGAATCAGGGTGAGCAGGGTGTCGAGCCGGGGCTCGATGTTGGCGAGCAGGTTGATCGGCGTCCCCTTGGGAATCGGCCCGATCTCGAGGAATCCGTTCCTGCCGAGCGGCTTGACCAGGGTGGGCACGAGAGCTTCGGGAATCCGGATCACGCTGCTCTCGCCGGTCGTCCACACGGAAGCCCGCCCGAGTCGCCGCTCCGGCCACAGGAGCTTCTCGATGGCGTCGTTGAAAGCGCGCAGGCGTCCGTCGACCGACGGGTCGCCGGTGAACTCGCCCACCGAATTGTTGTGGAGATAGGGGGCGGACGTCCACATCGAGATCAGCGACGGCACCCGATAGTAGCCAGGCCCCCGGCCGGGCGCGGTGAACTTGAAGGGCGATGACGGGTTCAGCGGATCGAAGGTCTCGATGACTCCCACCGCCTCCAGGCCCTGGTAGGTCCGGGACGAGAAGTTGGCCCAAATATGCCCGGCCGTGGCATTGGTGGCGAGGGCACGGCAGGCGTTGGTCTTGAGGCGCGAGACCGAATAGCGCCGGTCCGTGGAGAGAAAGTTGTCGTCCCTGAAGTCCGGTTGCGCCACCGACGCCCGATACCATTGCGCGGCCGCTTCGGTCCCCGAGTCAATCCCCACCGGAGGCTGCTTGCTCGAATGGCAGACCGCGCACGTGTCGGCGAACACGGTTTTCCCGCGGCTCATCACCGCCTCGTCGGCACTGAGATGCGCGGGGCCGCCCGGCGCGGCCTCCAGCCGCATCGGCTTCATCCGGGCGAAGAACCGGGCGACATTGCCGACCCGGTCCGCCGTCGCCTGCCAGTAGACGGAATTCTTGGCCGCCTGCTCGACGCTGAAGGGGCGCTGGGGCCGGAGCCCGAGCAGCGGGTCGTGGTCGGTCAGCCACTGCTGGGAGTAGAGCCCCTCGTTGACGTAGACGCGCATGACCGCGCCGACCACCCCGATGGAATCCGCCCCGTCCTTGAGGATATGCGGCACCCTTCGAGTCTCTCCTCCGGCCATCTTTTCCGGGACGGCGATGGCGAAACGCGCTTCGAGATCGAAGATGGCATTGACGGCGCCGGGATTGTTGATGTGATCCGTGGCCACGCGCGAGGTGTCGGAAGTGCCCGGGGGCTGCGCATTGAGCATCTCCCACAGGAAGCTTCCCCGCTCGGCACCGGGGGCGAAGACCCTGCCCTCGCGGAGGTATTGGTTGCCGATGGCGGAGGCGAGATGCTCCCATCGCGGATTCTCCGGATCGGCGGAGGGATGGAGCGGGTGCGGGCCGACGTGGCAGAGGCCGCACGTCACGCCGACGCGATACG
>Ga0137372_10005572_pt1 | contig 12280 bp, 14 predicted proteins | sample SagtaG_6_FD_104911 | JGI IMG/M metagenome (GOLD analysis project Ga0137372, IMG submission 104911) | Vadose zone soil microbial communities from Sagehorn Ranch, Mendocino, California, USA - Sage1_R_60_16 metaG | ecosystem: Environmental > Terrestrial > Soil > Vadose zone | place: USA...
CCGCCCAGGTCCGATCGTGGTAGCGGCGGCCGGCCGCGAGCATGGCGGCGTAGCCGGCCTTGTCGGTGCCGTAGCGGCATGTCGCCAGCACCCGGCCGCGTTCATCGACGACCTCGATGGTGGCCGAGCTCTTGTGCGGATCCATCCCGATGATCGCTGCCATCGATGCCTCCCTCAGCTGAACCGCTGTGACTTTTCAGCAAGGAGGGCACCGCTACTTCGAGCAGGACAGACCTCTTTCCAGCCACTCCCCGCGCGAACCCCAGCGAGACCGCAGGCCATGAGAGAGCCACACCAATGACGCCGGTGGGCAGCCGCAATGTGGGAGCGTCTCGCCAGGCACCTGGACCGAGTCTGGCCGGACACCGATCCTGGAGTAAGTCTCTAAGTAGCCGATGTGAGTGCACGCAGGCTCGCCGACTCAGCTCACCCTTCGGTCGCGATTGCCGCGATTGCCGCGATTGCCGCGATGGCGGCGTGTGGCCGATGGGTGCCTTCGCTGGGCCGCTGCAGGCGCTCAACTTCCGTGAAGCCGGCTCGCGCCAGTCGCTCGGAGAACTCGTCAACGGGCCAGCGATACGCGGTCACGACCTTGTGGTCGGAGGCGGCGACCTCGTCACCTCGGGTTTGCCCTTTTCGGGGGATGGCCACTGTGGACACGCCCAGGGCGTGGAGGTCGTCATCGACGGCTGCCACAAGCCAGCAGGTGATCCCGCGTATCGCATCACCTCAAGAGAGCCGCACCCTCCCGAACCTCTTGACACCAACCTGGATGCAGGTAAGCGCATAGGGTTACGGTGCAGCCGCAGATTGCCGGCTGGCAGCCGGCCATGCCGCCTGACCTTGCCCAACTACTTCCGAATAGAGCGTATGTATTTCGCCGTACCAGGCTTCTTCTCCAAGTTGCTTGTCGTTATGCAATATTCTGCACATAGCTGGGCTGGTCCGCAGTAGCCCTCGAATCCATGGTTCGAACCCTGGTAGCTCCTTAAGGGAAGGCGCAAAGAGCTTGCGGCGTAGTAGCTCAGTGTCTAGGTAATCAACGTGCAACTCTGCCGCCGCAAGCACACGTTGACGAAGCGAGTCGGTTTCGTCGGGGACGTCACGCCCGTCATAAAAGTATGGACGAAGATCAGGATGCTCAACGAACAAACGGCTCAGATCGAGCATTCGCCCTGCTGTTGCATCGAATAGCTGCCCGCGCAACGTCGCCTGAGCCTCTTGCACTTGTCGAATCACAAAATACGCGGAGCCGACGATAACAATTGGGCCGACAGCCGTAGCGAACTGAGCGAGTCGCTCAAGAGAGGACATTGGCATCACGATGGCGCCAAGAGCCGTGAGTATGCCCATCGCGACTACCGCAAAAAAGACAATATGGGTCGCGCGTCGGTTATTCACCAGATGCTCCCAGGTCTGACCATCTAACCCCCAACAATGCATGTGTCGTGCCTGACCCGTGGTCCAGTCACAAACACAGCTGCCATCGTGCCGGAGCGCGTCATCGGATACCATCCCACGGCCGAGCGCCCGATAGTACCGATGGGCCGCGTCGTGTACGTAGAGGCCTGATGCTGAGCCCGGTGGTGCCCTGGTGAAAGCAGGTGGCGTGGATACGCTGCGCCCAGCCGGAGTGCTGCCCGCGCAGGTCGTGGTACAGCTCCAGCAGGGCCCGCCACTCCAACACCGGCGACGGCGGGATGTAGCAGCCGGGCAGCCGGCCGGTGGCCAGCAACTCCCGCAGCAGCTTGGCATCGGCCCGGTCGGTCTTGGCCCGCCGCTTACGCCCCCGCAGCGCCGAGGTTTCGGCCGGCTCGGCCAACTGCGGGACAACGCCAGCGGCGCGCATCTCCTCCGCCACGTACCGCCAGCCGGTGCAACCCTCCATCGCGAACTGCACATCCTCGACGCCGTCGAACCGGACCAGCCAGTCCGCCAGATGCTGCCGGTCGGCCGGGGCGACCCGGCCCCGCTCCCACCGACCGGTCTCCTGCTCGACGTAATCGAACGCCAACTGCTTCCGGTGGATATCCACCCCACCTACGATCGACATCAGGGCCTCCTCGAGCTCCGACACATCGATGTCCCAACGCAAGCACTGCGTTTGAGCCGAGGAGGCCCCCAAAACACCGGGATCGTCAATACCCCAACCGGCGTACCCTCCGAGCCAGCCCACCGACCCCGCGACACCGAACGAAGCCGATGCATGTCATCTCTTCTGCCGCGAGCCGAGCGACTCGTGGAGGCGTTCGCCTGCGGTGTTCTGGAAATCATCTGGCGTTCGATTTCACAACTACGGTATAGCAGTCCGTCTTCTTCTGACGCCACGGCTATCACTGGCACGGTACACTTCGATGCCGATATTCTTATGCGGTCGCGCTAGTCGATCTAGGTCCCACATAGTCTGCACTGCCTCGCTATTGAGCCACCCTGCATCCTCGTCTTCAGGCTGACCAGCTAAGGCGCGGACGCGCTCAGCTACGCGAACGTGAAATTGCTTTACGACTTGCCGAGTGGTCTCCCCGTGCGATACCCGGAAGGAGCCCGATAGGGCCAGGCGGTGCAAGCTCCGCATGTGGCGACGTAGCCGCAGATTTATTCCGGCATAGTCCTCACCCCCTCCCCCCATAACCACTACCAGTCCACCCGGAGGCAAAGTGCGCCGGATGTGACGCATGGTCGCTTTAGCACCCCTGACCATGCTATCCGTCGTAAGTAGGTAACTAAACATGCATAAGTGAAAGCGCTCCGGCTTGTGCCAGTCGGGATACTCACTATTCAAGATATACCGCGCTCCATCGCGACCAACATCCCATTCCTCTTCTATCTTACGGAGGAGTGCTTCTCGCGTGACAGCATTCGTCGCCTTGTCAGGCTCCAGCTCAATGTCAAATGCGTCCGGGAATGTAATGTGGTAGGGACCGCCGAGCTCGCGCCTCTCCGAAACCTGGTGAACAAGGCGACCCATAGCGATGCTTCTCTCGGACAGCTCTACACGAGGCAGATTGGTCTGCATCCGCTCGGTTTCAGCATCGGTCTTGTGGGACAACGCCGCCGACTGAAGACTGTGAACGAAGTCAAGAAGAGCGTAGGTGGCCGGCGCAGGGCCGGATCCGGCGTCGAGCGCCTTGATGCCCGCCGCCCGCATTGGGAACCATCCACCGTTAAAGAGATGATGGAAGACTCTCCACCATCTGAGATATCTTTCTGCGAGATGCGTATACGCGTACGCTTGCGCGGCCATGGGCAGCTCGTAAATGTCCTCGTTGCATTTGCCGCGAACAACTGGGAGCATCCTCAAGAACTCTTGGGCGTTCTGTTTGTCGGCTATCGCATCAGAAAGATGTCCCTCAAGAGAGGCTAGGATCTCCGCAAGGCGCGCAGTTAATGACTGATTGAGAGCATCGACCAGCGTCGGAGCGATCCGCAGCTGTAGTGACCGCCAGGTCATCGGAGCTTGATCGATTGTCACTAACATGCCCCTCTCGAAGCTCCCGAGATCCTTCGCCGCCGCTGCCAGATCGACATCTTGTGAATGTGGTTGCGCACGCCAAGAATCATAGTTCGACGATGCCGGAAAGCTCCTATCCACACTGATCCGCTATCCGTGCGCACTGGCCACTGATCACGTGTCACCTTGCGTTGCCGTCACTCGCCAGCACGAACTTCCGACTTTAGCCGATGTGCAGGTGGTGAAGCGGGATCTAGTGGATCTCAGTCACGCCGGGGAGTCGGCTTGCCGTAGGGTGCGGCCGGCCCCGGGGGAGGTATAAAGCGCGGACGTGCCGGTGTCGAGCCGTACAGTGGTCGCGTGTCGCTTCCGCGCCCCAATCAGAAGTCCGGTCCACTCGCTGGCCACGTCAGGAGGGGCCGCACCTATCGGTCGCCGCTCGCTGCGACAGGTGTCCTGCAGATTGGAGACTGGGTGCGGGACGACCTGCCGGACCTGTTGTGGCCCGTACTCACGTTGTCCGAGCTTGGGACCGCGGAAGCCGTCAGATTCGTGCGTTGGCAGCAGGCCGTGCAGGAAGACCTCTCAGGGAAGGCCGAGCAACGCTTCATTGCCGAGTGTCTCGACGGGCGGCTGACCAGCCTCGACCGGCTCGCTGCTCAAGTTCCGGAGGCGAAGGCCGTAGTCAAGACCCGGGCTGAGGAACGTGGATTGCTTCCAGAATCCGTCGCGAGCGTTTTGGCTTCCTATCCGCTTCGCCCGGCTGAGTGGCTTGTGGATCATGAAACGACACTTCCAGGCGAGGAACAGACCAATCTGCTTGCGCGGGCTGTGCTCGACGTACTCAGTGATGGACACCGCGAAGCCGTGATCAAGTGCCTGTTCGTCTGGAGCGCCGTCCAAGCCGGCACTTTCAGGACGAGCGCCGAGACGATCGAGTTGCTTAGGACTTATCCGAATGATCCCAAGACACGCGGCAAGGCCAACTCAGCTGTGCGGGCGATGTGGGGCGCCCACAAGGCGGTGCTGCTCGACGAAGATGAGAGCCACTTCGTGGACGCCACCAAGTGGGCCAAGGTCTTCTGGGGTGCGAACTCCATGACCTCACGCTGTCTGCGGCGTCGCGAATTCGATGCTGAGGAACCTGACATCGAGGAGGGCGACTTGGGTCTACCGACGGATGCGGAATCGAATGGCGAGGCACCTGGACCGGTCGCCGTGCCGGAGAGTGGCGCGCACCTTCGTCGGCTGGCGATGGACCTGCTCTCCAGCTATGTAGAAGCGCTGGAGACGTCGCCTGCGCGCCCCTACGACCGGGAACGGCAGGAGGTTCACGCGGGGCTCGTCGCCCGTGCCGGACGCGATGTCATCACAGCGCTCGGCGCTCCGGACTTGTGGTGTATGGAGCACGGCGCCCACATCATCCGAGTATTGGTCGAGGTCCGCATCTACATCCAGTGGATGGCGCGGCAGGACTTGTCGATCTACCGCACCTTTCAGGAGTACGGAGCTGGTAAGGCGAAGCTGTACGCACGAATCATGGAGGAACTCCCCGAGGAGGCGCAACGGCCTGACTTCAAGGAGGCCGTCAAGGACTTGGACAGGCTAAGCCACAATGACGAGGTCCTCGATTATCGAGTCGTCGATACCCGCGATTCCTTTGCCGAGGGCAAGTCCATACGGGCCATGGCTGAAGAATGCGGCCTTCTCGATCTCTACCGCCAGGCGTATTACATGGCGAGCGGGGTCGCTCACTCCGAATGGTGGTCGATTGAGACTCATGCGATGGAGCGCTGCCTGAACGTGCTTCACGGAGGGCACCTCGTTCCGAGTCTCTCCCTCAACTCGGGTGGGAATGTCGAGCTCGCAACCTCATGGGTGGATCAGCTCTACACGCTGATCCGGATCAGCCTGCAGATCCTTGGGACCGACGAGCAGGCGGTAGGAAACGCATTCGCCCGGCTCGGCGCAGATGCAGACGAAGGCGCCCGGCGGGTCGAGGCCACGAACGTGGGAGGAGTCGGCGCCACCGGCGTTGCATGACCGCCAAGGCCCACGACCTGCCGGTTAGGCGAAGTCGGCCTCGATGATGCCGTCGGCATGGCCGGCCGGCCACTGGACCAGCTCGATCCGGTACCCGTCCGGGTCGGTGATCCAACTGGTCTGCGGCTCGGCCGCGCCGTCGGGTGGTCCGGGCGGCTCGGCCGCGATCGCCTTGGCGGCAAGGTCGGCGAGGGTTGGGTCCAGCGACTCGACCTGGATGACGAGGTGGTTGACGCCGGTGCCGAGGTCGACCGTGCCCCTCGCCGGGTCGTGGACCAGCTCGATGGTGACGAAGTCGTCGCCCGCCAGTCGGAGCATGGTCAGGCGGCCGAACGCCGTCCCCTCGACGTTTCCGACGACCGTGTAGCCGACGGCGCTGTAGAACGCGAGCGACCGCTCGAGATCGCTGACCCGCAGGCCAACGTGCAGTGTGCGTATGGTGGGCAGGCTACCCACATCAAGTCTGGTGGAGTTCCACGGACCACGATCCAGCGCATCCAACCCCGCTCATCCGCTCCACCCCGGACGAAGATCCGGTGCACGGTCATGCCGCCTTCCGCTCGTGACGTTCCGTAGCCGCGCGCCTGAAACTGAGGACGCTCGGTAGTGCCGATGTGTGCAAGTTGTTCTTGGACCGGGCTTTGGGATGCTGCGCGCATGCCTTTCCTTCCCAGGACATCGGCCGAGGATGCCATCAACCAGCCGGCTCGCAAGCAGTTCGAGGTCTTCCTCGACGAGCACCGCGACGCGCTCAACCGATGCTTGGACGGGCTGACCGAGGAGCACGCACGCCGATCGCTGGTGCCCTCACGGACCACGCTGCTCGGGCTGGTAAAGCATGCGATCTTTGTCGAGAAGGTCTGGTTCGACGAAGCCATTACCTGCCGGTCACGCGCCGAGATCGGCATCCCCGCCACGCCGGACGAGTCATTCGTCCTCCATGACGACGACACCATCGCCACCGTCCAGCAAGCACACCGCGAAGCATGCGAGGCATCACGCCGCGCGGCCTCACCGTTGGAGTTGGACGACATGGTCCACGGCAACCGGCGCGGTCCGCTCCCATTGCGTTGGGTGTACCTCCACATGCTGCGGGAACTCGCGCAGCACTGCGGGCACGCAGACATCCTCCGCGAGCAACTCGTCAACAAGTAGCGGACGGCGTCCGCTATGCCGCCTTCCGCTCGTTACGTTCCGGAGTCACGTCTCGGGCTGGGACGCTCGGTCGCGCCGAGCAGGGTGGTCCGGGGCCGCGCCTGTTCGTGCAACGATCGCGGCGTCTCTTTGGCGACGCACGGTCCCGCCTTGCTCGTATACCGGGGCGGCGTGGAACATTGATCGGCGCGGACGATCGTCGACGCGAACGCCGAACGATGGGACGACCTGGCCGATCTCATGGATGAGCGGGGTGATCCATCCCGCTGCTGGTGCCAGTACTACCGCAGCGAGGGACCGTACGAGCACCACAGCGGAAACAGCAACCGGGCCGCGATGCGCCGCCAAGTGACGACGGCCAGGATGCCGCACGGTGTGCTCGCCTACAACGGTCGACGACCGGTCGGCTGGTGCGCTGTCGCTCCGCGCGGCGACTACCCACGGCTGAAACGTATGCAGGCCGCGAAGGCTACCCAGAACGAGGACGGTCTCTGGTCGGTCACCTGTTTCGTGGTGCGCGTCGGATACCGGCGGCGGGGAGTGGCTACCCAACTGCTGCATGCCGCTATTGATCTCGCCCGCCGGCACGGCGCGCGAACCGTCGAGGCCTATCCGGTCGACGAGTCGGTCAGACCGACCGGCTCCTCGGGACTGTTTCAGGGCCCGCTGGCGATGTACCTGCGGGCTGGCTTCACCGAGGTCGCCCGTCCGAGTGCCTCCCGCTCGGTCGTCCGTCTGGCCCTGACCGAGTAACAGGTTCTACGTTCACGAACGCGCACTCATGCCGTGGAAAGTCCGGACCACAGTGTTCTGCCGCGAGGCCGCTCGCTACGTACCGTCACGTGAGCCACACCGACGCGTGTGCGCTCTTGCCGAGAAGAGCTGCGCCGTCGGTCGCGTCGCAGTGTCTACGGCCGTAGCGCAGACCCACCGTGGGAAAGAGCAGTCATGGCCGCTGTCCCTGCAAGCGCACTCATCTGCCCGCAGACAATGCGTCGCGCGCAGTGACGGTCCGGCCAGCGTCGGGACGCGCGATCGTGCCGAAGAGAGTGCACACATAGGAAACCAACGCAGGCGAAGGTCGAGTGACCGATGATCATGATGGTGTCGCGGCTGCGGCTCGGACTTCAGGGGGAACGGTGCGGGTCCTGACAGCCGATTTTTGCCGCGATAAGGCGTCGATGTGCCTCGGACGCCTTACGATCATCTTCGACATACGGTAGAACCGACATCAAGACTGCCCATGGCCGACTTGCAAGTCCAAGGGGGTACAGACAATATGGGGTTTGAGGTCGTAACCCGGGATCATTCATACGGACGGTCGATCACTATCGGGTTGACGTTAAGCGACATCATTATCGCCGAAACACATTCCGGTCAGTTTAGCCTCCACTGGACTACGAACATTACGGCCTCGCAATTCCTGCTGAAATGGCGAGTCGTCGGTGGAAAAAGCAGAGTGCTGATAGTGTCAGCATCTGGGCGGGATCCAATTGACGGATATGGCTACCAGTTCTTCGAATTAGCAGATAAGGGCGCCTTGGATGAACTCGACGTATTATTGGCAAGGATTTGGTTACCAGATGTGACAGCCGCGTGGCAACGCCTTCCAAAATCCCCGGACGGCAGCCTCGATATTGTCGGCGTCGCTTCGGACCATTATCACAGCGCAATCCAAGATTTCATGGAGGCGACGGGTAGTGGCGGCGTTAAGGATGAAGGCCGCGGCGCATTGAGTGAAATTGGATTGGACGAGCTGTACCCAACTGCCCACTTCTCGTCGCTTGAAGAGCTGTCCCACTGACAAGGAAATCGACATGAATAAGAAATGCTACGGAGAATCCGATACAGCTTATCCCGGGCTGAAGATATCGTCGAACATAGAGGGATCACCGGCATGCGCAGTGGGGATAATGGGAGCGCGTCAGGTACTCTCGATTACCAACTACTCCCTACTTACGTACGACGTAACCTACCTGAGCTCCTGCGACAAGGACTTCCTCTTCTATGTCCCAGACGGGACGCCGCCCTACTCGCCAGGACTTACAGTAAGCAGCACATGGGATGGCGCCTTTGCGGCTCCATTCAGATGGAAAGGTGATCCACGGGTTACCCAAGATGCCGCCCTTCTCGTCGCACGATCCGAGAAAGGCGCCTCCGAGGATCGGGAAATTACGATTAACGTCGAATGCGAGTCAGCAGCATATGCGCCCATTGGCCCTTTCCGAATCGCACTGAAGGTGGACACTGAGCGTTGACTATCGGAGTTGTCGTGGCTGCTCCGTTTTTGGCGGCGACGCTTTTTACGGCCCTCGCGCCGGAGCTATCAAAGCTTGTGAAAAGCCGTGTAAGGCTGGTATTGGGCTCCACGACGCCTGCACCAACAAAGCAGTCGGGGGTGCCGCCACTGCTCAGTCCTGAATATATAGAGGATTATATCGATTACTCGATAGATGCCGCGCAAGCAGTGTCGGCGCTAGCGCTCCCGGTAGTCGGTGTTGTTTTCGCTGTCCACCAAGGATTGGCGTTACCGGTCGTGATAACGCTAATCGTAGTCGGCGTCCCAGCGCTCCTCTTTGCATTAATAAGGCTCTTACTCGTTGGGCCAAACGAATACGCTGCGAAAAAGTTCTTCTTTAGGCGCTACACACTTGTCCCGGCAGTTGGCGTAGTTACCAACGCACTAGCGACACTCATAGTTTTCCTGCTATCGTAATACCAGGCTAAGTCAGCACCCTCAACGGGCAGCAGGTGGACCAAGCCCGCGAAGGCGGACTCCGCATTGTTTTACTTCATAGGGCGATGCGGGATTGAACGTATCAATGTTTTTACGGCATTTTAGGAGATGGGTAGAAACTGGCGAACGGGAAACGAATCGCATGCTCATCTGCCGCGGTGCGCGCGGTCGTTGCTGATTCCGATCGGCGTGTCAGGGTGGGGGTTACAGCAGAGCTGCGAGCTTGTACAGCACGAGCGAGCCGGCGACGGCGACGTTGAGGCTGTGACCGGTGCCGATCATGGGGGTCTCCACGGCGCAGTCGAGTAGGTCCAGAGCCTCGGGTGGGATACCGGTGGCCTCATGGCCGAGGACCATGATGGTGCGGCGATCGGCCGGTGGGAGGTCGGCCAGGCGGATCGCTTCGTCGGCCAGCTCCACGCCCACGATGAGCGAACCGTTGGCCCGCTCGGTCTGTAACCAGCCGGTGGGATGGCCGATGCGGTGCACGCAACTGGGTCGGCGCAGGGTGTTACCCCGGGCGACAGCCTCGTCGACCCACCGGAACGGCGGTACCGCAAGACAGGCGCCGACCGCGTCGCAGGTGCGCAGCAGGGTACCGAGGTTCGCGCCGTGCATCGGCCACAACGCGGCAGCGACGAGGTGTCCCCAACAGCGATGGGCGCGGGGTCGGCGTGCGGCCCGCAGATCCTTGCGGGACCGGACTCTGATCGCCGGGCTCACCAGAGAAGAGCGAGCCGGCTGCAGATGTTCATCAGCATCGGATGAGGTACTTCGCGGCGTACCCGGGCCATCGGCGCACAACAAGTATCGCAGCCAGGGTAGCCGCGACAGCCCGTGTGCGCCACGGCTGGCCGGCTCGTCGAGGCGACGCCCGGGCGAGAACACCACGGCCGGGCCCCTCGCGGAAATCCGGTCGCTCGCGCGGCAGTCACTGCTCTAGCCTGCGTACCGCCGATCCACCACCGGGAGGTCGCCATGCGCCGCAACGACAACCTCGAGACGTCCTTTTGAACCGACCAGCAAGCGCCGCCGGGGGTTCCCTCTAGCGAGAGCCACGTCAAGCGCGGCGACCGCGTCGTCGGTCACGACACCGAACTGATGGAGAAGCTCGGCGGCAAGGACCTGTGCCCGTGCGGATCAGGGCGGCGGTTTCCGCCGCTGCTGCAGGCCCAGTGGCCGGTTCGACGACAGCAACAGCCACTACTACATCCGTGACTGAGCCACGACCATTCCAGTGGCGGCCGGCAGCCCAGTCCGCGGCTGCCGGCCGACGCACGGATCTGCCGCTGTGAGCGCGCACGACGGTGCCGAGTCGCCATGGCGCTCGTCACTCAGTGTTACGACTGCTCTGTCCGGTCGGAGCCTGGCCTACCGATCGGTTCTGGAAGCGAGGCGTACCGATCTCGGGAGATCAGCCCGTACCCCGATGGGCGGCATCGGAACGCCGCAGGCTTCTTCGTTAAGGCGGGGTATGGATCAGAAGGGTGGGTCACCGACATGCTCGACCGGAGCGGGAGGCGTCGCGTCGATGCGCTGGTGGCCGATGGTCGCGGCGTCGATCTCGGCGAGGGTGGGGTGGGTCCAGGCGCCGATGGGCCGCTGGTGGATTTCGGCGCGGTGTTCGACAAGGTCTGCGGGCAGGGGTAGCTCGACGTCGGCGACGACGAATGTCGTGCCGTTGTTGTCCTGCTTGACCACGAGGTAGGGGCTGGTGGCGGGTGGCGTCAGCGTCGCGCCGACCGAGGGTAGGTGGCGCATGTCGCCGTTCCACCGGACCTGGGTGGCGGTGTCGGCCAAGGCGAGCACGGCTTGCAGCGCCCATCGGGTCCGCCGGGCCGGGTCCGCGATGATCCACTCCGGTAGCGGGGTCAGGCCGTCGAATGTGTCGATCGGCTCGGTCAGGGCGTAGACGAACATCGGGCTCCTTGTTGCGTGGCAGGTCAGGTGGGGCGGTTCTCGGCGCGGATCATGCGGCGGAGGCTGGTTCGGGCTGCGGCAAGGTCGCCTTCCAGCTCCGCGACTGTGGCGGTGAGCAGGTCGTTGCTGCTGCGGAGTTGGTGGGTTTCGGCGAGCAGTCGGGTGTTGTGGTCGAGGAGTTCGTCGACGCGGGCGATGAGGTCGGTCTTGGTGAGGTTGTCGAGTTGGTTGCCCAGTGCGCGGCGCAGCTTGTCGTGAAGCTGTTCGATCTGTGCCCGCAGGCGTTTGATCTCGTCGCGGGCGAGCGCGAGGTCGGTGTGCAGGCTGGCCTGGCTTGCCGCGCGGCCGGGTGGAGTGACCGGTTGAGCGCGCTGTCGGTCGCGGGCTTGCTCGATGGCTTCGCGGACGCCGTCGGCGTGGACGAGCCAGGTCGACACCTTCGCGTGGCGGGCGACGGCGGTGAAGGTGATGGGTGTGCCGTCGGCGAGCATCGCCTCGATCGCCTGTGTGACGCGGGTGCGTCGTTCGTGGCTGTCGCGGCGGCGGGCAGCGATCATCGCCTCGGCGGCCCGCCCATCCCGGGTCACGGCTGCCGCCGCGGGCCCAGCGTGATGACCGGTAGCTGGGTCTGCCCGCGGGCGGCGCGAGCCTTACGCAGGATCCGGCTGGCTTCTTCGACCTCGGCGCGTTCCTCGGCCGGCAGGGCGTCGAGCGTGTGGTGCATCGTCGCGGCGACCTGGCCGAAGGCGGTGATCTGTTCGTCGAGGTTGTGCACGACGAAGGCGTCGACGTCCATGGCGGTGGCGGTTTCCCGGTCGGCCTTGAGCGCGGTGAGGTGTTCTTCGATGGCCGGCAGGTAGGACGGGTCGGGGCGGTAGAAGCCGCAGCCGGCGCATTGGAACCGGATCGGGCAGGCTTTGCCGCCGGCCTTGACGTTGCTGGGTTCGCGGCAGTTGCCGAACGGCACCGACACA
>Ga0137372_10005573_pt1 | contig 12279 bp, 11 predicted proteins | sample SagtaG_6_FD_104911 | JGI IMG/M metagenome (GOLD analysis project Ga0137372, IMG submission 104911) | Vadose zone soil microbial communities from Sagehorn Ranch, Mendocino, California, USA - Sage1_R_60_16 metaG | ecosystem: Environmental > Terrestrial > Soil > Vadose zone | place: USA...
GAGGAGGAGGGCGAGCTGCGGCCTCAAATCGCCGACCGGATCGGGCTCGAGCTCGAGGTCGACGCGCTCGAGGACCCGGAGGCGCGGGCGGAGATCGTCCGGCGCCGCGAGGCGTTCTCGGCCGATCCGGCTGCATTCCGTGCGCGGTGGACCGACGCACAGGCCGAGCTCGCCGAGCGGGTCGCCGTGGCGGAGGACCGACTTCCGGCCGTGCGTCTGGCAGACGCCCTGTACGGCGCCGTCGGTCAGCTCGTCATCCGATCGGGCGTCGAGAGCCACCGGGCCGACATCACGATCGTCGAGTGCGCGAAGGCGGCCGCCGCCCTCGCGGGCCGAAAGGAGGCCAACGCCGAGGACGTGCTGGCGGCGGCGGAACTTGCGCTCGGGCACCGTCTCGCCGCGGATCCGTTCGGGCCCGCACCGCGAGTCGAGCCACAGGTGCTTCGGCGCCTGCTCGACGAGGCGCTCGAAGTCGAGGTGAGCCCAAAAAAAGCCGCGGGCCGGGCGAGGTAGGGCCCGAGCTCCAGTCGGCTCCCGAGTCCTTCCCCGGGGTCGAGACGATGAGTGTCGATCCCGGGCTTGTGTTCGGCGGGCACCACCGCCGCGACCGGCTGGAACGCGCGCGGCTCGGCCGGCGCGCGCGCTCGTTCGTCGGCCGCCGGCGCGGGAAGTACACGCGGCATCGACTGGCCGGGCCGGTCGATCGGGACGTCGCGGTCGATGCCACCTTGCGAGCCGCGGCCGTCCGCTCGGGGCGCCGTCCGCTGGAGGTGCGAGCCGAGGACCTGCGACGCCGCCTGCGCGAGCACCGCTCACCGTACAGCGTCTGCTTCGTGGTCGACAACAGCTGGTCGGTGCACGCCGAGCGCATGGTCGAGAAGGTGAAGGGGGTCGTATTCGAGCTGCTCCAGGACGCGACGAAGCGCGGCGACAAGGTCTCGCTCGTCGCATTCAAGGGCGGCATCCCGGAAGGGACGGTCGTGCTGCCCCCGACGCCCAGCTGCGTGCGGGCTCGGCGACGGCTGGAGGAGATCCCGCTCAGCGGCCAGACCCCTCTGGCCGACGCGCTGCGCCGCGCCAGGCTCCTCCTCCGGGGCGAGCTCGTCAGGCACCCGAACGCTGTGCCGCTCGTCGTCGTCGTCAGCGATGGACTGCCCACCGTGCCGCTGCGGTTCGGTGGCGATCCGGTCGCGGATGTGCTCGGCGAGGCGCGGGCACTGCGCCGGGCTCGGATCGGCTGCGTCGTCGCCGAAGTCCCCTCCTCGGCCGAGGGCCATGCGGCTGCGCTCGCGGAAGCGGCAGGCGGCACGCACCTCCCGCTCGAGGCGCTCGCCGCGGGACTGGTATTGGACGCGGTCGAGGTCGCGGGGTGAACGCGGCGATCGCCGAGGCCCTGGCCGACCCGCGGATCGGGCCGGTCGACGAGGACGAGCTCGCCGCAGAGGCCGCGCGGTGGGACGAGGTCGAAGTCGACGCGACCGAGGACGAGCTCGACGAGGTTCGCCGCGGCCGGCCGATCGAGTGGGCGACGCAGACCTTGACGCAGGGCGAGGTGCTCGATGCGTTCCGGAACTACTGCCGCGACGAGCTCGTGGACGTCGAGGTGCTCGAGTCGGCGCCGAGCCGGCTCGCGCTCGGCTGGCGCCGTGAGCGGAGCTCGATCGAGTTGCGCGCCGGGTTCCTCTTCTGCCAGCGGCTTGCGTCTGCGGGGCCGGCGTTGCTGCTCGGCCCGATCGGCCCGCGCGCGGCCGAGCGCTTCCTGGAGGAGGAGACACTTCGCAGCCGGGTCGCTCTCCTCGACCTCGCGCGGCTGGAGAAGATCGCCGCCGTCCGCTCGAGTGTCTTCGTCTACTTCGAGTGGTTCCTCCGAGACGAGTATGGGGTGAAGATCCTCCCCGAGCCCGCGTTCACAAGCGGTCTCGTGGAGCGCGGGATCATCTCGCTCGGAATGGGCTAGGCCGGGCGGCCTCGCGCCCAAGCCTGCGCCCGCACCCCCGCCTCGACCCGCGCCCGCACCCCCGCCCTTAGGGTGGGGGCGAGCCCCTATCCCCTTGCCGGCGAGGCTACCGCGGCGCGGCATACCGGTCTGCAGCGATAGTGCGCCGATTCGATCACCCCGCGGCGTGGTGCCTCAGAGGAGCCTGATCAGCGCCGCCGTCGCTGCCGCGACCACCAACACGACGAGCAGCGGCGCGCGCAGCGCGACCGCGACCGCGCCGGCGCCGAGGCCTGCCAGGCGCGCGTCCGCGACGATCGCTCGATGACCGCCGACCGCCTGGGTCACGACCAGCGCAGCCAGGACGGCCGGCGCGAGCAGCCCGACCGGGCCCGCCAGCCACGCCGGCAACTCGCGCCGTCCGATCAAAACCGGGCCGGTCGCCTTGAAGGCAACGGTCGCGGCGCCGACCGCGATCACGCAGAGCCAGACGGCGCTCACCTGCGGCTCCAGCCGACGAGGCAACCCCCCGCACCGGCCACGATCGGGACACCCGCGGGCGTGAAGGGGATCAACGCCAGAGCGATCCCGCCGCCCAGCAGCGCCGCCGAGAGGTGACGTCGCCGCGCGACCTGCGGCACGAGCAGAGCAAGGAACAACGCCGGGAACGCCGCGTCGAGCCCCAGCCGGTTCGCGTCGCCGATCGCGTTTCCGAGCAGGAGCCCAACCGCCGTGCCGCTGGTCCACGTCAGGTACAGCAGCCCGCCCGCCCCGAGCAGCACGCGCACGTCGAACCCGCCGCGCCGCTTCAGCGAGACCGCCCACGACTCGTCGACGATCATCTGCGCCTGGAGCAGCCGCTTGGGAGCCGGGCCGTCGAACCAGGAGGCGACGGAGATCGAGATCGGCACGTAGCGGACGTTCAGCATCACAGCCGCGCCGATCGCGGCCGCAGCCGCGCCGCCGTCGCGCAACAAAGAAGCGACCGCGAACTGGGCCGACCCCGCGAACGTTGTCGCGGACATCACGATCGGCGCCGTCCAGCCCATCCCCGCTGTCCGTGCGAGCACGCCGAACGACAGCCCGAATGCGAAAGCCGCGACGCCGATCGGAGCGATCGCGCGGGCGCCCTCGAAGTACCGCGCTCTCATGGCGCCGCGGGAGCAGTCACGCCGCGGCCGATCCGCTCCGCCGACATCGCCGCACACAACGTGAACAGCACGCCGCCGGCACCCACGATCAACCACAGCGTCGTCGTGAAGGTACCGGTGGCGTCGCGGGCGGCGCCGAGCGCCAGAGGCGCGACCGCGCCGATCGTGTAGCCGATGCCAAGCATCATCCCGGCAACGGCGCCGACGTCTGCCGGCCGGCGGCCGATGTCCACCGGCAGCGTCATGACGAGCGGGAACATCGCCCCGGTGCAGAGACCCGCCGTCGTCGCCCACACCCATGCGCCGCCGGGCAGCGCGGCAAAGCCGGCGCAGCTCGCCGCGAGCGCGGCGCTGAAGAGCACGAGATAGACGCGCCGCGATCCGCGCCGGTCAGCGAGCCAGGGGATGATCATTGTCGTCACCAGAGCTGCGATGTTGAGAACGGCGAGGAGCGCCCCCGCCTTCCCCTCGCTCCAGCCGCGCTCGACGTACGCATCGGGCAGCCAGTTGTTCAGCCCGTAGAAGAGGCACGCCATCGAGCCGAATATCCCGACGAGGCGCCAGGCGAGCCCGCTGCGCCACGGCAGACGCACCCGCGTGACGTCGGCGCGCCGGTGGGGCGCCTCGCCTCGGGTCAGCCACCACCAGGCGACAACGAGGACGCAGGTCGCGATCGAGAACGACGCGACCGACCATCGCCAGTCGCCGGCTGCATGGGCAATCGGCACTGCGAGCGCCGAGGAGATCGCCGAGCCGATGTTGATCCCGAGCACGTAGATCCCGGTCGCGAACGCGGGCCGCTGTGCGAAGCGCTCCTTGACCGCGACCGGCATCAGCGCCTGGGCGAAGCCAAGGCCGAGGCCGACGCCGAAGGTGAGCGCGATCACGGCTGCGGCACCGGGGGCCGCCGCCCGTGCGATCCCGAACAGCCCGATCAGCGCGACGCACGCGGCGATCGTGAGGCGCGAGCCGTATCGACCGCTCAGCGCCGGCGCTGGCAGTGCGAAGACGCCCATGCAGAGGACCGGAATCGTCCCGAGCAGGCCGGCAACCGCGTGTGAGACGTCGAGATCGTCCTGGATCTCGGGGATCAGGGGACCGATGCCGACGATCGGGGGCCGCAGTGCCAGCCCGGCGAGGAAGAGGCCAGCAAGGAGCGCGAACCCGGCGCGCCTCACCGGACGGTCACCCAGGCATCCCACGCGATATGCACGATCAGGAGCGTGATCGCGAGGCCGATCAGCGGGTCGGCGATCCGCGCGCCGAGCGCGACGGCACCGGCGCTGGCGACGACGCCGAGGCTGACGAGACCGTCGATCCGGGCGTGGTAGCCGTCGGCGACGAGCGCGGGGCTCGACAGGCGGCGACCGGCCGCGAGCCGCACGATCGCCGCCGCCTCGTTTCCGAGGAAGCCGACCACGCCCGCGGCCGCGAGCGGCCACAGGTGCGATAGCTCGCGCGGCTCGATCAGGCGCCGAATCGACTCCTCGAGCGCGACCGCGGCGCTCACGACGATCGCGAGCACCACCGCCCTGCCCGCCCAGCGCTCGCCGGAGGTGCTGCGGAGGAAGAAGGCAATCCCGATGGGAATCGCCGTCAGCGCATCGCCGCCGTTGTGGATGAGGTCGGCGAGGAGCGCAACGCTGCCGCTGAGTACGTAGACGACAGCCTGGGCGGCCGCGGTCACACCGAGCACGAGCAGGCTGATGGAAACCGCCTTGATCCCGGCCCGCGAACGGCGAAGCTCTGCACCGAGCGGGCCCGCCACGCGGCTGTGGCCGTGGAGGTGGACTCGGCCCACCGGCCGTCAGGCCGTGGTGACCGGGTTGCTCAGCGTCCCGAGACCCTCGATCTCGATCGTGATCTCGTCGCCGGCCTTCATGAAGACGGGCGGCTCACGGAAAGCGCCCACGCCGGCGGGCGTGCCGGTCGCGATCAGGTCTCCCGGCTCGAGCGTGACCGTGCGCGTGATGTAGGCGATTAGGTCGGCGACGCCGAAGACCATGTTCGAGGTCGAGGACTCCTGCATCGTCTCCCCGTTGAGGACCGCGCGGATGGCGAGTTTCTGTGGATCGGGGATCTCGTCGCGGGGCACGAGCCGAGGCCCGACGGGGCAGAACGTGTCCGGCGACTTGCCGCGCGTCCACTGGCCGTCCCCGAACTGAAGATCGCGGGCGGAGACGTCGTTGACGCAGATGTAGCCGGCGACCGCCTCGAGGGCGTTCTCGGCGGACGCCCCGCGGACCTGTGAGCCGATGACGACGCCGAGCTCCGCCTCGTAGTCGCACTTGGTGACGATCTCCGGGATGACGATCGGCTCGCCGGGGCCGATCAGCGCGTTTTGCCACTTCGCGAAGAGGAGCGGCGCATCCGGGAGCGGCACGCCCTGCTCCTCCGCGTGGTCGCGGTAGTTCAAGCCGATGCAGACGATCTTCGTCGGCCGCTCGATCGGCAGCATGCCGTGACCCTACCGGCCGTGACCGAGGGACAGTCCCTGTATCGAAAGCGTGACGATCGCTGGCGCGCCGGCTCGAGCCGCTCTACCCGGGCGACAGTAGGACGACGTGCACCTCGCGCGGACCATGGACTCCGACCGCGAGCTTCTGCTCGATGTCGGCGCTGCGGCTCGGGCCGGTGACGATCGCGAGCGCGCTCGGCAAGTCCCCCCCGAGCGCGGCGAAGAGCTCGTCCAGTCCGGGGAGGATTCGGTCCTCGGCGAGGAGGGTGACGTGGACGTCCGGGAGCAGCGAGTTGCGGCGCGGTTCCTCCGGCGAAGCGGCGAGGACGACCGAGCCAGTGTCCGCGAGGCCGTACAGCGCCGTCGAGAAGCCCGCGCCCTCCAGCTCCGGCGCCGTCCCGCGATGCACGTGGCAGCCGACCGCCTCGGCGTTCGCGACGAACTGGTCGACGAGGCTGACGCCTTCGGCGTCACGACATCGCCTCCCACCAAGACCAACAGCTTCGCTGTGCTCTTTGTGCTCGGCTTCGTCTCTCATCGGCCGCCTTTGGGCCGATGAGTGGGGAGGGGTCCGAAGGTGGCTCGTGGGGGAAACATGGTTTCCCCCACCCTGCTAGGAGGAGCGAGCAGAAGGCGAGTCGACCTCATCGGCGGTCCCTGTAGCGCCGCTCCAAGCGCGGCAGCGCCCGGCCGCGCGCCCACGCGCGGCCCGGGCCGACGAGCCCCGCGAGCGGCTGCGTGAGCCGCGCGAGCCGCGTCGTCAAGCGGTATCCGAGCGGCCGCGACCACGCGAGCGACCACAATGTGAACCCGACCCGCTCGAGCCACGGCGCGACCCGTTCCTCCACCAGGTCGCGGCGCAGGTCGAGCAGCAGCTCGTGCAGCGGGATCTTCACCGGACACGCCTCGGTGCAGGCCCCGCACAACGAGGAGGCGTGCGGGAGCGACGGCGCCTGCTGCAGGCCGACGAGGAGCGGCAGGAGCACCGCCCCCATCGGCCCCGAGTACACGGAGCTGTAGGCCGCGCCGCCGGCCTTCCGGTAGACCGGGCAGACGTTCAGGCAGGCGCCGCAGCGAATGCAGGCGAGCATCTCTCGGTACCGCCCGCGGAGCAGTTGCGAGCGGCCGTTGTCGAGGATCACGACGTGCTGCTCCTCCGGCCCGTCGGTCTCGCCCGGCCGCCGCGGCCCGGTGAGCAGGGTCGTGTAGACCGACAGCTTCTGGCCGGTCGCGGAGCGCGCGAGCAGTTTCAGCAATACCGCGAGATCGGCGGTCGACGGCACGAGACGCTCCATCCCCATGATCGCGACGTGCACCGGCGGGATCGAGCTGACGAGCCGCCCGTTGCCCTCGTTCGTGACGAGGCAGATCGACCCCGTCTCGGAGACGCCGAAGTTGGCGCCTGTGATCCCGACGTCCGCCTGGAGGAACGTCTCCCGCAGCTGGGTTCGCGCGGCGTTCGTCAACGCCTCGAGCTCCGGCGGCACGGGCTTCCCGCCTGCGCGCGACAAGAGCTCGGCGACCTCATCGGCCGTCTTCTCGATTGCCGGGGCGAGGATGTGTTCGGGGTGCTCGCCCGCGAGCTGGAGGATGTACTCGCCGAGATCCGTCTCGACCGGGCGCACGCCGACGGCCTCGAGCGCCTCGTTCAGGCCGATCTCCTCGGAGGCCATCGACTTCGACTTCGCCGCGAGCGTGGCGCCGCGGCGCCGGCAGACCTCGGCCACGTACCCGCTCGCCTCCGCCGCCGTCCGCGCGAAGAAGACATGCCCGCCGCGCGCCTCCAGCGCCGCCGTGAACCTCGACACGTGCGCATCGAGATCGTCGATCACCGCCATCCGGATCTCGTGCGCCTGCTGCCGCAACTCCTCGACGTCCGGGAGGTTCCCCCACGCCCCAACCCGGTTCGTGCGCAGGCGGTTCGTCGCCTCGTCGAGAGCGGTCTGGACGCGCGCGTCCGCGAGCTTCCCGCGCGCGATCTCGCGGAACCGCGACGCGGGCTGCGCGAGCTCAGGCACCGACCCCTCGCGCGAGCGCGCTCGCGAGATGGAGGACCCGCGGGCCGGAACCGAGCCGCTCCGTCCGCCCGCGCAAGTGCATCAGGCAGCCCGGGTCGGACGTGACGATCGTCGCCCCACCGGCGCCGGCGAGCTTGTCGTCGGCCATTGCCAACGAGACCTCCGGCTGGCGCACCGAGAACGTGCCGCCGAACCCGCAGCAGAGATCGGGCCGCGCGAACGAGACGAGCTCCGCGCCGGACGCAGCGAGCAGCTTCCTCGGCTGCGCGGAGATGCGGAGCTCGCGCAGCATGTGGCAGGAGTCGTGGTACGCGATTCGGCGGCCGGCGTTCCGCGGGAGGGGCCGGAAGCCGGCCTGCACCAGGAACGCCGAGAGCTCCCACACGTCGTACGGCTCGACGCCGAGCAGCCCAGGCAGGTAGTGCGACGCCATCGTCGCGCATGACCCCGAGGGCACGACGACGGGCAGCTCGCGCGAGAACGCGCGGACGAAGCTCCGCGCGACCCGCTCCGCAGCCGCGTGGTGGCCGGAGTTGAATGCGGGCTGCCCGCAGCAGACCTGGGCGCGCGGGAAGACGACCTCGAACCCCGCGCTCCGCAGCAGCCCCTCCGCGTCCTCGACCGCGTCTGCGAACGCCAGGTCGCCGAGACACGTCGCGAAGAGCTGCACCGCCGGCATTCGAGAAACTCTATGTCGTGACCCCGCTCGAGCCCGCATCCGCGACGCTGGCCGCGGCCTGGACCGGCCGAAGGCGGCCGGAATCGTTTTCCGCATAGGCAGGAAGTCCAAGTTCCGGGGCATACTTGGCCGGAGTGGACCCGGGACAAATCGAGGAGCTGCGCCGCTGGGGACGACGGCTTTCCCAGGATCAGTCGCACCCGGAGCTGAAGCCGGCCGGCCGCGCGATCCTGATGCTGATCGCGGAGAACGAGCAGCTCCGTGCAGCAGCAGGACCGCCGCCCGAGGACCGCTACGACGATGACGACTACCAGCCGCCGCCAGTTGAAGAGGAGCGGGCGCCGAGGCAGCGCCGGCAGCGCGAGCGCCGGGCCAAGGCGCGTCGCTGGGGCCACGGGTTCTTCCGGCTCGCCGTCCCGCTCGGCATCCTCGGCGCGCTCGTCTTCGCGACGCTCGCACTCGGCGCGAAGCTCACCGCACCGAACCTGGATGCGCTCGGCCCCTCGCACGGCACGGGCGTCGGCCCGGCGCTGCTCCCGTCGCTGAAGTTCTCGGTCGGAGGATCGCCGTCCGTGCTCGACCGGGTGCGTTGGCGCCTCGACGGCGTCGACGTGACGACCCGCGCCCTGCCGTCGAAGGGCCGGCTCGTCTTCGACGGCTCGTCGTTGAAGGACGGCCGTCACGTGCTGAAGGCGACCGTCGCGGGCAGCTTCCCGGGCTCCCGGACGACGAAGACCTGGCGCTTCGTCGTCGACACGACCGGCCCGCAGATCAAGCTCGACCCGCCCGGCGCGAACATCCCGTCGGGCGAACCGCTGCGGGTGCGCGGCACGCTCGAGCCGGGCGCGAGCCTGACGGTCGACCGGCGGCCGGTGCTCGTCTCCGACGGTCGTTTCACGATCAGCTGGAAGACGCGGCCGCGCAAGGCGGTCACGCTCGTCGCCACCGACCCGCTCCGCAACGCGACGACGAAGAAAATCTGGGTGCTGATTCAGCCGCGGCTGCCCGGGCATCCGATCCGCGCCGTGCACATGACCTCCGACGCATGGGCCGACCAAGGGCTGCGCCAGGGCGTCCTCGACCTGATCGCGCAGGACCGGATCAACGCGGTCGAGCTCGACCTGAAGGAGGAGGGCGGAAAGATCGGCTGGAACGCGCCGGTTCCGCTCGCGCACGAGATCGGCGCCGTCCACACCACCATGGACCTCGGCGAGGCGGTTCACTTCCTGCACGAGAAGGGTGTCCGCGTGATCGGCCGGCTCGTGTGCTTCAATGACCCGACCTTCGCGCAGGCGGCGTGGAACGCAGGCAAACGCGACGAGGTGATCCAGACTCCGGGCGGCGGCTACTACGGGTCGACCTACGGCGGGTTCTCGAACTTCGCCAATCCCGTCGTCCGCAAGTACCAGATCGACATCGCCGTCGCCGCCGCGAAGCTCGGCGTCGACGACATCCTCTACGACTACGTCCGCCGCCCGGACGGGCCGCTCTCGAGCATGGTCTTCCCCGGCCTGAAGGGGACGCCGGAGCAGTCGATCGCCTCCTTCCTCGCGGAGACCCGAGCCGCGCTGAAGCCGTACAACGTCTTCTTCGGAGCGTCTGTGTTCGGCGTCGCCGCGACCCGCCCGAAGGAGGTCGCGCAGGACATCCCGATGATGGCCGAGCACGTCGACTACGTCTCGGCGATGGTCTACCCGTCGCACTGGGGCCTCGGCGAGTACGGCGTCAGGAACCCGAACGCGCAGCCGTACGACATCGTGCTCCGCTCCCTTCAGGATTTCCAGAAGGACGTGCGCGGCACCGGCGCCCGGGTCGTCCCCTGGCTCCAGGACTTCTCGCTCGGGGTCGACTACGGCGCCGCACAGGTCGATGCCGAGATCCAGGGCGCGCGCGACGCCGGGATCGACGAGTTCATGCTCTGGGATCCCCTCGTGACGTACACCGCCGACGCCCTGCCGACCGGCGCCCGCAAGGCGACGTTCGCGAAGGAGCCGCAGGTCGGCGCCCGGAAGGCGAAGCCCGACGAGCTCGGCGTCGTCCCCGTGCTCATGCACCACCAGATCCGCCTCCACGGCAGCGTGTACGACTTGACCCCGTCGCAGCTGCTTGGCGAGCTGACGCGGCTCTGGCGCGACGGGTTCTATCCCGTGCGCGCGGTGGACTTCGTTACGGGTCGAATGCACGTGCCGAAGGGCCGCTCACCGGTCGTGCTCACCTTCGACGATGCGGACAACAACCAGGTCGGCTTCCTGCCGGACGGCAGCCTCGACCCGAACACGGGCCTCGGGATCATGGAGGCCTTCGCGAAGAGCCATCCGGACTTTCCGGCGGTGGCGACGTTCTACATCCCGCGCAACGCGTTCGAGGGCAACGGCAGCACGCCGGGGAAGACGTTGCGCTGGCTCGTCGAGCACGGCTTCGAGCTCGGCAACCACAGCCGCGACCACGTCGCCCTCAACACGCTCGACGCGCAAGGCGTCGCGCGGCAGCTCGTCCTCGGGAACCACGTCCTCTCCGACCGCATTCCGGGCTACAAGGCGCAGACGCTCGCGCTCCCGCTCGGCGCGTTCCCGAACCCGCACTCGCTCGCCGTGCACGGCACCTGGCATGGGCAGTCGTACCGCTTCGCCGGCGTCTTCCTCGGTGGCGCCGGGCCCGCGCCGTCGCCGTTCTCGAAGAAGTTCACGCCCGGCGCGATCCCGCGCATCCGCCCAAACCCCAACTGGGACGGCTCGCAGGACTTAACCAGCGGCATGTGGCTCGACCTCCTCGAGCGGAACCCGAGCATGCGCTACGTCTCCGACGGCAACCCGGCGAAGATCACGTTCCCGAAGTCGGAGTGGAGCCAGCTCGCGCCGCGGTACCGGGCGCTCGCCAACCCGTACTAGTCACCGCGTCACAACCTGACGTAGCGCCGGACACGCCCCGCCGGCTCCCGCGGCTGCTCCTCCTCCACGACGGCGCGGAGTGACCTGCTCGGCGTCGTCGCGCGGCTCCGCCCGGATCGGGGCGAGCTCTCTAGACCGGCGGCGGGACATCGACCGCCTCAGCCGCGTCCAGCCCAGGCTCGAACACGAGCTCTCGCTCCTTGGGCGTGATCTCCCCTGCCCTGATCTTCTCGGCCCAGTGGCAGGCGACGAGGTGGCCCGACCCTTCGAGCGGGCGGAGCGGCGGGACCTCGTCCCGGCACCGCGTCGGCTGGATGTACGGGCAGCGCGTGTGGAAGCGGCACGCGGGCGGCGGATTGGCGGGGCTCGGTAGGTCGCCCGGAAGCAGGATCGCCTCGCGTTCCCGTTCGACCACGGGGTCCGGGATCGGCACGGCCGAGAGCAGCGAGATCGTGTATGGGTGGAGCGGGTTGTCATAGAGCTCGTCCGCCGGCGAGACCTCGACGATCCAGCCGAGGTACATCACGGCGATCCGCGTCGAGATGTGCCTTACGACCGCCAGATCGTGGGCGATGAACAGGTAGGTCAGCCCGAACTCGGCCTGGAGCTCCTCCATCAGGTTCACGATCTGCGCCTGGATCGAGACGTCGAGCGCCGAGACCGGCTCGTCTGCGACGACGAAGTCGGGGTTCAGGGCGAGAGCGCGGGCGAGCCCGATCCGCTGGCGCTGGCCGCCGCTGAACTCGTGCGGGTAGCGGGTCGCCGCGTCCGCCGGCAGGCCGACCACCTGGAGGAGCTCGCGGACGCGCCGGCCGGCCGACCTCCGGCCTTCCGTGAGCCCGTGTACGCGCAGCGGCTCGCCGACGATCCTCCCCACGCTGTGCCGCGGGTTGAGCGACGCGAACGGATCCTGGAAGACGATCTGCATCCGGCGGCGGAGCGGGCGAAGCTCCCGTTCGCCGAGGGTGGTGATGTCCTGACCGTCGAAGACGATCCGGCCCGCGGTCGGCTTGTAGAGCCGCAGCAGCGTTCGACCGACGGTCGACTTCCCGCACCCGGACTCGCCGACGAGGCCCAGCGTCTCGCCGCGGCGGATCTCGAAGCTGACGTCGTCGACCGCGCGCACGTCGCCCACGTGCCGGTCGAGCA
>Ga0137372_10005574_pt1 | contig 12277 bp, 11 predicted proteins | sample SagtaG_6_FD_104911 | JGI IMG/M metagenome (GOLD analysis project Ga0137372, IMG submission 104911) | Vadose zone soil microbial communities from Sagehorn Ranch, Mendocino, California, USA - Sage1_R_60_16 metaG | ecosystem: Environmental > Terrestrial > Soil > Vadose zone | place: USA...
CGGAGATTTGGGGAGATTTGAAGGATTAAAAGGAAAAGAATTACAACAAACAACAAGTTCAATTTTCTAAACAATTTGCATCTTCATCCAAAATGCAGTTGTTATCACGCTTACTCAATTATTTTTTCTTTTATCAATATCGCTTTAAACTCCTCAATATTCACAACTTTTATTGCGGGAAAAGAAACTTGTTTAAGCACATTAAAATCAGAATCATTTGTAACAATAAAATCTGCGTTTGCAGCGAATGCGCAATCAACAAATTTATTGTCGTCAGGATCGTTCTCAATAAGGTTAAGATGAAAATAGATGATAGTTGGTTTGGAAGTGGAGAGTTCTATAATTGATCTTATTACGTTAGCTGCAACTTCGGGATGCCAATGTGCAGAAATTTGCTCTTCATATTCGGCAAGAATATCGTTTGTAAATGCAATTTGAATTTTTTTATCAATAACTGCTTTGTATAACCAGTGGTGTTTTGATCTATCAGAAATAGAAACGAGCAGAACATTTGTATCAATGACTACAAGCACTTTTATGACTTTTCATTTAACCATTTTTCCATATCTGCATTAGTTAAGCCTTTCTCATCCCAAATCTCATTTGCTTTGCTTATTGCTTTATCTGCATAAAATTTTGCAAGAAAATCTTTCAATTCTGCAAGTTCTTTATCCGATAAGTTAGTACTGTACAATTTCAGCAACTCCATTTGCACATTACTCAAGGGAAATTTTACATCTATCATAAACTTAAAGTTGTGGTTTAAAATTAATGATTTATTTATGAATGGACGTATCGGAGACCTTGCGGTATTCAAAGAATCAACAATAACACAAGTTTTATCTTGCATTATGAATATTGAAGAAATACAAAACTTATGCACACAATTACCCGGTGTAACGGAAGACGTTAAATGGGGTAGTGATCTTTGTTTCAGTGTAGGAGGAAAAATATTTTTAGCAGCAGCACTTGAACAATTACCTGTTACTGCTTCGTTTAAAGTTACGGATGAACAATTTGAGGAAATGTCAGCAAAGCCGGGATTCAGGCCAGCTCCTTATATGGCTAAACGTAAATGGATTTATCTGAATGATATCGGTTTGACGAATAAACAGGAATGGAAATTCTATATTAACCAGGCATACGAGCCCGTAAAACAAAAGTTGCCTAAGAAATTGCAGGAGCAATTGAAAACAAAAAATTAATCTTTAAGCCACGCACAATAAATAAAATAAAACCATACAGATATTGTTGGTCAGGCGACCAACATTGGCGAAGATGAATTTAACCCCTTTATGCCGCTCCTGAATCAAGTGATGACCCGTTGAGGACGAGCACGATCTTCCCTATAATGCCTCCCTTCTCGAGCAACTCTTGCGCGTGTCCTGCCTCGGCAAGAGGTAATCGCTGCGCGATGAGCGGCTTGATCTTTTTTTGTTGAAGGAGGTCAAACAAAGTCATCAAATCGTGCCGAAAGAATTTTGGTTTCAGCCGTTTGAGCGTCTGGATGCTGTAAGGTATCAGTCGTTTCCGACCCGGCAGAAGCCAGCTGCCGGCGATGTATAACGCGAAGAGGGCGACGCCCCGAAAGCGTTGACGACGACCCTTGCGACCTGAAGTCAATCCCTTTCCACGTATCGATGAAATAAGCCCATAACCCACTACCTTCCCGCCACGACGGAGTGCTTTGCGGGAATGCCAGAGGTGGGCACCACCAATGGGATCGAAGACGACGTCCGCACCGTCACCTGTGAGGCGGCGAATTTCTTTTACATAGTCCTGAGCCTTATAATCAATTGGAATAGCACCGAGGTCGGAAACGGCTTGCGCCCCTCCCGGTGAACAGGTTCCGTACATCTGCAACCCGGCAAGGCGACCAAGCTGCAAGAGCGCCGAGCCTACCCCGCCAGAAGCGCCGTGAATCAAAACGCGCTGACCCGGTTTCACCTTAGCGGAACGATGCAGCATCTGGTACGCCGTAACATAGTTCAGCACGAGACTGACAGCTTCAGCGGCGTCCAACCCGGGTGGCACCGGAACCACTTCACGTTGCGGTAGGCACACGAACTGCGCGTAAGCACCGTGTATTGGCAACGCAGCAACTATCTGTCCCGGTTCAGTTGCGGAGATACCATCGTGGAGCCGATCTACGACGCCGACCAAATCCCACCCCGGCGTAAAGGGCACCTTGGGTGTTTCGGGATGAACACCCTCACGAGCCATTACATCCGGCATCGAAACACCTGCAGCCAGCACTCTCACCCGGACTTCACCATCCTTCGGCTCTGGACATTCTTCTTCAACCAGCTGAAGTGCATCGGGTCCGCCGTAGTGAGTGACGATTATACGCGTGTATCTCATAAACCTCTTTCCTCCCTTGCCAGCATTCAAGACTGTTCGGCGTCAATGAAAAAATATTAACCTGTAAACATAGACTTTCTTCATCTTAAAAAAAAAATGACTTCTGTCATAACCGGAGATGATGTAGATCATTGTTTGGGTTCTATTCCCTTTTCCCACTGTTGTTGCTCGCCTAACAAACAAAAACGAAAAATTGAATCCTTATTTTTTATTACTTCTTTTCTCCGCAAATTCTTCATACCAAAGCTTTTCCGCAGAGCATGAGACTTTGTGGCATCCGCCTGAATCGGACAGGTTCAAAGAACCAACAGTTGAATAATAATTTCAAAAGTTTAATTTTATCCAAAAGCATAACTGCTGCTACTATGCATTGTACATTTAATAATTCAATAATAAACTGAATGCAATTTGATCCTGACAATAAAATAATTCAACTCTGTGCACAGAGAATGGAAATGAGACAAGGCAAAAATCTGATAAAATAAAAGTATTGTTTTTTGCAGGCATGGAACGAAGCCACAAATGATTTTGAAAAGTTTACGGCTGCTCATTATGTTGGAGGCATCAACGTTCAGAGAAGATAAGTTGAAATGGGACGAGACCGTTTTATCATTCGCTTTAAAAAATAAAGGACGATAGTATGAGCTCAGAATCTTCACGCCTGAAGGCTAAAAAAAATATTTCTTTATGCCCGATCTTAAAATTATTTTCGACAGGAATTTGATACTTGTAAGCCAAATGATTCACACAGGAAGTTATATTTTTAATAATATACCCTGCAACCGGATCTCTCATTTTACAAATCGGGTTGCTTAAAAAGAAGAAGTATGCCTATCTATATGGATATACATATTGTTCCCGGCGTAAAAGCGAGGGATGTTGCGGAGGCACATCGGAAGGATATACTTGCCCAGGAAGAACATGAATGTAAATGCATGACCTATTGGATAGACGAAGAAAGGGAAAATATATTTTGCCTTATAGAGGCTCCCTGCAAAGACGCGGTGGAAGAAATGCACAGCAAAGCGCACGGATTGATTCCGAATAAAATAATAGAAGTAAACGCTACACTGGTACAGTCTTTTTTGGGCAGGATCTATGATCCCGCGGAAACAGAAATTTCAGATGATGGATTAAAAATTTTTAGCGATCCTTCCTTTCGCATTCTATTGGTAACTAAGATCACTGATCCCGTTTTGTTGCAATATAAATTCGGCACAGAAAAAATAAATGAGCTGCTGAACAGGCATAATAACGTTGTAAGAAAAAACCTTGCACTATACGGAGGCAGAGAGGCGGAGCACCGGGGGACCGGGTTTATTACTTCATTTGCTTCTGCCTCTAAAGCAGTTTCCTGCGCTTTGGCTATTCAAAAAGATCTGCCGGGTATGTATGCGGATATAACCGGGTTCAAGATAGCTATCAATGCCGGTGAACCCGTTACAAAAAGTGACAAATTGTTTGGTGATACAATACAATTAGCCGGGTACATGTGTACCATTGTCAAAAACTTCCGTATCGCTGTTGCTTCGGCTGTTAAAGAGCTTGTATCAAAAGATCATTTTCAAAACGGGGGAAATAACTTTTTTACCTTGTCGCCCCAGGACGAAGCTTTGTTGGAATCATTATTCAACAAGCTTGAAGAAAACTGGCAGGATACTGATTTTGACATTACTGATTATTGCCAGGCAATGACAATGAGTAAATCACAGTTATACAGAAAAACAATCGCACTTACCGGTCTGTCACCTAATTTACTTTTAAAAGAATTCAGGCTTGAAAAAGCAAAGGAACTAATGAAGAAACAGCGCTATACTATTTCGCAAATAACATTTGACTCAGGATTCACCAGCCCATCTTATTTCACCAAATGTTTTAAAAAGAAATATGGCCTGCTCCCGATGACTTACCTTGACTTGCTGCATTAATTCATTCTTTTTTCCCCGATTCAATTTTACCATTTATTGAACGATTTGTTACAGTTCATTTACCATTTATTGAACGATTTGTATGCAGCGTCGCTGTTTGCGGGTACTATCTTTAATTATCTTAAAACTTCTAAAAATAAAGTTTATGAAGACGTTGACAAATCGCGTCTATCTGCTTATTGCAATTATGCTATTTGCTGGTTATACCACCATAGCTCAAAAGGCAACAGTTAATGACAATTTAAAAACTACAAATGAAACTAAAATGAAAACCTACCTGATTGAAAGGGAAATACCCGGAGCCGGTAAATTAACTGCTGATGAATTAAAGAATATTTCTCAAACTTCTTGTACCGTACTTAAGGAAATGGGACCAAAGATTCAATGGATACAGAGTTATGTTGTGGGTGATAAAATATTTTGTGTTTATAAAGCCGAAAACGAAGACCTTTTGAGAGAACATGCTAAAAGGGGTGGTTTCCCTGTAAATGCTATCTATGAAGTGTCATCAATAATAAGTCCGGCTACTGCAAAATAGTCCATCAAAAAAGCTATCACCAACATCTGCTGTTAAGGTCTCATGGTCTTATTCATTCCCCGTTCAGCTTAGTCAGGAAAAACAGGAGTAACCGCTTAATGCCATCGGCCATATTGAAAACTCCACTGTAGTTAATGCGTGGTGGTAATACTTATTTTTTAAACTAAATATAGGAGGATAAAATGAAAAAATTATCTAATGCTGCTCTATGCAGCAATGGAAAATATTTTGCTGCACACCCATTCTTGTATGGTGTCACCAGGTATGCTGCATTATTTTTTAGTTCAATGATTTTGATTTGTTTTTTATTTACAGGATGCAAGAAACAGGATATAAATGCACCTGAGAACGATACTCAGCTCACGAGTAATACGGTAATGAATACTGAAGAGGAATTCCGCACTTACTATGATGGGCTTGACCAGCAAGCATTGTGGGAATTGCAGCAGGCACGTGCAGCAACAGCTAAATATCGCAACATCAAAAATGCTATTAAAGATGGCTATGCAGACATAAATGTAGTGGTGCAAAATATGGGATACCATTATATGAAATCTGCGTTTGTTGATGCATCATTTGAAATCAGGAAACCGGAGATTCTTGTGTATAATAAGAACGAGGATGGAAGCTTTCAACTGGTGGCTGCAGAATATGCGGTACCCATTGATATATCACCCAATAAACCGCCGGAAGGGTTTACCGGTACTGGTGATGTATGGGATCGCAACACTGGTTTTGGTTTGTGGCTTCTGCATGCATGGGTTTGGAAAAACAATCCTGATGGAGTTTTTAATCCTACCAATCCGCTGGTGCATCTGATTGGCAGTGAAGCAGGGATAAGTTGTGCTCCGAAAAGGAAATGATATGCGTCTTGTGTAATTACAATTTCTGCAATAAGAATCGAATGTTTTTTTAATGTCAGTCTCCGCAGCGTCTTTGTCGCAAAGGTTTTGTAGGAGAGCGTAAGACCACCATATAAGCAATGCAGGCTCTGCGGCATTCAAAGAATCAGCAGTTAAAAAGAGTGACCCATGAAGTTTCGGGGCAGGCACAACGAAAGTTCAATCCGTGCTATTTGAGTCAATAGAAAATTATATAAGTACTTATATAATTTCTTTCTCTAGGGTTGCGAAGCCAAATCCTGTTTCTGAGATTTTTTAAAGTCCTTTTTCATTCAGCCATTGCAGCGAATATCCCGCAATCTCTTTCCAGCCATGATCAATGGTAAGCGAGTGACCGCGTTCGGTAAATGACTTCAATTCAGTTACTGCCGGCGATTTCCTGTACATCTTCAGTGCAGCTTTGCAGAGCACCGGAGGAACTGTGTGATCCTGCTCACCCGAAGTTATCAGCAGCGGACCGCGTGTGGCATTGGTTGTATTCACCTTTGATTCGGCGTTGGGATTCAATGTTGCAAAGGCAACCTGGAAAAGAGGCCGCGCAGGCGAAGGAACTGTACACCGGTCATAGAGTTCCTTTGCTTCTCGTTCAGACACATTATTCGTGAAGGCGTATCGAAATTGTTTATAGGTAAGAGATACTGATTTGGTGAGATTAAACGGATTTCTGAGGGCCGGGAGAGAAGCTTTGAGTGCTGATAAGGGAAGTTGCCATACACCTTTGATGGGCGCAGGATCAATAGCAATGCCTGCAGAAGCAATACCACGCCCGAGAAGCAACTGCACAATTAGTCCGCCAAAAGAATGTCCGATCAAGATCGGTTTGGAGGGCAGTGATGCAATTACTTTAGCATAACCGTCTGCAACTTCTTTTACACCGTGATTAGCGATAGCCTGCGTGTTTGTGCGTGATTCTCCAACAGTGGCGCCATCACCTGGCCAGTCGGGATTTAAAGACTCGTAACCATTTTGAGCAAAGAACTGTATCCATGGATTCCATGTACTTGAGTGCATCCACAAGCCATGAATAAAAACAACAGGTTTCTTAGTCATGAATTTCTATTTTAAGAGGTGAAGATTTTTTGAGAAGCTATGCAATTTCGATATCTGCAATGAAAGTGTAAGTAAATTAATTTCCCCGCTATTCATTGTCTTGCGTAGCGAGGATGCAAATAAAAAAGCCAGACTCCCGCAAAAGGGACAAGAAGAGCGACATGCCAAAGGCATTCCTTTGGAACAACGAACCTCAATAGCAACACTTATGTAAGTTTATAAAAGTTCCCGGCATAATTATTTATGGAAGCAAACCTTCAATAAATATTTTTTTCATTAAGAATTATATTTTAAAAAAGATCTTTTTCTTGTACAAGTAATAACATAAATACCACTCCAGTATAAAAACAACTATACAGCTTAAGGCTGCCCCAACTGCAAGGGGCACATTAGCGAAATTTAATAATTGACTGCATAAAATTTCCATATACCCGTTTAACCACTTATCACCTATAAAAATAAAAAAGAGATAAATGAATATGGAATTCATCCCTACAATAGTAAAAAACCGCAAATAGTTTTGGTGTTTACGCACATCAATCCATTCATAACAAATTGCGAAAATAACAAGAGTCATACCGCCTGTTACCAGCACAAAAGAACTGGTAGAAATCCACTTAAGCATTGGAGTAATGCCTGTTAAATCAAGTGTAAGACCGGTTAATATAGCAAGTAAGCCAAATGATACGAGGTACTTAAACTTTTGATTTGCACTTTTAGCAGAAAGTAATAGTTGACCTGCCATCAATCCCCATGTTGTATGCGCTCCACTTGCAATAAAATTTATAAAGTTTGTCTTATGTTCACTGTCTATTTTAATTCCTAAAATCTTATTAATATAACTTCCGAAATTATGGAACTCAACAAAAGGCTGATCAAAGCCGGGGATATGAATCAAACGAAATAAAATTTCAGGTATTAACAGGCACAGTAAAGTAACCGTAAACTGAAACCACACAGGCTTATTGATAACAGAGAAAGCAATCAACGTAGTGAACGCCAGTTGTGTAAGCACATTGCTTAATTGCCAATTCAGATGCTGACCTCGCACCGAATAAATTAATATGCCCCAGAAAAGCAGCCAGAAACTTCTTTTAAGCACTTTTAAAAAAGATTGCTTCCATGAGTAACCCACCTGTTGCTGTTTCTTATATGAATAGGCCATAGCTGTACCAGCCATTGTCATAAATGCAGGTAATATCACATCCCAAAAAGTTAAACCATGCCACTCAGAATGTTCAAACTGAATAGAAAGCATTTGGGTAAAAGAATTATGGAATGCCTGATACAATTTTTGAAAAAAACCTGTTTCGCCTATCATCAAAGCCACCATGATCAATCCCCGCAAAAAATCGAGTGATAATAATCGTTGACCAACTTTATTTGTTACTATGCCCTTATTCATTTTGTATGATAAATATTGATTCCTGTAATTATTAATGAGTTTATTTATAGAAAGAGATGATGTAATTTTCAAAAATTTTTTTTGATATTCGAAATCTAAATTTTTTTATTAATGCTTAATTAATAAAATCAAATGCAGGCGTAAGCAACAGTGCCGAATCTCTTTACAATGCTACTAAAAAAGTATGTAACATACCGGCTATATTAGAATAAAAATTCCATTCACCATTTTGCTGTCTTCTATTTAGTGTATTGAATACTTTGCTTAAGTATGATTCGCGAAACTTACGATAGTAGTTGATCCACCTCCTGTTTGTTTCTCTGTCTTCTTTGATGTATTCATGACTGTTTCACCTTTTATTAAACACTCTGTTTTCTCTCACCCATCTAAATAAAAACGGAGCACCTTAGCTCCGTTTGATTAGTATGAACACCTGATATGGAAACAGTTTCTAAGTTACTTTAACTCGAAATGATCCGTTGGTTATATTAACAGGATTGCCTGATGAATCTTGTGCCGTGCCGCTAAAAGTACCTGTTACAATTTTTGAAGTGCTATTGTAGCTTATAATGGTTATAGTAGTATTGACATTTGTAGTAAGCGAATGTGCCTGGAAAATAGCGGTTGAATCTATTGAAAAAACAAAAACAGATCCGGCATTCGTATTATACGTACCCGGAGTAATAACAGCACTGGGTAATAAAATAAAAGCTGTAAATAGAGAATCTCCCGTTGCAGCGGTTGATCCAAACAGAGCCAGATATGAATTTCCTGCAGAATCAACTCCAATATATGCACTATCTATGGGTCCGTTGAATGCGAGACTATCTCCCGTAAATTTCCATGCTGTATCTGATAAGTTCGTTGAATCTGTGCTGCCACCTGTACCTCCGCCTAATCCTGTGCCAGTACTGTCCTGCACATTTATGGTAAAACTGCAAACAGTTGTATCAAAGGCTACTGTAAAAGTGGTTGGGATATTTAAAATAGGTGTGCCTAATGGTTTTAATTTTATTGTATTGATACCAGTTGTACTAAAGTAGCCGGAATCTGCAAACATAAAACCGTTTTGAAGGTCAGTATAAATACTGTAATTACCGGTTGAATCTACATCAACCTGAATTTCCACATATGCTGTATCACTGCCGGGTGTAACACCATTATAAAAAGTACCATGCACTGAATCTGGCAAACAATTACCAACGCTATCTTTCAGGGTGCCTTTTGCTATGCTAATGGTAGCCCCTTTTTCAAAGCTATACTCTTTTTGACATGAGAAAAACAGAAAAAAACAACAGGTAAATATTATGCCGCCAAAGATGCTTTTCATGTAAAACTCTTTTAAATTATCTGTATTAATGAGATTTATTATTAACGAAGAATCTGTCTTTTTATTTTAAAATATTTCATTATTGCGTCAATATTAGGATAATCTTATGTAGAAACAAGTTATAGCGGAATCAGTAATTGATGATTGATTTTTATGTTCAGTCTTATTCAGAGGGAATTAATAAAAACTATATAAGCAATGCATTATTTCGCAGGTTACTGTGTACAGATAATGATTGAATATTTTGTAAAGTAATCATTGCTATCTGCGTTAACGCTTCTTCTGTAAAGAATGCCTGGTGTGCTGTTACCAATACATTGGGAAAACTCATGAGTCTTTGAATTGTATCATCAGTAATTATGTTTGAAGAAAGATCACGGAAAAAAATATTCTCTTCCTGTTCATATACATCAATGCCAAGATAACCAATCTGTCCTGATTTAAGTGCTGCAATCACGGAACTTGTATCAATCAATCCGCCACGGCTTGTATTGATAAGCATCATATTTTTTTTCATCATGGCAATTGTCTCTGCATTGATAATATGTTTTGTTTGCTCAGTCAAAGGGCAATGAAGTGAAATGATATCACTGCGTTGCAATAATTCAATCAGCGGAAGATAAACAACATCTGCTGCTTCCATTTCTCTGTTGGCAATAATATCAAATGCAAGCACAGTACAACCGAAGCCCAGCATTATTTTACAAAAAGCTTTTCCAATATTGCCAGTACCAATTACACCAACTGTTCTGCCATGCAGATCAAAACCTAAAAGGCCGTTAAGTGAAAAATTTTGTTCTCTTACACGATTATATGCTTTATGTATTTTGCGGTTAAGTGTAAGTATCATAGCTACTGCATGTTCAGCAACTGCCTCAGGTGAATAAGCTGGCACGCGGCAAACTCTTATGTTATATTTTTTAGCTGCATCCAGATCAACATTATTAAAACCTGCACAACGTAATGCAATTATACTTACTCCTTTTTCTGACAGTTGCTGCATAACTGATGCATCTGCTCTGTCATTTACAAATACACAAACAGCAACAGCATTATTTACAAGAGAAACAGTTTGATTGTTCAGTTGCGTTTCAAAATATTCCAGGTCAAAACCAAAACTGTCATTATATCGGTTGAAGAATTGTTTGTCGTATGGTTGTGTTGAGAAGAAAGATATTTTAGCCCCTTCTCCTAAAGGGGGAATATAGCTCGCATCTGCTAAAGGGGAGTAATAAATTTTTTTACGTAAATACATTCGCAACTATATTAGAAGTCCCTTTAGGGATTTAAGGTAATTCTCCTACCATCTTCTCCGGTACAACCCATTCATCAAATTCTTCAGAAGTTAAATAGCCAAGCTTTACAGCCATCTCTTTTAATGTAGTTCCTTCCTTATGCGCTTTCTGTGCAATTTCTGCGGCTTTATAATAACCAATTTTTGTATTGAGTGCTGTAACCAACATTAAACTATTGTCAACATGTTTTTTAATATTGGCTTCAATAGGTTCAATACCGATGGCACATTTATCATTAAAACTTACACAACCTTCACCAATTAATCTTGCAGAGTGCAGAAAATTATAGATCATCACAGGCTTAAAAACATTCAATTCAAAATGACCCATTGCACCCCCAACATTAATAGCAACATCATTGCCCATTACCTGCGCTGCAATCATCGTTAGCGCTTCGCATTGTGTTGGATTTATTTTGCCGGGCATGATAGAAGAACCGGGCTCATTATCAGGAATAAAAATTTCACCAATACCACTGCGCGGCCCACTCGATAACATACGAATATCATTAGCTATTTTCATTAAACTAACAGCCACTGTTTTTAAAGCGCCATGTGCCTCCACAATAGCATCATGTGCGGCAAGCGCTTCAAATTTATTTTCTGCAGTAACAAAAGGCAAACCTGTTAATTCTGAAATTGTCTTTGCCACCAGTTCTGCATAACCTTTCGGCGTATTGATACCTGTGCCAACAGCAGTGCCGCCAAGTGCCAGTTCACTTAAATGTGGCAATGTATTTTTTATTGCTTTCAATCCATGATTCAACTGTGCAACATAGCCGCTGAATTCCTGTCCTAATGTTAAGGGTGTTGCATCCATAAAATGTGTGCGGCCGATCTTTACAACATACATAAAAGCTTTACTTTTTGCTTCGAGTGTATCGCGTAATTTTTCAATGCCCGGAATGGTAACTTCTACCAGCATTTTATAAGCAGCAATATGCATGGCCGTTGGAAATGTATCATTAGAAGATTGCGATTTGTTTACATCATCATTAGGATGCAGAAATTTTTCTTTATCATTTAAAGTACCGCCAATATTTACATGAGCACGATAAGCAATTACTTCGTTCACATTCATATTGCTTTGTGTGCCGCTTCCTGTTTGCCACACAACCAGCGGAAATTGATCATCCAGTGTGCCGGCAAGTATTTCATCACAAACCTGTGCAATAGCATCACATTTTTCTTTCGGTAAAGCACCTAATTCATAATTGGTTAAAGCTGCAGCTTTTTTTAGATAGGCAAAAGCATAGATAATCGGTTTTGGTATACGGTTAATGTCCTGTGCAATTTTAAAATTATCAATACTGCGCTGGGTTTGAGCACCCCAGTAAACATGTGAAGGAACTTTTACTTCGCCCATGGTGTCTTTTTCTACACGGTAGATCATACGGTTAATTTTGAACGGCAAAGGTAGGATGATTGAAGATTTACGATTTGTGATTTTTGATTTTATGATTTGTTTC
>Ga0137372_10005587_pt1 | contig 12267 bp, 10 predicted proteins | sample SagtaG_6_FD_104911 | JGI IMG/M metagenome (GOLD analysis project Ga0137372, IMG submission 104911) | Vadose zone soil microbial communities from Sagehorn Ranch, Mendocino, California, USA - Sage1_R_60_16 metaG | ecosystem: Environmental > Terrestrial > Soil > Vadose zone | place: USA...
GAGCTGCCGCTCCGCGAGCTCCTGGTCCGGGAGATCCGATCCTTCCGCCCCGATGCCGTGCTGGCCAACGACCCGGAGATGATGTTCTGGCAGGACGGCGGTGTGAACCACACGGACCATCGGACGGCGGGCATCGCCGCCGTCGATGCGGTCTACCCCGCCGCCCGCAACCCGATGGCGTTTCCGTGGCTCGTCCGGGAAGGGCTGGCGCCGCATCGGGTCCGCCGCCTGTACCTGTTCTGGACGGAACGGGCGAATGCCTGGGTCGACGTCTCGGCGACGATCGAGCGCAAGATTCGGGCCCTGCGTGCTCACCCGAGCCAGATCCATGAGCCCGAGAACCTGGAGGAGCGGGTGCGCGGCCGGGCCGCCGAGGAAGGCCAACGCATCGGCGCCGCGGCCGCGGACGCCTTCCGCCTGGTCGTCATCGACGACGACGAGGACGAGGGTCCGTCGGACTGAGCGCCGCTCGGGGCGGCCATCCGGCGGCCGCCCGGTGGAATGCTTCCGCCGTCAGATCGGCTCGAGCAGCCTGGGCCGGATACGCCCCCACGCGTTCCAGACCTCGGTGAGCCCGTCCGCCCGATGGCCGAGAAGCGTGACCAGCTCTCCCAGCGTCAGTCCGCCCGCAGCCCCGGCGACGTACTCGTCCGCCGCCACGGCCACGTCTCGGAACAGCTCCACCATCTCCGCTTCGGTCGGCCAACGTCGGATCCGCATCGGGTCAAGCCCGGCGTATCCAACGGCGAGCGACAGGTCGCGCTGGCTGGGGACCCGATCGTCAATGAATCCGCCGAGCCCATCGAAGCGGAAGCCGAGTGACGACAGCGCGAGCGCGATGTCGCGGCACTGGCCACGGGTGAACGGGCCCCAGAACGCGTGATTCTCGGGAAAGTCGAAGGCGCATGCATCGATGGCCCGAGCGACGAGCGCGTCGACCAGCCCGGCCAGGTGAACCTGCCAGCGCCGGCGCTCCGCCGGGTCATCCCCGCCGACCGCGGCGACGAGGCCCTCGAAGGCCGCTCGATCCCCCGCCAGGAGCCGCAGGATCGCCGGCTGGCCCTCGCCTCGGGCCATCGAGGCCGCGATCGCGTCGTCCTCGGTGTCGTCCGGACGCGGCCGAGCGCGCAGCGCCCGGCCGATCAGGGTTGCCGGTGCCAGCGGCCGTCCGGCTTCCGGCATCGCCGGCGGCGCCTCGCCGGGGGCGAGCGACGGGGCAAGCGGCATCCGCGCCGACGGCGGCACCGCAGCCTGGGCTTCCACGCAGGCCGCCAGTGCCTCACGAGCCTGAAGGCACGCCTCCCTGGCGCCTTCAGCTTGCACTCGGACCGCGTCGGCCTCCACGGTCAGCCGCTCGATCATCGAGACCTGCGAGGTCGCGGCTCGCCTCTCCTGGGCCAGCCGCGCGGCCGCATCGCGGGCATCGCCATTGATCCGGTTGATCTCCTGCAGCCATGTCCGGGCCGCCGCCTCTATCTCTTCTCGCGAGGTTGCGCTCGTGCGGTCCCTGCGAAATGCGTGCTGGGCGGCATCCTTGGCGGCGCGCTGCACCCGTGGATCCGCGATTGCCTCCGCCTGGTCCGCGGCGCTCAGGTGCGTGTCGTAGGTACGCTGCGCCTGGCGCAACCGATCGGCGACCCCGTCCGCCTGGATCTGCATCCGTTCGGCCAGTGCGCAGAGTTCGGTCATCGCCCGCCGCTCGGGAGCGCATGGCCCTGCCATCCCCGCGGTCGCCTCGGCCGTGGCGGCTTCCGCTGGGGCCGCATCTGCGGCGGCAGCCGGGCCGCCGGCCGGCGGCGGCCGGTTTTCCTCGGACCGAGCGACGACGTCCGGAACCGGAGGCCCGTCGACCGGGGCGGTCTCGACCGCCGCATCCAGCACGGCGATGCCGGACGAGGCGGACGCGTCGGCGCGCCCCGCCGTGCCGCTGGCTCGGCTCGACTCGTCCGCCATTTCGGTGCTGGTCCCCCGCTGGAACGATGCGAAGACCGGGTCCACGCCCGCTCGCACGGCGAACCCGGCCGGCATCGCCGCGTCGGCGGCGATCCAGGTACCGTGGCGACCGATCGAGGCTGCCACGCCCCCGGCGCCACCGCCGGCTATGGCGAGAACGGGTGTTCGGGGATCATGGGGAGCGGCCGACTCCTCGCGATGGGGTTGGGGCCCGACCGAAGCGCCGCCGACGGCCATCGCCGGATCGGCGCGTCCGACCGTGGCTGAGCCGGGCGGCCGTCCAGTATCGGCGGGGCCTCCCCGGGCGGGCGTCCCATGCCGATCGACGAACGGATCGTCGGCGAGCGTGGCCGAGCGCCGACGCGGCACGCTGTCCGGCGCGACCGTGAGGCGGACCTCGCGCGGCGAGGGTGGCCTGGCGCGCAGCACGACCAGCAGCGCGGTGCCGGTTGGAATGCCCAGGATCAACCCGAGAACCAGGAAGGCGAACTCGCTCGCGCTCACCGTGCCTCCGCGGCGTTGCAGCCCTGGGATCGCAGCGTAGCTGCCACTCTCCCGAGCGTCAACTCGCGCCCGGCCGTCGTCGATTCGGCCTGCCGCCCATGACCGCGGCCGGCCGCGCTTTGCGCCGCTTCGGACGCGGATGGTAGATTCGCGAACGGCGTCACCGCCCCCGGTCCACCCTGCCCGAACCGACAGCAGGAAAGGCACGTCCGCCACGTGGCCATCGATCCCTACCAGGAGTTCCTCGTCCAGCCGGTCGACGCGTCCTGGCTGCAGTGCAACATCGAGTGCCAGGAGGCGTGCCCGGTCGGTACCAACTGCCGGGGCTACCTGAATCTCGCTGCGGAGGGCCGCTTCGAGGAGGGTTACATCCTCTCCCGGGAGCCCAATCCCGTCGCGGCGATGTGCTCGTACGTATGCTCGGCTCCCTGCGAGCGCGCCTGCCGGCGCGGGGACATCGACCGTCCGCTCGCCATCCGGGCGATGAAGCGGTTCCTCGTCGAGTGGCACGAGGCGTCAGGGATCCCCGACGTCATGCCTCAGATCACCCCGCGGGACGAGCGGGTGGCCGTCGTTGGTGCGGGCCCGGCCGGACTGGCGGTGGCTCGCGAGCTCGCGACGAAGGGCTTCGGGGTCACGGTCTACGACAGCCTGCCCTACGGCGGCGGCACGATGCTCATCGGGGTGCCCGCCTTCCGTCTGCCGCGTGAGGCGATCGAGATGGACGTCCGCCTGATCGAGCGGCTGGGCGTCCATTTCGTCTACAACACGACGATCGGGGTCGATATCACGTTCGAGCAGCTCCAGCGCGACTTCGATGCGGTCGCGATCACGGCCGGCGCGATGAACGCCGTGGAGTTGGACGTCCCCGGCGCGGACCTGGAAGGGCTCCAGTACGGCGTGGACTTCATGAAGACGGCGAACCTGGGACAGCCGCTCACCGTCGGCCACGACATCGTCGTGATCGGCGGCGGATATACGGCCATGGACTGCTCGCGGACGAGCCTTCGCCACGGCGCCGAGAACGTCACCATCGCCTACCGCCGGACGCGATCGGAGCTCGTCGTCGACGAGGAGGAGCTCGGCGAGACGGAGCGCGAGGGCGTCCGCATGGAGTTCCTCGTCAGCCCCGTCGAACTGCTCGGCGAGGACGGCCACGTGACCGGCGTCAAGTTCATCCGCAACAAGCTCGGCGAGCCCGATGCCTCCGGTCGCCGCTCGCCGGTGCCGATCCCCGACTCGGAATTCGTGGTCACGGCCGACACCGTGATCCCGGCGGTCTCGCAGGCCGCCGACCTGACGTTCCTGCCGGTCGAGGCCAGCTTCGAGATCAACCGCGGCCGGGTCAAGGTGGACCCCGCCACGTACGCGACGAACGTCCGGGGCGTCTTCGCCTGCGGCGACTTCGTGACCGGCCCGACCACCCTCATCGAGGCCGCCGGCCACGGCAAGAAATGCGCGTATGCCATCGATCGCTACCTCGTCGGCCGGCAGGACGTGACCGTCGCCGCCAACGTCAAGATCACGAGCTCGTGGCGCCACGACATGCCCGAGATGTACGACATGCTGCCGCGCCAGCACATCCCGATGATGCCCCTCGAGCTGCGGATGCCGTCCACGGAACCCGAGGTCAACTTCACGACCCCGGTCGAGCTGGGATACACCGCGAACCAGGCCGTCGCGGAGTCGATCCGTTGCCTCATGTGCAACTTCAACATCTGGTTCGACCCGTTCCGCTGCGTGCTCTGCGGCGCCTGCGCCGACGTCTGTCCGGAAGGCGTCATCCACATGGTCGACGTCAACCAGCTCAAGACAGAGGGCCTCCTGCCCGAGATCGAGGAGGCCTACGGCTGGAGCCAGGGCGGCGCCATGATCCTCGACGAGGAGCGCTGCATCCGCTGCGCGCTGTGCGTCAAGCGCTGCCCGTTTGACGCCATTACGATGGAGCGGTTCGAGCTCCAGGAGATCTCGACCGACGGGCGGCTCTACAAGGAGTCGTACCGCGATGCGCAGCTCGCCGGGGTGGCGGGCGTCGCAGGAGGACCCAGTTGAGCTTCCTCGAGCGGGTGGACCAGAGCATCCGCCGGAGCGCCGTGTGGCGATCGCTGTTCCGCCAGCCGTACCCCACCGACGAACGGTCGCGGGCCTACGCGGTCATGAACAACGTCTTCCTGCACATCCACCCGGTCCGCGTCCGCCAGCACGCCGTCAAGTTCGCCTACACGTTCTGCCTGGGCGGGCTGAGCTTCTTCCTGTTCCTCGTCCTGACCGTGACGGGCGTCTACCTGATGTTCTTCTACGTGCCGTCGACGACCCACGCCTATACGGACATCCTCGACATCCAGAGCAAGGTCGTGTTCGGGCTGCTGACCCGCAACATCCATCGCTGGGCCGCCCACCTCATGGTCTTCTTCGTCTTCCTGCACATGATGCGGGTCTTCTACCATGGCGCCTACAAGCCGCCCCGCGAGTTCAACTGGGTGGTCGGGGTCGTTCTCCTCTTCTCCACGTTGTTCATCAGCTTCACCGGCTACCTGCTGCCCTGGGACCAGATCGCCTACTGGGCGATCACGATCGGCACGAACATGGCCGGCTACGCGCCGCTGTTCAACACGCCGTCCAAGCTCATCCTTCTCGGCGGTCTGGAGGTCGGCCAGAACACGCTGCTGCGCTTCTATGTGCTCCACATCATGGTCATGCCGCTCGTCATGGCCGTGTTCCTGGCGGTCCACTTCTGGCGCACCAGGAAGGACGGTGGCATCAGTGGTCCGCTGTGAGCCGGCTCGGCCGTGACTGACGAGAAGACGCGGACCGAGCGGCGGGTCGTCGCCCCCGTCGACCCGTCCCGTCGTACGGAGATCGACAAGCAGCGCGTGCCGATGTCGGCGCGCCCGTACCGCCTGCTCGCGCTGGTCAAGCAGGACGCCGTCGTCAGGGTCCAAAAGGAGCCCGACGACACGGTCATGGTCTGGCCCCACCTGCTCGCGATCGAGTTCCTGGCCGGGGCGATGATGAGCATCTTCCTGCTGCTCATGGGCCTGTTCGTAAACGCGCCACTCGAGGAGCTGGCCAACGGCAACGTGACGCCGGCGGTGGCCAAGGCGCCCTGGTATTTCCTCGGCCTCCAGGAGCTCCTGGCCTACTTCCACCCGACGGTCGCGGGAGCCCTCACGCCGATCTTCGTGCTGGTCGGCGCGGCCCTCATCCCCTACGTGGATCGCGGCAACGTCCTGGCCTTCCGGCCGTCCGAGCGCAAGACGGCGGTCGTCCTGTTCACGCTGTTCTGCGCCCTGGGCCTGATCATCACCTTTATCGGCGTCTTCTTCCGCGGTCCCGGCTACAGCTTCGTCATCCCGTACATCGACAGCCCGGGCCTCCACTTCAACCTCTGATGGATCGTGCATAGATGAGCAACTACGCCGTCGAACCCGCCTCGCGACCCCAGGCCCTGACCAAGGAGGCGATCAAGGCGCTCCGCCACGAGCAGGTCCAGGGCATCTCCAGGCGGACGCTCCTGCGACGTTCCCTGGGCGGCGGGGTCGCCCTCTGGCTGCTGGAGGTCACCGCCGGCAGCATCGGCTTCGTCTGGCCCAACCTCACCGGGGGCTTCGGCGGCATCGTCAAGATCGGCACGCTGAGCGACATCAAGCTGGACAATGGCAACCTGCCGATCGCGGACGGCTTCCCGGCCTACTACCCCGACGCCCGGGCCTACATCGTGCTTGTCGACCCGAACCGCCAGCAGTTCATCCCCGGCGACGACACGACCGGCGACGGCCGCGCGCTCAACGTCCGAGCCCTCTACCAGCGCTGCCCCCATCTGGGCTGCCGGCCGAATCCGTGCCTCAAGAACTTCTGGTTCGAGTGTCCGTGCCACGGATCCCGCTATGACCGCTTGGGCATCAAGGCCGACGGCGCCCGGTTCGGTCCGGCGCCGCGGGGCATGGACCGCTTCTCGGCCAGCGTCAAGAGCGACGGTACGCTCTGGCTCGACACGGGCAAGATCACGCTCGGTCCGCTACCGGTCGCGCTCGGCCAGCCCGGCCTGATCCCGCCCAAGTCGCCAACCGGGTGCATCTGACCGTGCGCGTTTGCGCTGACCGACGAGCATCGCGATGACCGATCAGCCCGAGACCCCACCCGAGCAGCGGCTGCCCGCGCGCCGGCCCGACGCGCAGCCCGCGCCGGCGCCGCGCTTCTCGGCCCCGGCCAGCGCCCACGCCTTCGAGCTGACACCGGAGCGGACGGCGACCATCGTCCGGCAGTCCGACAGCGCCCGCTGGGTGGGTTTCCTGGCGACGCTCATCGTCGTGCTGTTCGTGATCGTCTACTACTTCTACGAGCTGGGCGTGCCGGGCGTGGCCGGCACCAAGCGGCTGGACAAGGAGATCGAGCACCAGCAGGTCGTGGCCGTCGAGCGCGGATACAACATCTACCAGGCCAACTGCGCCCGCTGCCACGGCGCCAACGGCGAGGGCTTCGCCAACGAGGCCGGCGCTCCAGCCCTCAACGACCAGGCCAAGCTGTTCGCCCACCTCAACCCCCAGTACCTGCAGAGCGTCCTCCGCGAGGGCGGTCGGTACGTCTGCGGCAATGCCAAGAGCCTCATGCCGGTCTGGTCGAACGAGAACGGCGGCCCGCTGAACTACACGCAGATCGACGATCTGATCGCGTTCCTGCGGGCGACCAACGACAACACCTACACCGTCCGCGACCCGTCGACCAACGAGCCCGTCCGCGACCCGACGACCGGCAAGGTCAAGACATTCACCGGCTGGCGGGATCCGAATTACAAGCCGCCGCCCAGCGCGACGCCATTTCCCGATTGCTGGAGCTCCGCGCTCGGCGGCGGCGCGTCCGCCAGCCCGGCGGCGTCGCTGCCGTCGGGCACCACATCGGTCAAGGAGACCGCCCAGAACACGGCATTCCTGCAGACGGACCTGACCGCTCCCGCCGACAAGCCGTTCGCCATCGTGTTCGAGAACCAGGATGCGTCCGTTCCCCACAACATCGAGATCAAGGACTCGACGGGTGCCGACGTGTTCAAGGGCGAGATCTTTCCGGGCGTGGCCACGAAGACGTACAGCGTGCCGGCCCTCAAGCCTGGGACGTACCCATTCCAGTGCACGGTGCACCCGAACATGACGGCGACCCTGACGGTCAAGTAGCCAGCACCGGCGGCCGCCGGGCGGTCACGGACGAGGACGGAGGACGATGGCGCAGCGAGCGCTCGGCAGCGGGACAGCGGTGCGACGGCGAGCCCTGTTCGGGCTGGTCGATCGCGACGGCTGGGCCTGGGCCGGCATCAAGGCGATGCTCTGGTTCCTGCTGATCATCCTGCTCATGGGCTACCTGCCGGACCGGGCCTATTACTTCACGGTCTTCTCGCAGATCGACCTCGGGATCCGCAGCGACGCCCTGACCCCAGTCAACTTCTGCCCGCCGGACAACGAGACGCTGCCGTGCCCCGCGCCCGGCGGCGCGATCCTGCCGTGGCAGCTGTCGCCCAAGGAGCTGCTCCTGCCGGCGGCCCGCCGCGACGGCGTGGCCGTCCAGGTTGGCACCCACCTGCTGTATATCGGCGGCACCGACGGCAAGGCGCCTGCCGCCACGGTCTACGAGGCGGATCTCTACGGCAACGGCAACTTCTCCGCCTGGCGCGAGGGCCCGGCCCTCCCGGCGCCGCGGACGAAGTTGGCCGCCGGATTCTTCGGCGGTTCGGTCTACGCGTTCGGCGGGAACGACGGATCGGGCAAGCCAACCGACACGGTGTACGTCGTGACCCCTGATCCCAAGACCGGCGAGCTGGGCAAATGGCAGGCCGCCGACGGCTCCGTCAAGGACGTCCCCAACCTCAACCTGCCCGCCGCCCGGAGCGGCGCGGCGTTCGCAGCGGCGGCCGACGGCCTCGTTCTCATCGGCGGCCGCGACGGCAAGGGCCCCACGGACACGGTCTGGAAGTCGACGGCCAATGCAAAGGGAGTCCTCCAGGCCTGGCAGGCCCAGGCACCACTCGTCCCCGGCCAGCCGCGAGCGGACGCGTCGGCCGTGCTATCCGGCGACATCATCTTCGTCTACGGCGGCGTCGACGCGAAGGGGCCGACGAGCGTGGTCATGCGAGGCGATATCGGCAAGGGGACCGACGCCGGCAAGGTCATCCGCTGGGGCACGCCAACCAACGCGAGAGCCAATCTCCCGGCACCCCGGACGGACGCTGCCGGCTTCGCGGCAAACGGTGCGATCTATCTGGTCGGCGGCAGCGACGGCTCGCAGCCCAGGACCGAGGTCTGGTGGACCACGCCGGACGGCAACGGCAACATCGTCGCCTGGCAGCACCTGTCCCAGAGCGACCTGCCGTCCGGACAGGGCCTCGCCGGCGGCAGCGCGATCGCCAGCGGATCCAACGCGTACGTGATCGGGGGCCAGAGTCCTCCCGGCGTGACGACCGCCAGCATTCGGACCAACCTCGCGCCGAAGCCCCCGTTCTTCCAGGTGGGCGGCCCGTTTGGGCTGACGGTACCCGCCCTCAAGATCGATGGCGAGATCGGCCAGCAGATCGGCTATCTCAACGCCGCCGGCGTGGCCACCGTCGACTTCGTCCTGCTCATCCTGATCGGCTGGGCGATGGCCCACAGGGAGCGGACACTGGCGATGTGGCGCCGGATCCGGCGCCGCGGCTCAGCCTGACGGGCGGTCAGGTCCGAGGCAATCGGGGAGGCTCGACCTCCACCGTCAGGGGCTCGAGCAGCAGCGCCTCGATCGAGGCGAACAGGCTTGCCACATCGAGCGCCGCCAGCGGCTCGGGCAGCGGTCCGGACCGCTCCAGTCTGAGGTGCTCGGCCAGGCGCGCCCGGGCGCCGCGAAGGTTCTTGTCCATGCCCAGGGGATTGCCGCGCGCCGCGTGGACGAAGGCCGCCGCCAGCTTGATGAGGCCCTGGACGAGCTCGCGCTCGGCCGGATCGGCGCTGCCCATCCAGGCCGGCTCCAGGAGCTCGTGGGCCTCGAAGAAGTCGCCGCGTTCGTAGGCGGCCAGGCCGGAGCGCGCCGCATCCGCCCTGGCTTCTGGCGGCAGCGGCCGGTAGGCCTTCGCTCGGCCGCCCTGAAGGACGGTCCCCGGCCGGGCCGCGGTCATACGAGCTCGCCGATGCGGCGGCGGCCTGCAAAGCCGTCGGTCAGCTCGTGCCACCACTCCACGTCGCCCTCCCCGAGCCGCCAGCAGAGGCAGACCTGGCGGCCGTTGACGAGAGCGGGGAAGTCGATCAGGCCCGATTGGATGTCGCGAAGGGTGATGCTCCACTCGTCGATCCGGACGACGGCGGCCTGCATCTGATCGACGATGCCCTGCATCCGAAGGTGGATGCGGCGGCGCTCCTCGTCATCGATGTCGGGCTCCTGGCTCCGGTCACGCAGCGTGATGAGCGCGTCGCGCTGGTCGCGCAGCAGCGAGAGGAGGTCGCGGACCTCGGGAATCCGGGCGTTCGCCTCGTCGATGTCGTAGAACGTCGTCACCGTTCAATTGTACTGAGGGGATCGTGTGGGCCTGGTTGGGGTGGGCTGGCGGGGTCGTGCCTTTCGGGAGAACGACGAATGGCTCCTGTCCGCGATGCGCGTCGGCGCATCTTCCCGAAAGAGCGCCCTCCGCCGTGCGCGGATCGTCCCGAATCATCCCGATCTGATGCCCGCCGGGGCATGCCAGCGCCGCATCCCCCGATCGACCAGGGGCAACCCGCTAAGATCGGCCCATGCGACTGGCTGGCCGGATGGAGCGTCTCGGCACGGAGACCGCGTTCGAGGCCGCGGCGCGCGCCCGCGACCTGGAGGCGACCGGGCGGGACGTCATCCACCTGGAGATCGGCGAGCCCGATTTCGACACGCCGGCCAACATCCGGGCGTCCGCCCAGCGGGCGCTGGACGACGGCTGGACGCACTACGGCCCGGCCCTCGGCCTGCCGGTGCTGCGAGAGGCGATCGCGCTCGACGCCTCGCGGCGCAAGCGCTTCCCGGTCTCCGCCGAGCAGGTGGTCGTCACGCCCGGCGCCAAGCCGATCATGTTCTACGCGGTCATGGCCCTGGTCGACGAGGGCGACGAAGTCATCTATCCGGATCCGGGCTTCCCGATCTACGAGTCGATGGCCCGCTTCGTGGGCGCGACCGCGGTGCCCCTGCCGCTCCACCAGGAGCACGCATTCCGCCTCGACCCCGCGCGACTCGAGGGGTTGGTGAGCCGGCGGACGCGGCTGATCATCTTTAACTCGCCGGCCAACCCGACCGGCGGGCTCATCGAGCGCCAGGACCTCGAGCGAATCGCCGCAATCGCCATCGAGCACGACCTCACCGTCCTGGCCGACGAGATCTACGGCCGCATCGTGTATGAGGGAGAGCACGTCTCGATCGCCTCCCTGCCGGGCATGGCCGAGCGGACGATCGTCCTCGATGGGTTCTCCAAGACGTATGCCATGACCGGCTGGCGGATGGGCTACGCGATCCTGCCGGAGCGACTCGTGACGGCCTTCAGCCGGCTCATCATCAACAGCGTGAGCTGCACCAGCTCGTTCTCCCAGATCGCGGCGGCCGAGGCACTGCTCGGGCCGCAGCACGACGTCGACGCGATGGTCCGGGAGTTCCGGGCCCGGCGTGATCTCGTCGTCGACGGTCTCAACGCGATTCCGGGATTCAGCTGCCTCCGGCCGCAGGGCGCGTTCTATGTCTTCCCGGACGTGTCGGGGACGGGCCTGACTGGCGCCGAGCTTGCCGACAAGCTCCTGTACGAGGCCGGCGTGTCGGTGCTCGCCGGCACGGCGTTCGGCCAGGTCGGCCGCAACCATATCCGGATCAGCTACGCGAACTCCCAGGCGAAGATCCGCGATGCGCTCGACCGGATCCGATCGGTCGTTAGCCCACTGGCGGTCTGAGGATCGACGTGTCCGGAGGCGACGCTCGCCTGCCGCGCGTCTTCGTCGGCCGGCAGATCCCGGAGGATGGGCTGCGGCCGATCGTGGATGCGTGCGACGCGACGGTCTGGCGGGAGGAGCTGCCGCCGCCGCGGGACAGGCTGCTGGATGCCGTCGCCGGCTGCGACGGCATCCTCACGCTCCTCACGGACCGTGTCGACGACGAGCTCCTCGACGCGTCCGGACCGCAGCTCCGGGTCGTGAGCAACTACGCCGTCGGCTTCGATAACATCGACGTTCCGGCCTGCACCCGGCGCGGCATCCCGGTTGGCAACACGCCTGGCGTCCTGACGGAGACGACGGCCGACCTGGCCTTCGCCCTGCTGATGGCGGCCGCCCGCAGGCTGCCCGAAGGGGACCGCTACGTCCGGGCCGGCCGCTGGCGGACGTGGGGGCCGATGCTCCTGCTGGGGTCGGACGTCCACGGCGGGACGATCGGGATCGTCGGCTTCGGGCGGATCGGCCAAGCCCTCGCCCGGCGGGCCCATGGATTCGGGATGACGATCCTGTACCACGACGTGAACCGGCTGCCGGAGGATGTCTCGGCGCCCCTCGGCGCGAGGTACGTCGAGTTGGACGAGCTGCTGGCCCGCTCGGACTTCGTATCGCTCCACGTCAACCTGACGCCCGAGACACGGCACATGATCAATGCCGCCAGCCTGGGGCGGATGAAGCCGTCGGCCGTCCTCGTGAACACCTCCCGCGGCCCGGTCGTCGACCAGCCGGCGCTCTTCGAGGCCCTCCGTGACGGCGTCATCGCGGCGGCCGCGCTCGATGTCACCGACCCCGAGCCCATCGCCGCGGACGATCCGTTGCTCAGCGTGGACAACTGCCTGGTCGTGCCCCACATCGCATCGGC
>Ga0137372_10005592_pt1 | contig 12261 bp, 4 predicted proteins | sample SagtaG_6_FD_104911 | JGI IMG/M metagenome (GOLD analysis project Ga0137372, IMG submission 104911) | Vadose zone soil microbial communities from Sagehorn Ranch, Mendocino, California, USA - Sage1_R_60_16 metaG | ecosystem: Environmental > Terrestrial > Soil > Vadose zone | place: USA: California...
AGGGGCAAAACATACGGCTCTCGATTCCAAGCCTGACCTGCCTGTCCTGGCCTTCACCTTTGGCATTTCGCTGCTGACGGGAGTCCTTTTTGGGCTAGCGCCCGCGCTGCGCAGCTCGCGGATGAGCGCTTCCCCGGCGCTCAACGCGACAGCCCGCACCGCGGCTGGGTCCGCAGGGCGATCGAGCCGTCTGCTTCCAAAAATCTTGATTACCTCACAAGTCGTGGTGTCTTTGGTGCTATTGGTGGGTGCAGGTTTATTTCTGCGCACGTTGCACAATTTGCGAAACCAGGACTTTGGCTTTAACCGGCAGAACCTCTTGTTAGTTCAGTTCGACGCCAAGCTGGCCGGTTATAAGTCAGAACAACTCAGCGGACTCTACGAACGAATTGTGAGCCGCCTCAGCGCGCTCCCCGCAGTTAAATCAGCGTCGATTGCCGGAACTCCGCCGATCAGTGGCAACAGTTGGAATTCTCCCATCTTTGTTCAAGGGCGCACCCCTGTGCCGAATGAAGACATCTCCACTTTGATCAATCGTGTATCAGCGGGATACTTCGAAACGGTCGGCATACCGCTAATGCTTGGGCGAGCAATTGGTCCGGCCGATAACGAAAGCTCTGCGAAAACGGCCGTCGTGAACCAGACGATGGCGAAGTATTTCTTTCCGCACGGCGACGCGATTGGCCATCAGTTCACCATCGCCGACCCGGGTGTCCCAGGCTCGTGGCAGATTGTGGGCGTCGTCCGAGATGCCAAGTACAACAGCCCGCGGGAAAAGCCGCAGCGCATGATTTATCTTCCGCTCGCACAGCTTAGTAATGATGATAAGTTCGCGTACTCGCTGCAGATACGAGCGGCGGGAAATCCGGCGACCGTGGCCGGTGAAGTACGTTCAGCGCTTGCCGAGGTTGATCCCAATCTGCCGCTGCTCGAAGTGAAGACAATCGGCAAACAGGTTGACCTGTTCATGGACAATGAGATGTTGGTCTCTCGCCTGTCGAGCTTCTTCTCGCTGCTCGCATTGTCACTCGCCTGCATCGGCTTGTACGGAGTAATGACTTACAACGTCGCGCGCCGCACCAATGAAATTGGCATACGTATCGCGCTCGGCGCCCACAATCGAGCAGTGCTCTGGATGGTGCTAAGAGAGTCCCTGTTACTGCTCGGGATCGGAGTGGTTGTAGGAGTACCGGCAACCTTGGCTTCCACACGCCTGGTTCAAACCCAGCTGTTCGGCTTAAGTGCGTTTGACCCAACCACCATAGTCGTGGCAGTCCTGACGATTTCTATTGTGATCTTGTTGGCGGGCTACTTTCCCGCGCGCCGCGCGGCAAAGGTCGATCCGATGGTGGCGTTGCGGTACGAGTGAGAATCTTATGAACGGAATACTTCAAGACCTTCGTTACGCACTGCGGCAATTGCGCAGGAACCCAGGATTCGCCCTCTTTGCGATCGCGATTACAGCTCTGGGCATCGGCGCCACGACTGCAATGTTCTCTGTCATCCACGCTGTCCTGCTCAAGCCGCTCGCATACCGCGATCCCGACAGGCTAGTGCTGCTTACGAAACAGATCACTCCTGTCCGATTCGATGAGATCAAGGCAGGGAGCCACTCTTACAGCGGATTAGGAACCTATGCCGGCGTTATGGAGCAAATGGCGCTCTCTGGCTCGGGCACTCCGGAAGTTTTGGATGGCGCGCGGGTTTCCGCCAACTTTCTGGAAATTCTAGGACCGCGCCCCGTGCTGGGTCGAAGTTTTATCCCTGATGAGGAGAAGGCTGGCGCGCCTGCTGTGGTGATGATCAGCGAGAAACTCTGGCAGCAGAGGTTCGGACGCGACCCGCAAATAATGGGACGAGTAATCAACCTGGCTGGCATTCCTCACACGATTGTTGGGGTCTTGCCTGGAGGCTTTCAATTTCCATTTGCAGGTTTGGATGTCTGGGTAACCAAGCCATCAGAGTTATTGCAAATCAGCCCGCAATCGAGACCCATCAGTCCGACATTGAAAGTATTCGGCCGGCTGAAAGAACAAGTAAGTATTCAAGAGGCGAACGCAGAGTCGGCCGTCCTGAAACAGCAGTACGCGTCGGCTCATCCCGGAATGTTGGATGGCAAGCCTGATGTACCTGAAAGCCTATTGCCTCTTAAAGAAGACCTGATCTCAGATATCCGGCCCAAGCTCTGGATGCTTTTTGGCTCGGTAGGTTTGGCATTACTCATCGTTTGCGCGAATCTTGGAAGCCTGTTGCTTGCCCGCGCAGCTTCGCGGGCAAGGGAATTTGCCGTTCGAGCCGCAATTGGAGCTGGACGTAGCCGGATCACCCGTCAACTGCTCGTTGAGAGCCTGCTGCTGGCCTCATTTGGTGGTTCGATTGGGCTGGCCCTGGCTGCCGTTGGCGTGAATGCGATCAGAAGCGCAACCGTTGTTGATCTTCCACGCACAGCAGAAATCCATTTGGATTTTACCGTCCTGGGATTCGCGCTAACCCTCTCGACGATAACAGGAGTGGTCCTTGGATCAATACCTTTGCTCGTGGTGCTAAAACCGAACGTTGTCGAGTTTCTCAGAGCGAATGCTGAAGGTGTAACCACGGCACAATCTAAGACGAAGATTCCGTTTTCTCCGCCTCAGTTGTTAGTCACCGGACAGGTCGCCTTGTCTCTCGTGCTGCTGATCGGCGCGACTCTACTAGTAAAGAGCCTTGTCCACCTTAATCTAGTTGATCCGGGATTTCAGCCTGACCACCTCCTCACCATGCGTATTACATTGTCCGCGGCCCGCTACGACACGGCGGCGAAACAGGCTGTTTTCCATGAGCAAATTGTCGAACGCCTGGAGTCATTGCCGGGAGTTCGAACAGCCGCGGTGAGCCTGACGCTTCCGTTCACTGGATGGTTAGGCGTTCCGGTCCAGTTGGCATCCGGACTACCCATGAAGCTGAACGAACGGCCCATAAGCATTCTCCAGCTCATCACGCCGGGCTATTTCCGCACGATGAAAATCGCCGTGAAGCGTGGACGCGAATTCAACGGGCACGACATTCTCCAGTCGGCTCCGCCGGTCGCGATCATCAACGAAACCCTGGCGAGGAACTTCTGGCCCGAATACCCGAAAGGTCAAGACCCAATCGGCCAATACCTTCTTATGGGGCGTAGTCCTCAGCCCAGAGAGATCGTCGGCGTCGCGGCTGACGTGCGCCAGCAAAGCAAAGATCAGGAGCCGGGGGTCGGCCTGTATCTTCCCAGCGTCCCCATTCCGCAAGCCGTACTTATTGTTCGGACCGACATGGACCCGCTGCTATTGGCCGGTGCCGTCCAGAAAGAAATACTGGCGATGGATCCCGAGCAACCAGTTTCAGACGTCAAGACCATGGATGAGATCGCTGAAGCATCGGAAGGAGAGCTTCGATCAATAACGAGGCTGCTTGCAGGCTTTGCTGGCGCCGCGACATTGCTTGCCGTGATCGGGCTCTACGCAGTCATTTCATATTCAGTCGTGCAGCGAACGAAAGAGATAGGCATTCGCCAGGCATTGGGTGCTAAGCGCGGGCATATCCTTTCGCTTGTTGTGGGCCAGGGTTTCCTCCTCTCTATCGCCGGGGTAATTGCTGGCCTCTGCGCTGCGTTCGGTTTGACCCGTCTCCTAAAGAGTCTGCTCTTTCAGATTAGCGCTACAGATGCTTCAACCTTTATAGGAATTTCCTTTTTATATGTAATCGTGGCCATGCTGGCCAGCTACATCCCTGCGCGACGTGCAGCCAAGGTCGATCCCATGGTGGCGCTGCGATACGAGTGAGGATAAATATGCAAACTCTAGTGCAAGATCTCGCGTACGGCTGGCGCATGTTGCGCAAGAGTCCGGGATTGTCTGTGGTCATCCTGGTCATGCTGACTTTGGGCATCGGCGCCAACACCGCCGTGTTCACCGTGTTCGACGCGATCTTGTTGCGTCCTCTCGGTTATGAGAATCCCAAGCAGTTGGTGCAGATTTGGGAGACGCGCACCGAAGGCGCATTTCAGCAAATACCGTTTTCCTACCCGGATTACCAGGACATTAAACGGCAAAGCAATGTCTTCTCGAAAATGGGCGGATATTCACGAAATAGTATGACCCTATCCGGGAAGGACGGCGCTGAACAGGTTCCGGTGGGCGTAGCTAGCGCCGATTTTTTCGAAACACTGGGTGTCCGCCCCATTCTCGGACGTACGTTCCAGGCACAAGAGGAACAGGCGAAAAAAAACATTTCCCTGATCCTCACCTACGGCGCCTGGCAGCGGCGTTTCGCCGGAGATCGAGCGGTCATCGGAAAAACACTGGTGATGGATGGCGAGCTGGCAACGATAGTAGGTGTGCTTCCCAAAAGCTTTGTGTTCGCGCCCAGCCAGTCCGCCGATTTTTGGGCTTCGCTCAAGCTCAACGAGTGGCGCTTGCGGCGCAATGCGTACTGGTTGTATCCCGTAGCGCGGCTCAGGCCAGGCATCACTCTTCAACAGGCGCAGTCTGAGGTGCAGGGTTTGTCGCGGCAGTTGGAACAACAGTATCCAGACTCAAATGCCAAGCTTGGCGCCGAGCTAATTGACCTGCGCCAACAGATTGTCGGCCCCATGCAGCCGGTATTAGTGGCAGTCATGGGAGCCATTGCCTTCGTTTTGCTGATCACCTGCGCGAACGTGGCGGGATTGCTTCTGGCACGATCGGTGCCTCGCCGGAGAGAGATATCAATCCGTTTGGCGCTGGGCGCGCGTTCGATGCGCATTGCCCGGCAGTTATTAACCGAAAGTATTCTGTTGGCGTTTATCGGCGGTGGCGCCGGTGTGCTCGCCGCGTACTTGGCAGTCCCACTGCTGGTTTCAGTGCTTCCTCAAACCGTGTTGCTGGCCACGCCGCCACTCCAGGGACTGACAGTCAACGCCAGTGTACTGTGGTTCGCTCTGCTACTGTCTGTGTTCACTGGAATCTTGTTCGGGCTGGCACCGGTAATTCAAACCTTCAAACCAAGTCTGCGTCCTGAACTTCAGGAAGCCAGCCACGCCTCCGTCGGCTCTGCTCATCGCCGCATTCGAAACGTTCTGGTTATCTCTGAAATGGCGTTGGCGGTGGTGCTGCTGATTGGGGCGGGTCTCATGCTGAAGAGTTTAAAGCGCGTGTTGACGACCGATCCCGGATTCAATACCCGAAACCTGCTGACCGGCAGTCTGGCATTGCCCGAGAGGAAATATCCGGAAGGGCGCCGCCAACTGGCCTTTCAGCAACGGCTATTGCAGACGATCAATCGTCTGCCGGGAGTGAAGCAAGCGGGTGCGGTTACGATCGTGCCAATGGCCGGGGAGGGCAACACCTCGCGCTTCGATGTGGAAGGCCATCCTAAGAGCAGCGGTGGCGAGGAGTACGAGGCCAACTCGCCCACCATTACGCAAAACTATTTTTCCGTAATGGGAGTCCCTCTCCGGGCAGGACGCTTCTTTAATTCCCAGGACCAGGAGAAATCAACCCACGTAGTCATTGTTAACCAAGCACTCGCTGATATGGTTTTTCCCAAGCAGAATGCTGTTGGCAAACGCATCAACTTCACCTATACGAATGAGACGCACTATCTCGAGATTGTAGGAGTAGTTGGCAACGAAAATGTGAATAGCCTGGATGTGCCCCCAACTCCCATCGTTTACGACTGCTATGAACAGAATCCGAATCCCTATTTCAATTTCGTGGTTCGAACCACGAAGGAGCCGGCCACTCTTGCCGCTGCCGTCACCCGCGCGGTTCACGAACTGGAACCTGAGGCTCCGGTTTTCCGCATGAGCAGTATGACCAACATCATTTGGGATTCTCCGATGATGATGATGCGTGCGTATCCTGCATACCTGATCGGTGGATTCGCCACATTGGCCCTGCTGCTTGCCGCGCTAGGACTGTACGGCGTGTTGGCTTATTCGGTCGTCCAGCGAACCCGCGAACTTGGCGTACGCATGGCCCTTGGCGCGCAGCGGGGTGACCTACTGCGCATGGTCGTGCGCAACGGACTGAAACTGGCGCTAGTAGGGATTGGGCTGGGAATCGCTGGCGGATTGTTGGTGGCTCGTTTGATTGCCAGCCTCCTCTTCGGCGTTGCGCCCACTGATGCCCCAACTTTCATTAGCGTAGGAGTCGTTTTGTTCATGGCAGCTTTGGCAGCCAGCTATGTTCCAGCCCTGCGTGCAACCAAGGTCGATCCCATGGTGGCGCTGAGATACGAGTGAGAAATAGGCAATGATTGGTTTACTACAAGATTTTCGTCATTCAATGCGACAACTCCGGAAAACGCCTGGGTTGACGTTATCCGCAGTTCTAATGCTCGCACTCGGGATCGGTGTTAATACAGCGGTCTTCTCGGTCTTCTACCAGGTGCTGCTGAGAACGCTGCCGGTGCGCAAACCGGGCGAGCTCGTAATTCTGAAGGAATTCTCGAAGTATGAAACCGGCCACCTTGATATCTGGGGTGGTAATCAGGAGATGTCTTTTCCGTACCCCGCGTACCAGGCGCTACGCGATGGTAATCAGTCGTTGGAAGGCTTAGCCGTATCCACGATTGCCCCCGCTACGATTGTTTCAGCGCAAAGCACTGACAAATCGCTTGCGCAGCATGTCACCGGGAATTACTTCACGCTACTCGGAGTGCAACCGGTGCTAGGCCGCTTGCTGATTCCTGACGATGACATCTCCAACGCCGGCCGCGATGTCGCTGTCATGAGCGAGAGCTATTGGCGCAGCCACTTTGGCGCTGATCGCTCGGTCCTCAACCAGCAAATGGAGATCAATGGTTCGCCGTTCACCATCGTCGGTGTCGTGCGCCATGAGGGGCTGATGGATTCGGCGCGTCCCGCTGTGTTCATTCCTATCAATTTTCAGCGCGGGTCTGTGGCAGCCCGACAGGATTTTCTAGATCCATTGCATCGCTGGCTGAACATTATCGGGCGTCTCCGACGAGATGTGAGTCGAGAACAAGCTGAGGCGCAGCTGAATACGCTCTGGTGGAACTGGCGCCGCGACGTACTAAAAGCGAAGAACGACAATATCCCTGATAAGAAAGGTTGGCTGCAAACCCATCTTTCCCTTGTTAACGGAGCGCGAGGCGTTCCACTGCTGCAAGGAACGCTCGGCGAGCCTCTGGCAGTACTAGAAACTCTAGCGTTCCTGATTTTGGTGATCGCCTGCGCCAACATAGCAAGTTTGCTTTTGGCCAAGACAGTGGCCAGAAGTCGTGAGCTTGCGGTGCATACCGCGCTCGGGGGAAGCCGCCGCCGCATTTTGCAGAAGGTGGCGTCGGAAGGCCTGCTGCTGGGACTAATCGGAGTATGCCTTGGTTTGCTGCTCGGTTCGTTAACGCTCAAGCTTTTGATGGGTATTGTGCCCTCAACGAACGCTCTCCCCCGCGGCGCACTAACCGCGCAGTTGGGCTGGAGCACGATTGCGGTTTGTGCGATCGGCGGCATAGGAATCTGCCTCGTCTTCAGCATCGCGCCGGCGATCCTGAGTTCGCGGATCAATCTGCTGAGCGCACTTCACCCGCAAAGCGAACCGGCGCCGGGAAGTGCAGCGGCACGATTGCGCAATCTACTGGTTGCTGGCGAGATATCCCTCAGCCTGGTCTCGCTCAGCGGGGCTGCGGTGTTTGGCTGGAGTCTTCATCAGCTTCGGAATATAAATCCTGGCTATGACACGAGCCGCCATATGCTCACGTTCCGCGTGGACGCCTCGATGCTCGGCAAGTCCGACGCGCAAGTAAAGAACGAGTATGCGGAAATTACGGAAGCTATTCGGCGGAAGCCCGGTGTCCGCAGCGTCGCATTCGCAGGCGAAGGGCTGATTGACGACAGCGAAATGGGAAGTAACGTCACGGTATCTGGTTACACCGAGCAAGGAAACGAACTGACCCCAAGCCAAAATTGGATCGCTCCAAATTTCTTCTCGACTATGGGCATCCCGCTCCTCGCTGGGCGGGTGTTTTCCGATCAAGACACGGCCACTTCGCAAAAAGTGGCCATCGTAGATGAAGCCTTCGTAAAGCACTACTTTGCTGGCGATGTTGAGAGAGCACTGCGTGGGAGGTTTGGTTTCGGCGGCGGCAACCAGGTCAAACTCTATTTCCAGATCGTTGGCGTCATTCCGACGATCCGCGCCACGCATCTCGCCGCGCCGTCAACTGTACCGTTCATCTATCTGCCCTACGATCAGACCTATAGTGCAACCGAACCTGACCCGCGCAATCACGCTGCAAGCTTCTACATCAACACCGCTGGCGACGCGAGCGTACTAGCCGCAACTGTGAGAGCTCTCATTCATTCCATTGATCGCAATCTCCCAGTGACCCGCCTCGAAACGATGGAAGATCACGTGAATGGTGTCATGTTTGAGACCACCATGGCGAGTGCGCTTTCGATTGCCATGGGTGGGCTCGCACTGGTTCTGGCCGCGATTGGTCTTTATGGAGTGCTGGCATTTGTTGTTACGCAGCGTACTCGCGAAATCGGCATACGAATAGCTTTGGGCGCGAATCGTGAACACATTGCTGGCTTAGTCGCGAAGCGATTAGCAGGGCTTGTTTCTTCTGGACTTTTTCTGGGTGCGCTACTTGCGTGGGCCGGCGTTCATTTGTTGGCCAGTCATGACGTAACTGTTGCCCACACTCCGGTTTGGCTATTCTCGGCGGTTGCGGTGTTGTTATTAGTGGCGATGTTTGCCGCTGCCGCAATTCCAGCGCGTCGCGCGGCTAGGGTTGATCCCATGGTGGCGCTGCGCTACGAGTAAGGAGAAATGCGCGGACTGCAAAGTTACGACCGAGGACAGATCATGAGCGGAATACTTCAAGATCTTCGTTTCGCGCTGCGGCGATTCCGCAAGAGCTCAGGATTCACGGCTGTTGCCATACTTACGCTTGCGCTCGGAATTGGCGCGACCACGGCAATCTTCTCCGTCGTCTATAGCGTCTTGCTGAAACCTCTGCCCTACGCCGATCCGAACCGCATGGTGGCCGTATTCGAAATCCAGCCCCATGGCGGATGGAACCGGATCGCCGATCCGAACTTCGACGACTTCCGCAATCAAAGCCGCAGCTTGGTCGCGATCGCGAAGTACAGCGCCTATACCGCGGCGGTTTCTGGGGGTTCACAGCCGACGCGCTCGATGCTGGCACATGTCTCGCCCGAGTTCCTCCGGGTTTTTCGCGTTCATCCGATCATCGGTCGCGATCTGACCGCCGCCGATAATAACAAAGGTGCGGCTCCGGTTGCCCTCGTCAGCTATGGATATTGGAGACAGTATCTCGGATCGTCGCTAGATCTTTCGCAGCTGCATCTGAAAATCGACAGCTCAATCTTCTCCGTTGTGGGCGTCCTCCCGGAGAAATTTCAGTTTCCTTCGGACGCCACGCTCTGGGTCCCGGCAGATCTCAAGGGCGAAAACCCCAGCAGAAGCTCGCACAATTACAACGCAGTGGCGCGCCTTCGGACTGGCGTTGCCGTCGAGCAAGCGAATAGCGAAATCAGCGCCATGGGGCGCCGAATTCATGACTCGTCCAGCGAGCAAGGCGATTTCCTCCTGAAAGATGCAACCGTCGTTCCGCTGCAAGACTCCATCACGGGGCAAGCTCGCCCAGCGCTGCTTGTACTGCTCGGAGCTGCCGGGTTTCTCCTTCTCATCGCATGCGCAAACGTCGCCAACCTGCGCCTTGCGCAAGCCTCGGTGCGAGAGCGCGAACTCGCCATTCGCAGTGCGATCGGAGCGCCGCGCGGCCGCTTGATTCGGCAGTTTGTTACTGAGGCATTTCTACTTTCGCTGCTCGGTGGCGGCCTGGGTGTGATGGGAGCTTACTTCGGCGTGGCCGGATTGGTCGCGCTGGCCCCGGAGAACCTGCCGCGCCTGAACGAAGTTAGCATCAACCCACCCGTCCTCGCATTCGCCTTGCTCCTTTCGTCGGGAGTCGCAATCGGAATCGGAGTGTTCACCGCGATAAGAGCCACCCGTGGTGATGTGCGGAGGGGATTAGCAGAAGGCAGTCGCGAGCAGGCGAGTTCTCATGCCGGCCAAAGACTAGGGAGGGGCATAGTCTCGGCGCAGATCGCCATCACGCTGGTTCTAGTGGTGGGCGCCGGACTGCTGGCCCGCAGCCTCAGGAAAGTGCTCGAGGTCAATCCCGGATTCCGTGTGGACAAGATTGTCACCATGGATGTTGCTCTCCCCTGGCCTGACTGGACCGATTGGAAGGGAAAAGCAGGTCAAGCGATATTCTTTCGCAATCTGATGGAGCGAGTCGAGCACATCCCAGGCGTGCGCAAGCTCGGTGCGACGAGCGGCCTGCCCATGACGGGGGGGCGTCCCAATGGCGAGTTTCTGCCGATGACGCAGAATGAGGTCCCCCCAACGCCCGCAACCTTACAAGAACTGTCTCACGATTTCGACATCCTCTTCCGCCAGAAGGAGCGACTCGGGACCGCTGATTTTTGCGTTGCGACGGACGGATTTTTTCAGACCCTGGGAATTCCTCTTCTCAAGGGACGCATTTTCGATGAACGTGACGGTTCCGACTCTCCTCATGTTGCCGTAATCAGTGCCTCATTGGCGCGCGAGCGCTGGCCCGATCAGGATGCAATCGGCCACACCATTGAATTCGGAAACATGGATGGCGACATCCGCCTGCTGACGATTGTCGGCATCGTTGGTGATGTTCATCAAGACGGTCCCGATACCCCGCCGAACCCGACCGTTTATGTAAACCTCTTTCAGCGTCCGCAGCCCGCCATGACGATAACCATGCTGAGCGATGCGGACCCACAGCAAATTACATCGTCGGCGCGCGAAATCCTGCACGAGCTCAATCCGGATCTTCCGCCGCGCTTCCGGACGCTCTCGCAGATCTATTCAGCTTCGCTTGGTTCGCGCAGATTTAACCTGATCCTCATTGGCTTCTTTGCAGGCATCGCGCTGCTCTTGGCCACAGCAGGAGTTTTCGGTGTGATGGCCTATTCGGTCACCCGGCGCACGCGTGAGATTGGGGTGCGTGTCGCTCTCGGCGCTGGGTCGCGTGAGGTTCTGGCCATGATCCTCGGTCAGGGATTGCGCACGGTGCTCATCGGCGTCGTCATTGGGCTTGCAGCTTCGCTTGCACTTACGCGTGCCATACAGTCGTTGCTCTTTGGCGTGACAGCGACTGATCCGCTAACTTTTGCCGCCGTGATATTGCTTCTGATGGCGGCAGCGCTGCTTGCTTGTTACCTCCCCGCACGCCGTGCGGCGAAGGTCGATCCCATGGTGGCGCTGAGGTACGAGTGATATGGAAACTTTATTTCAAGACATCCGTTTCGGATTTCGAATGCTGCTGAAATCTCCGGGCTTCGCGGCTGTGGCGGTTGTCACGCTCGCGCTCGGTATCGGCGCGAACACTGCCATCTTCAGTCTCGTCAATGGAATCCTGCTGCGGCCTTTACCGTATTCACATCCCGAACAATTGGTCAGCATCACGGGTACATACCCGCGCGGTGCGTTCGCCGCCCTGCGCCAGCAGGCGCGCACGATGGATGTCGCCACCTACGCCGAAGGTCACGAGTTCAATCTCACCGGCACGGGAGAGGCGGTGCGCCTGACCTCCACGCTGGTCTCAGCTGAACTGTTTTCAGTTTTAGGTGCGAGACCGGAGTTAGGCCGGACATACTTCCCCGGCGAAGACGCTGCCGGACAGGACAACTACGTCATCCTCAGTCACACACTTTGGCAGCAACGTTTCAGCGGTGACCGCTCCATCATCGGACGCGCCATTGAAATCGATGGCATGAGCCGCCAGGTGCTTGGCGTCATGCCCGCAGACTTTCGATTTCCTTCCGCGAAAACACAGATATGGGTTCCGCTGCACATTGACCCCAGTAATCCGACAAGTTCGTGGGCCAGCGACTACATGCCAGTAATCGCGAGACTGGGCACGGGCGCAATTCTCTCGCAGGCACGAGCTGAGATTCAGATGTTCCAGTCTCATGTCGGTGACCTCTTTCCCTTCCGCATGCCGAAAGAATGGAACGCGGAAATCAGCGTGGTTCCATTGCAGAACCAGATGGTCGGCGATGTGCGCACGCGTCTCCTTCTGTTATTGGCCGCGGTCGCGCTGATCCTCATGATCGCGTGTGCCAATGTCGCCAACCTGATGCTGTCGCGCGCCGCAACAAGAGAAAAGGAGATTGGCATCCGCTCCGCTCTCGGCGCCGCGCGAAGTCGCATCGTACGCCAACTTCTC
>Ga0137372_10005593_pt1 | contig 12260 bp, 9 predicted proteins | sample SagtaG_6_FD_104911 | JGI IMG/M metagenome (GOLD analysis project Ga0137372, IMG submission 104911) | Vadose zone soil microbial communities from Sagehorn Ranch, Mendocino, California, USA - Sage1_R_60_16 metaG | ecosystem: Environmental > Terrestrial > Soil > Vadose zone | place: USA: California...
ACCGACTCATCTGCTTGCACCAGCTCACTCGCTTGCACCGGCTCATCAATCTGAGAATAGGTCAGTTCTGTCAAACGCATGGGAGAAGCAGACACCTGCTGCCCGAACTCCAAGCGCAGATTCCAGATCCATTGCGAGAGGATTTGCCAGAACTCTTGCCCATAGGGCGTATGAGAAACCCAGCGATCTGGGTCTTGTTCCTGATCTTCATCAGCAAGCACCGTTTCAAAGGAACCGCGATGCAAGTAGAGATCAAGGACATCAGCGGGAGTGAAGGCGTTTGGGGAGACGGTGGTGAAGAACTGTTCATAGACCGTCCCGTTACGCAGTGTGCCGATAGAAGGGGAAGAGCCTGCAACCTGACGTGCAGCCAGGAGCATGCGGACTACAGGTCCTGTGGGCGTGAGTGCAATATTCGGGCAGTCGTAGAGTGCCCGACTGGTTTTTGACTCAGGATGCCTCGTCTGTTGATCTGGTGGGAGCTGCAACCGTGCGCTCACAGCAGGCAGGTCCAACAGGTGGTAGTCCTTCCCGCGCACGACCACCCCAGGCCCACCAGGGGCGAGCAGATCGGCAAGCGGAGCAGCATTGCCATACAAGCCATCTAAGCGGACCAACACGTGCGAGAGGGGGAGAGCAAGCCGGGCGGCATAGGTCGAGATCACCGCTCGTGCCCGCAGCAATTCTCCCCGGTAATCGCCATTGCCTGCATTTCCGAAACTGGCCAGCCACTGATGGGTATGCGCTTGGAGCACGGTGGTTCTCGTGCGCACGACTTCTCCGCGCTTGCGTCGAAGGCTACCCGGGAGCAGCGACCAGGTCAAAGCGGCGATGAGGAGCAGGAAGGTCTGCTGTCTGGGGAAGTGCTCGTTGTCTCGCAGCCTGTTTTGTTCCATCGACATCTACCACGATCCAATGCTGGCCTTGCCGGTCCCATACCCCACCTGGCGGGGAGGCGAACACAGATCGTGCCACCAGGTCTTCTTGAAAGAGCGAGCGGAGCGCTTCAACGGGCCTTTGATCAAGGGCTGCCAGAAAGCGGGAAAGCGTTGCCGGATGAGGCAGGTTCGCTCTCCCAAAAAGCGCCATGAACGGTTCGGCAAACGGGAGGAGTCGTTGATAAAAGGCCGTGAGGGTTTGTTCCCCACTCACGGCGTAGCCAAGGAGCATCACGACAAAATCAATCACCTCGTAGTCTCCCATACGAGCGCGTGCAAACCGTACCCGCTCCTCGATGGCTTTCTGGAGACCCAACTGGCTGAACACATGAGCTAGAACGGCCACCTCCCCGAGCCACGAAGGCATGGAAGGAACGGAGGTAGGAGCGATTTGGACATGAACTGAAGGGTGTGTCATACTTTTTCTGTGTCTTCTTTCTCGGGGAAAGTTAGCAATATTGGTATTCCCCTTGTAAAGAAGACACAGTTTTTGTCTCTTTTGCCAGTATCTAGCCGATTTACCCACTACCAATCCTGGTTATACCACCTCGTTGCGTATCTCGTGGGGAGATTGAAACGCGTGCAATTGGAAATGTTCGATGAGAGCGGGGATAATCTCTCGGCAACATCGACTCTTTCCTGGGAGGGAATGCTGCACTTAGTCGGCATGGTCAGCTCTGGAAAATCCACACTGATGGACGTGCTGGCTGTGTATGCGGCAAGGAAAGGGTTGCACGTTACGATCGTTGTCGGGGACGTAGTGAGTGCCCTGAATCGTGCACAGCTTTTCGTCCAACTCGGTATTCGCGCAGCTCCAATACTCGGTGCCTCCAATCGCGAACGCCATACGAATCGCCTCCACCGCGTTTTGCACACTGAACGCCCACTAATGCCCCTCTACCAGGATCACGTTGGATTTCGCTGGCTGAGTACAGCGTGCCCGCTTGATGGTTTGCGCAATAGCGATCAGGTGTTTGCGCTGGGCAGGCAACCTTGCCTCACGTTGACTGCAATCACAACAGTGCGAGACGACACATCAACCGGAGAAGACAATGACCAAGAAGAGGGGAACACTAAGCTCTATGCCTGTCCACTTTTTTCCGCGTGCCCCTACCACCAGGCACAGCGGGATCTCGTCGATGCCTACGTGTGGGTTGCCACACCGGCCAGCCTCATCTACAGCCGCGTTATGCAGCACTTAAACTCCGAACGAATGCGCTTTCTGGAACTTGTTTACCGGCGTACCGATCTCCTGATTGTAGACGAGGTTGACCAAGTACAAGTACAGCTCGATCTTTCATTTAGTCCTAGTCAAACATTAATGGCACGGGGATCGGAAGCGTGGTTAAACAATCTTCTGGAGCGCGTGACCCCACAATTGAGTCAGGCTGGCCGGGGCCAACTGGGAGATGAGGAGATAGATGAGTGGTGCCACGCGCATGATACTGTGCAAACGGCGGTCAATAGACTCTACGCTATGCTCCTCAAAGGCAAGGAGCTGCGTAAATGGATCGAACGAGATTACTTCACAGACTGGTTTCTCTTCGAGCGTATTGCTGGGGAGATCAGCGGAGTACCACAGCATACTCCACCCCATCAACGTGCAGAACATCCAGTTTACGCGCACCTCTTAAGTGCCTTTGAAGAGTATCTGACAGATCCGCTGGGGACGACAATGTCACCTCCCCTGGCTGATTTCGCTCGGCAATTGCTCACTGTTGCCGATGTTGCCAGAGTACAAGAACGCATTACAGAGTGGTTACGTTCACAACCGAACCTAGATGGATCAGACCAAGAATTGTCGGAGGAGGCACAACGCATTCAATTCGCTCTTGTCGTCGCGATACTTGCCAATCGCCTTGATTTCCTCATCCGAAGATGGAAGCAAGTAGAGGAGGAACTAAAGCTTGAGGGGGGAGGGACATTACTCTTCCATCGTCCTCCAGAAGATTACACTGCTCTACTGCCAGAGGCTCCTATGGGCAACGTACTGGGCTTCCAATACCTGCGTTCGACGGAAGACAAGGATAATCCGGGTGATCTGCGTTTCTTCCGTTGTGCAGGAGTGGGCCGTTGGCTACTGCTACACCTTCACGATTTACTGGCAGATGAGGGGATCAGTGGGCCGAACGTCCTCTTGTTATCAGGCACAAGTTGGGCTGGAGGAATTTCACCGAGTTACCACGTACAGGTACCAGTCCGAGGTATCTTACGAGCACCTGAAGAAGAAACCACAGCCATTAAAGCAAGTCGATTCCGCTTCGATCCATATTATGACGAAGATCAAAAGCCCATCATAGTTTCAGGCAAAAAAGGGGCCCCAAGAGAAAATGCATTGAAGGACCTGCTTTCGCATCTGGCTCGTCCTGGTGGGCTGGGAGGACTGAGCAAGTTGGAGCGGGAAAAAAGTGCGCTGCCGAACAATCGCCAACGTGTTCTTTTGCTCGTTGGGAGCTATGCAGAAGCCAAATTAGCACGGATGCACCTTGAACAACTCCGTCCCGATTGGATTGGACAGGTCCTCAACCTAGTACCAGACGATGACGATTTTGAGAGTGAGTGGCATGGGAGAGTAACCGTAAAACGATCATTGCAGCGGGGAATGGTGCATCAACTTGCGAGCACCGATGCATGGGTACTCGTCGCTCCCCTCTTATCAATCGAGCGAGGACATAACATTCTGAATGAAGAGAACGCAGCAGCTATTGGGGCAGCTTTTTTCCTGGTACGTCCTCATCCACGTCCTGACGACATTGGACACGCGATCCATGAAATCAACCGCTGGGCTGTAGAGCGATATCCCGATGCGGAGCAAATAGCACGGAAACAGGGAAAATTCAGGAGGGAGCCGAAGCTGAGTTGACGGTCGATGATATCGGGCGTGCCTTTCGCAACGAGGCTTTCAGATATTGGCGCCATCTGCTACGCCTTCCGGTCGTCTACAGCTCTTTGCCCGAGACTGAACGCAAAGCCTTTCTCTGGAACCATCTGGTTGTTATCTGGCAGGTCATTGGTAGGTTAGTGCGAGGAGGGAGCCCGGCACGCATTTACTTTTGTGATAGTGCCTTCGCGAGGCATTCAGCGCTCCAGTTAGAAGAATACGATACAGTACCAACCAGTTTGATTGTCGGCATGCAACAGATCCTAGCGCCGTATTTTGACACGGGCTCCCCGTCTCAGATACCACTTCAGGATCGGGTTATCGCACAAGTGCTTTTTGGGCCAATGTACGAGGCCCTTATGACTATAGAGGAGTTAAATTATGTCAGCATATGAAGAATTACGTACCCTTGCCTTTCGCTTAGACGATACGGTCAAGACCTTACCGTTCACGTTCTACCAACTCCACTTTCCCGAAGAGTGGAAGAGAGTACTGAGAGAACTCCAGGCAGAAGCAATCGGACGTGACAGCAACTCCATCCGTTTGCCGATGGCGACATTAAACGCAGCCCTAAGAGCCTTGGTACCTGATCTTATTTATATCGCTTATGATGCTGATAAAAAGGAGCAGAATCCCCTGTCTCCCCGTCCATGGCTCTACAGTGAGACCGAGATCGATCCAGAGGCGTTGATCATCATTATCCACTCGTGGATCCGCGTTGCATTTTCAAAAGCGCCCTCCGAGAGTCGCCAGGCGGCACTAGCGAGTATCAGAGCGAAAGATCTTGTGTGGCTAAGGGAGCTCGTTGATCTGGCTCAATGGACGATGCGGGAGAATGGCACAGCGGCTCCTACCCGTGGCGATACTTTTGTGCTGCTTCCCCATCTTGTTGCTGCTAAGCTTAGCGAGCTAGGTGTCTCTCTCGCCTACGGCGCGGAACAACTGCACTTTCGACGAGCTCCCCTTTCGTCAGGGAAACAGGGAGCTGAGCTGGTTTCATGGCCTCCAATAGCATACGAAAGCACTAAGAAACGTTGGTATTACTCGATTATCATAACCTTCACAGTCCAGACAGTCCCTTTTCAGCCATACCCAGTAATGTATTGTGAAATTGGAGTGAGGTGATGGGCTGGTCCTCCCATCAAAGAATTGCGGAGGGGCAACACAAGTGTGTACCTGCTCACAAGCGTTCCCTGGATAAGAGGGTTGCGCTATTCCCCAAGTTTCAGTGTTGCCCCCCTTGAGAAATCCTTTACAGTCTCTCACGATACTCAGCAGCAAAAACCGTATGCCCAAAAATTGCAATGGGGGAACGGCTTGACCGAGCTGATACACGATATCCAAATCCAAGAACTTATACCTGAGCCAGAAGCACTCATTGGCAATCCAGAAGCGTTCCTCAACTTAGAAGGACAACAAGCCGTCACAGCCGCAGTTGTTTATCGGAATGGAATGTTACCAGACCACCGGGCGGGGCCGGGATTGATGCCCGGTGACCGAAGAGACCTTGCAGAAAAGATTACCCAGTTTGTCTCGCCGACATTGATCTTTACTGATGCGCCTAAGAAAGTGCAGTATGTATTCAAAAAGCTCAGTAACCCTTTTTTTACGAAAGAGTCGTTTGCGGAGCGGCGACGGCACATCGCACAAGCAGTCGGGGATATTCTGACGCTTGAAATCTGGCACCAGCCAGATGGTATAGAAAATATTCTTGTGCGGACGATTTGCGACGAACTTGGTCTGACTCCTCTAGACACCGATGCCAATACCTATACATGGGCGACAAAGGAATTGACAGTCACTATACAAAAACACAGTTTGGGTGCCTTAGGAGAGTCGCTCAATATAGAGAACACAAAAGGAAGAAGAAGAGAACGTCTTCACGCGGCAATTACTGAGCGCATAAGAGATGTTGAAAAACATCTTGCAATTGTGCCCAGTCTAGGAGCCCATGCCGCCTTTATAGAGCTCGCCGATGCGCAGGGTTTTAGAGGTGATGCCGATCCCAAATATGCTTTGAGGCTGGGATTTGCCATTTGTGGACGTGTAACCCAATTTATTACACCCCCTGGAGACGAACGCGACGATGTGGACAACCGAGCCAAGCAGGCGTTTCTCGACCTGTTGAGACAGTCGGGTGTCTGTCTTCAACTGCCTCAGACGTTACCTTTGCCAAAGGTGGAGAAACAAGCAGGCAAGGGCATCGAACAAGTTCAACCGCGACAGCCAGGCCAAATTCATTATGCTGCCGTTTGGTCGATCAAGCAGAATGCTTCCGGTAGTCACACACGCAAGCAACAATGGCTTGTGGTGCTAGTTCATATCTCTCCAGAGGGCCAAATACGCGCTATCTCTCCCGGAATGTTGGGATGGGAACCGTATACGCGGGCATTGCAGTCAATTGCAACGCAACAAATCAAAGGCGGTTATCCCAGCACACCTCAACAAATGCTTGCCTTTATCAAGGAGAAAATCGAAGAAGACATTGCCCCATTAGGAGAAACGCTGATCCTCTGCCATGCCCAAAACATACGAGCGATCTGGCCCTGGATTGGCAACAATCAAATCACCCACGAGGGAATCGCCTTTGGAGGATCATCTCAGTCTGCAATCACTATACCAGAACTACATATTGTGCGTATCAGGAGCGGTGATGCTGAAACACCCGAATACTATGCCCAGAACGGCACAAAGGTGGGGTTTACGCGTGGGCTGTTTAGGATGAGTGAACAAGTTTTTGCAAGTACACAGAGCAACCCTCCTCAGTTCAAAATTAGAAGAAATCTTTCCAAAGCCCCTCGGTCCAGCGAGAGTGCCCAGGCTGCCGCAACGACAGCCTGGAACCCAGGTTTATACGAACTGACTGTAATTTCTGATACAAGGTATGACGCTTGGCAGTGGGCGGCACTGACTCATGAGCTTCGCCAAGCCTCGCTGCATTATGCTGAGGCAACAGCACTTCCGTTTCCCCTACATCTGGCAAAGGGCATAGAGCAGTACGCGGCCCCGCTAAGCGAACAACCAGGTGAAGATGCAGAAGAAAATGCTGAAGAATGATCAGGGCGAGAGGACATATCGGAGTTGAAGGGGAATTAGTAAGAGTTGCTTTCCTCGGTAGCGAAAGCATCCATTTGCAGAAACCCCGAGCGAAAGCTGCTTACACCCGAATAAAATACAGGAGTCAATTTTATTTCTCTACACCGAGAACATCTTCAATCAGCTAAGCTGATTAAACATTCAGCATACTTGCCAGATTGCCGAGAGTTATCGTGTTAGTTTGGATAGTTTAGGGCCATCAAAGCCATATGATACCTGACTGAAAATGGTACTTTTAGATGTACAGGAATGGGGGTCATTATAATGGAAAGAAATCAGCCTTACGAAAACACTTATGTCTCTGGGATCACCATTGATGGGCATTGGACTCCCCTGCACCCTGTCAACTTTCATGTTTGTCCTGGGCCCAGAACAGTACATTATGGGGAGCTCGAGTTGCTTCAGTTCAGCACTTATGGTCACAAGCTGAATGATGTGGTGAGTTTTTTTAGTCGTTAGGCGCGGTTGTATTCTGGCGTTTGAGCGTAGGGGAGGTGGACTTGGAGAGGGAACAGCGAGCATAATCCGCCTTCTTTGGCCTGACGATGTACTATAAATAAAATACGGGGGCGCTCTTTGCTATTGAGACGAATATGCCTGTCGTTTCATTCTCCCCCACCCAAGAATGTATCGACCCAGTTGAACGCAGCAATAAAAGCAATGTCAATCTCGGGTTTGCGAGAAATGACTGCATTAGCTATTGAGAAAAGAGTAAAAGCCTCTTCTCTTCTCTCAACCTGACGCCACGATCGTTGGATCACGTACAATACGTGGTGCCAAGGTACTTGTACCCCTTCAAGCCCCCTCTTGCCTCACTTCGTGTGGCATACTCTCCCTCAAAAAGCCTTATCAGACAGCCTAACTGACAGAAAAACGCTCAAGGGACGCTGTGAAATGAGTAGCGGTAATGCTTTTTAGTGCAATGAGTGGGGAAAAAGACGTTTCAATGCCACTGCGTACTACGGGTCTAACTCGCCTGCGTGTACCTTTACAAGGAGCTTCGTCCAGGCGAGGGCTTGCGGCATGGAAGTGGGTAAGGTGAATGTGTACGGAGTGTCATGATCTCCAGGTGTGCCGAGTTCTGATTCTAACCGTCTCATATCCAGGAAGCTCATAATCCTCTCAAATGGAGAACTCGCGCTCTTCTCATGCAAAGGTTGTTCTCTGGCGATAGAAGCTACTACCAATCCCATGCTCTCGCGCGTGCCAGCTTCTGACTCTAAGCGCGTCATCTCAGCTGGGCTTATTTTCCCCCTTCCGTTCAAGAGTTGGTCAGCGGTAATGGAGTTAGATGCCAGTCCTGTATTCTCACGAGCCAGCATCAGGTCCATGCTTGCAACCGAGGATGAGAAGAAAACACGGATACGATCCCTGGATATCATATGATAGAGCCTGAGGAAGCCAAACAATGCTTCAAGCGATGTCAGCACTATTGATATCCACCGCCAGGTGGTTGATTGATCTCCCTGTAATGCGACGCGATAGTACATCATACATCACCTTTCATCTCGTTGTTCCTTTGCTGCTTAAAGGACACAGAAAACCGCTCATTGCACGTGGTACGTAAACATCATGCCGCCCTCGAGGTGCTCGGCAATGTGGCAATGCACCATCCAGGCCCCAGGGTTGGACATGTCTATCAGGATGTCCACGGTCTGACCCATAGGCACGAGCACGGTGTCCTTCCAGACCAGGTCCTCGTTGCCAATCCCGTCGCGGCTCAGCACCAGGAAACGCTGCCCATGGAAGTGGATGGGATGCTGCATGGGATGATCTGAGCCCAGTTCGTTCACGATGCGGATCTTGACCTGGTCCCCGACCGTGAATGACCAGTGAATGTCCTGATTGATGGCTCCCGTAGAACGGTCCACCAGCTTCCAGAACATGTTCTGGAGCGTGGACATGCGGTTCATCATCTCCATGGTGTCTTCCCACTCGATCGCTTCCACCTGATGTCCTCCCCCATGATGCGCCATCCCTGGCATCTCGGCAATGAGGGCAAGCGTCTTGTCGGGCTGGCGCTCAAAATCGGCGGCGATCTTGACGCGCTCAGCCTCAAGCTCAGGATTGTGTCGTAAGGTGGAGAACTCCTGTGAGAATGAGTGCTCGCCTGGCTGCTCCTGCACGCTCACCGCTGCCATGATGTACGTCCGCTCTGGCGTGCGATGCTCGAGCGAGAACTGTCCGGCGTGCTCGAAGAGGACATCGAGAATCACGCGCTCGGAGGGTGACAAGAGCACCTCCTCGATGAACTCCTCATGCTCGATCCGCCCGTTGTCGCCCCCGACGAGCTTCATGCGCGCCCCAGGAAGACGGACGTTGAAGAACCGGACGTTCGCCGTGTTCACTAGATACAAGCGCACCACCTCACTCTGGGTCGCCGAAAGCTGAGCTGACGTCTCGCCGTTCACCAACATGACATTGCCGAAGCGGCCCATCGCAGTATGGTCTGACTGAGTCCGGCTAAAGGGAGCGATTTTGCCTCCCTCCAGCAGAATATCATCGAGGGTAAGAGTGACCTCTCGGTTCACGGGCGACCAGTACGTCGCATCGGTGGGGACGACGATGATCGTCCCGTAGAGACCGAGCTCCTGCGTATAGTCTTCCCGCAGATGCGGGTGGTACCAGTACATGCCAGCATCTGGAAAACGCAGGCGGTAGGTGAAACTGCCCCCTATAGGAACTGGTGCCATCATCCCATGGTGTGCGCCCTGGGGCACCCCATCGAAGCGGTTCTCCAGGCGCAGACCATGCCAATGCACCGTGGTTTCCAGATCCGTGTCGTTGGTAAAATGGACGGTCACTTCGCTGCCCTGTGCCACCTTCAGGGTGGGCCCCGGGATCGAACCGTTGTAAGCCAGCATCTTGACGGTTGCATCGCCGATGCGCTTGCGCACCTGTTCGGCGCGCAGTTCGAAGACGTCGTCAGGCTCCAGCACAACGGTCTGGGGAGCGATCGCGAGAGCCAGCCCCGCTGTGTCCTGCGAGAACGGGTCGGTCACTCCGTTCATATCTTCGCCGTTGTTGTGATGAATGCCCATGTTTGTCTTCATAAGTTGTATCTCCTTGTTGTTGCACAAGCTCGCACCTCTGCTCTCGCAAGAGGTGCGCTGCGGCCCCAGATCAAGCGGCATCTCCTGGAAGGTTGTCTCGTCTAGCCTCTCCTCGTGGGCCGGGCTCCATCCCTCTGCTTGCATGGGCATACCATCCTCCTGTGGCAATCGCTTCATCTTGCGCATGATGGCGTTGTTTCACTTCTTTCCCCGAAGCGATGCCCTGGCGAGGACGCGCAAAGATGCGCGCGGATCCCACACCGAGCACAAGCGCCACGGCCAGCGTGATCAGCGATCCCACGAGATCCGGCTTGATGATCATCAGAAAGACCACGCCTACAAGGGTCAGGCCACTGGTCTGGACCAGGGTCCACACAATGGGATCAGTGATCTGGCGCTGCAGCTCTGCTGGGATCGTTTTTGTGTGAGCTGAAGCTTCGGCAGCTGTCTGGATGGCTTTGAGCCGATGGGTATTCATCGCTCCCATGGGTGCGAGCACGAGAATCAGTGCGGCAAGCGAGACATCAATCCAGGGAGTCCGCCAGCCCCATGTGGTCAGCGTCATGTAGCTCCCCGCGACCAGGATCAGCAGCGAGGCAGCTGGCATGAGGACCCCCAGGACGGATGTGAGGCTGGCCCACTCGCGGACCTGGGCGACGAACTGCGCCCGGCGGAAGCGGAGGAAGCTGGTCCACTGCAGGCCAATCCCGGTGAAGAGGCCCAGCACTCCAAGCATGTGCGCAAAAAGCGCAACGGTATAGAAACTCATGGTAATTCACTCCTTCTTCACTGTTTTCTACTCAATTTGACTGACCACCCTTGATCTGTGCACCATACGGCGAGGTGTCCCTCACAGCATACCTATAGCGCGCTAAGGTCTTTGAGCCCCACAAGAACGTGACGATCACAACCGTGATTGCGGTGATCGCTCCGGTAATAACTGGGTCGTAATGTGAACCATAATTTGGAAAGGAAAATTCACTGACATTGACCATGTCGTGAAAGAGAATGGCCGCAAGGACACTTTTTCCGGTGTTGTTATAGAGCCAAACAATCAGGATACGCCACCCAATCGTGGAGAATAATTGCCCTGCTACCCATGCTGGAGTATTGGCTTGAAGCTCCGGTATGGCGTGCCAGATCGCCCAAACCGACCCCAAAATCAGGCTAGTAGTGAATGCGCTCCACCGATCTTGCATGGGATCGGTGATATATCCCGTCCAGCCCACCTCTTCACATGCAGCGGGGAGAAAGAACACCACAAAAAAGATCGGTATCAGCAGAAATGGAATGTACGGTGCGGGGAGTGGTCGCCCCAAGAGAAGCATGACTCCATATGAGAGCACCATGATCAGAGGCATCAAGAAGATGATGGGCACATACCAGATCTTGTGCTTGATTCGCTTCAAATCGAAAACGCTCTTCAAGAGCCTCTTTACGCCACTAAGTTTCTCTTCTCTGTACACAAGAATGAACGCCGCTATGAGCGGACAAACGAACTGAAGCGCACTCACCGCAAGATTGATCGGAAGAGGGACGTGTTGCACAAGAGCGCCAAGCAGCCAAAATGGAAGAGCAAGGGCGAAAACCAATACAAAGAATGTGAGCGGTGACCCTTTCAATGACGCGCTGGTATTCATAACGTGTAGCCTCCTAGCTGTGAAGTTTAAAAATTTACACTCTTCTAGCGAAAGACCGGCCAGAAAAGGACTGCTTCGGTGATCTGCTACGAGAGAGTCTACTGTTTTGGGCAGGCTGACACATCGGCAAAGAAACGTATTGTGGTACCTATCTCGTGCGTGACGGGGAACACCTCACGGCTCATGCCCTGCCTAGGTAACGCGAGAGCCGCGAGGCGATTTCCTCTTCCAAGAGAGGCGAAAGAAATACGTTGCTCTACCGATGCGTCGATAGGTCCAGGGCGCTAGACTCTCAAGTAGAGGAAAGCAAGTCATCAGGAGGTTTTTGATGCAGGAAGAAAGTCGCTGGCGCTATGTCCTGGCGCAGCAGATCGCCCCACACTATCATGCCAACCCCAAAGTAGCGGCCGTGCTCGTCGAAGGCTCTGTCGCTCTGGACTATGCCGACCGCTCCTCCGACATCGACCTGGCCGTCTTCTGGGCTGAACCACCAACGGCAAAGGAACGCAGGGACATCGTCACACGCGCTGGGGGAAGCTACAGGCGCCCTTCGCCCTATCACCGAGAAGCAGCCGGGTGGTCAGAGCACTATGAGATAGAAGGAGTCCCCATCGACGTGCGGCACACGACGGTCGCGGCCACTGAAGGCATC
>Ga0137372_10005595_pt1 | contig 12256 bp, 10 predicted proteins | sample SagtaG_6_FD_104911 | JGI IMG/M metagenome (GOLD analysis project Ga0137372, IMG submission 104911) | Vadose zone soil microbial communities from Sagehorn Ranch, Mendocino, California, USA - Sage1_R_60_16 metaG | ecosystem: Environmental > Terrestrial > Soil > Vadose zone | place: USA...
CGCCGCCACGTCCTTCTGGGCAACGCCTTCCTTCCAGGTCAGCCAGGAGGACTGGTTCTTCGCGTCGTCCTGCAGGAGAGCGAGGAGCACGCCCAACTGCATGTCGTCGTCGGGAAGCTCATCGACTTCGGTCACGCCGTAGGCGATCAGGATCGCGTTGTTGGCAATCCCTTCCGCCAGCGCCGCGCCGCGCGAGTTCATCGTCAGGACGGTCGCCTCGAATCCGAGGCGCTTGCGCACATAGAGCCCCTGGATGACCGCCGACGTGGTGACGTGGCCGGGCACGACCTCGTGGGAGACGAGCTGCGCGAACTCCGGGACGGAGATCTGCAGCGATGCGTTGATCTCGTACGTTGCTTCGTACTCGGGTGTGCCGTCGGGCTTGCGCGCGCGGCCGATGTAGTTCATGGAGCCCGAGAACCAGGCGTCCTTGATCGGAAGGAACTTCATGTTGGCGAGCGGGACGCCGGAGAGGTCCTGCGGCAGATGCGGCGCGAGGTACTTCGCCGAGCCGGCGGAGAACTGCGCGATCAACGCGTCTGCGAGCATGGGGATGGATTTGCCGGGCACCATGCGCTCGCGCCGCCAGGCGTCCACGGCCGAGAGCAGCTCGTCACCCGTTTTCGACGAATAGCCGGCCTTCGCGAGAAGCTCCGCGACGCGCTCGCGTTTGCCTCCCGGATGCGACGGCTCCGGGGATTTACCCGTCGAGCCGATGACGCAGCGCTCGTAGGGGACCGGCTCGCCGCGCCCGAGGATCTCCTGCACGAGGTCCCACATGGCGGAGAAACAGATACCGAGTCCCTCGAAGTAGGCTCCGCGCAGGCCGCCGATCTTCTTTCCCTCTGACGACATCGCGTCGATCGCGCCCTTGACGTCCACGGCGGCGAGGTAGGCGTCGATCGCGGCCTTGTCCGGCTCTTTGGCGGAGACCCCACCCGAATCGCGCACCTTCTTCGCGCTCGGGTGGGTATAAGCGGGCGGCAACGGCTCGTCGGCGAACCAGGAATCGGCAATGAACCGGCCGGTTCCCGATGGGTTCATCACGTCGCCGCCCCACAGAGTGTCGATGCCGAGAATCGCGGTGGCCGTGAGTTGATCGAGATTCTTTTCAGTCAAGTGGCGTACCTCCAAATGTGAAAACAGATCCTATCGCCAGCGGTTCAGGGCCCGCGGTCGACCATCGTGCCGTAGGGGCGGCCCTCGCGGCCGCCCGCCTCACGTCATCGTCTGCTGCACGTTGTCGCGGGCGGGGATAAACCCCGCCCCTACGGCGCGAGGGGCACCACTCGAGGCGCTACGCTATTCGTTCCTTTTTCATTGAGCCGAGCCAGAGATAGATACAGAGACCGATAAAGAGCACGACGCTGACGATCTGCGAAATGGGCTCGTTGTCGTAGAACGGTGTCTTGATCAGCTCTTCTTTGTACCAGGGGAAGAGACGCAGGGCGGCGCCGAAGACGCCGACCAACGCGCCGCCCGCCATGAGGCCGGAGGCGATGATGACGCCGCGCTCGCGCATCGTCCGGCCGGCATGGCCACCGACGCGCTCGGAGCGCTTCGTCAGGAAATGGGCCAGGAAGCCGCCGACCAGGGCCGGGGTGTTCAGCTCGAGCGGCAGGTACATGCCGAGCGCGAAGGTCAGGGCCGGCACCTGCAGCATTTCCATCACGACGGCGATCATGGCGCCGGCGCCGAAGAGCACATACGCGACCGGCTGGCGGCTCATGAAGCCCTCGACCAGCGCCTTCATGATGGAGGCCTGGGGCGAGGCCAGCACGGCGCGCGTATCGCCGGCGACCGCTTCGCCGAACTGGAAGGTCCGGGCCAGCATCACGATCGTCAGGCCGGCCGCGGCCGAGGCGGCGATGACGCCCAGGAACTTCACCCGCTCCTGGGCCGCCGGGGTCGAGCCCAGCCAGTAACCGGTCTTCAAGTCCGTGATCGTCTGCCCGGAGACCGAGAGGGCGGTGCAGACCATGCCGGCGATCGCCATGACGAAGAACATTCCGGTCCGGCCCGAGAGGCCGAACTCCAGCAGCACGACCGAAGAGATGATGATCGTCAGCATCGTCATGCCCGAGACCGGGTTGCGCGCAGTCGTGGCGATCGCGTTGGCCGCGACCGACGTGAAGAAGAAGGAGAAGACGAGCGTCATCACAAGGCCGATGCCGAGGACGGCTGGGCGCGCGTCGAGGCTTCCCAGGAATGCCGCCACCGCGATGGCGCTGACGACGACACCGAGCAGGATCTGCATGATCGAGATGTCGCGGTCTGTCCTTTCCAGGCTGTGCTCTCCGCCGGCCCGGAAGGCCTTGACGGCGATGCCGAAGGACCCGGCCACGATCTTGAGACTCTTGATGATTCCAAAGATGCCGGCGGTGGCGATCGCGCCGACGCCCATGAAGCGGACGTAGCCGCGGAAGATCTGCGTCGCCGTCATCTTCGCGATCGGGACGGCCGCCGGGTAGACGGCCGTGTCACCGAGGTGGCTGCCGATGAACCACACGAGCGGGACGAGCACGAAGTTGGCGAGCACGCCGCCCGCGCAGAGGATGAGCGAGGAGCGCAGGCCCATGACGTATCCGAGGCCCAGGATGAAGGCGATGGCATCGAAGGAGAAAGCCATCTTCGCCTTCTCCGCAAGATCCCTGACCGTAGGCACGAAGCGCAGGTCCACCGTCTCCTTCCAGACCTGGAAGGTCGTCGCCAAGAAGTCGTAGACGCCCGCGATGGCCGTGGCCTCGAGAAGCAGTTTCGCCTGCGAGCCCCCCTTCTCTCCGGTGACGAGGACTTCCGTGATCGCCGTGGCCTCGGGATACGGGAACTGCCCGTGCGTCTCGCGCACGAAGTAGCGGCGCAGCGGAATGAGAAACAGCACGCCCAGGCACCCGCCCGCCAGGCACAGGAAGATCGTCTGCCACGGGTGCGGGTCGAGCTTCAGGATGTAGAGCGCGGGGAGCGTAAAGATCGCGCCCGCCACGATCGCCCCCGAGACTCCGCCGATCCCCGTGATGATGACGTTCTCGAGCAACGAGGAGCGCCGCCGGTAGACGCGCGCGAGTCCGATCGCCAGGATCGAGATCGGGATCGCCGCCTCCATGACCTGGCCGACCTTGAGGCCCGAGTACGCGGAGGCGACGGTGAAGACGACACACAGGAAGAGTCCCCAGACGACCGAGCGCCCGGTCGCTTCGGGCAGGTGCGCCTTCGCCGGCACGACCGGCTTGTAGGCCTCGCCGGCCGGCAGCGTCTTGTAGGCGTTCTCCGGAAGGGACTGCGTGTCCAGAGCCTCCATGCAACCCTCTCAGTTCCAGTCCGCCGTAGCGCGCGGCGCGAAGGCGGACCGCGAGTCCGGAGCGTCCATCCGACCTCCGATGAAAGCTGTGATCGGCTGATCCTAAGTGTATCGGGTCCGTGCGGCTTACTCGCCTCCCGCTTTCTTGCCGGACTCCAGGTGGAACTTGTGCAGGAAGCGATGAACGATGGGGGAAAGAATGATACCGGCGATCAGGATGAGAGCCAGGCCGCTGTAGAGGGCATACGAGCCCGCGAAGATCTTCGCCCCGGTGCTGTTCAACTCCCCGATCGGACCCATGCCGGACAGGATCATCGCCGCGTTCAGGAAGGAATCGGGCCACGTCTGTTCGGCGATGTAGTGGTAGCCGAGCATCCCGACAACGAGCGAGGCCGCGATCAGAGCGAAGCCGAGAGACGCCGTCTTGATCAGGCGCGCCCGGAAGGCCGGCAGCGGCAACAGGGGGCTGAGCCGGTGCTCGAACACCAGGGGCGAGTGTTGCTTCGGGGGTGATTTGCTGGCGATGGCTCAGTCCCCCCGCAGGGCCCGCGTCAGAAGCGACTGGAAGTGATGAACGCCGTTCTCGCGACGGACGCTGTAACGGCCCCTGTCGTAGCTGCGGGACTGGAGTCCCTTCTGCACCGCCTCGCAGGGCGCCGCCGCCGGCGCCAGCCGCTCGTCGAAAGGAAAGTCGAGGTCTGGCACACAGAGAGTATCTCTCTCGCCGCCGTCAAAAGGTGGGCGCAACCAGGAAGGTCTTGGCTCGCGTAGAGACCCGATGGGCCCCATCCCCGACAGGATCATCGCCGCGTTCAGGAAAGAATCGTCCAACGCCTGTCCCGCGATGTGGTGATACCCGAGCATTCCGACACCGAGCGAGACGGCGATCAGGACGAGGCCGAGAGCGGCGGTTCGCGCCAGAGGTGCGCGGAAGTCCGGCCACGGGAACAACGGACTGAGGCGATGCACGAACATTCTCGCGCCTATGCCGACAGACACCGTTTTACCCCGTCAGCAAGGCCAGCAGCTCTTGACGAGCAGGCGTTGAGGTCAATATGATCTATTTGACCAATCGGAGGTGTTGCTTGTCCAAAAAACTCTCGGTCGCTGAAGTCAAGGCGCACTTCTCGGACTGCGTGCGGAGAGTCGAGGCGGGGAGCGCAGTCGTGATCACACGCCATGGGAAGCCAGTCGTTGCTCTCGTGCCCGCGGCGGAGCTCGTGGAACTGGAACGGCTTCGCGCCGCCGGACCAGCGGGGGGGCTCGCGAGCCTCGCAGGTGGTTGGAAAGGATCGGAGGATCTCGTCAAGACTCTTTCCGGCTTGCGCCGGACGGGACCCAGGTCGCGGGCAAAGCTCGACTGAGGCCTCATTGCCTTTTCTCTTCGACACCGACGCGATCTCGGAGGTCTTCAAGCGAAGACCGGCGCCCTTGTACCTCCGCTGGCTCGCCGCCATTCCCCGCTCCGAACAGTTCACGAGCGCCGTGGTCATCGGGGAGCTCTATAAGGGCGCCTTCCGATCGCCCGATCGTGAACGGCATCTGCAGAACATCGATACGCGGGTCCTGCCGACCCTCACCGTTCTTCCCTACGATGTCGCGGTCTCGCGTGTCTTCGGCGAGATCCAGGCGGGACTTGCTCGGGAAGGCCGCGGGCTTGCCGACGCGGACCTTCAGATCGCCGCGACCGCCATCCACCACGGACTCGAGCTCGTGACCGGAAACGTCCGGCATTTCCGCCGCATCTCGGGAATTCGGATCAAGCCAGTTCTCGACGAAGCCCGCAAACGGAATGAGAATCGTTGACGATTGAAGAATGGCTCGAGGAGAACACCTCGGTCAATCACCAATCGTCACTCATCAATCAGAGGCGCTCCGGCTCGCGCAAGGCGCGGGCATAGAGCGCGTGGAAGTGGTGGACGCCGTTCTCGCGGCGGACCGAGTAACGCCCGCGGTCGTAGGTGCGGGACTTCAATCCCTTCTGCACCTTCTCGCAGATGGCGATGTCCTGGAGCTGGATCTCGTCGGAGAACTCGACGGTCTGCCGGACCGCTTCCCGCGTCTCGGGCTTTTCCGGATCGCGGAAGAACCATTCGAAGACGGTCAGTGTGCGCTCGTGGCCGAGCGGCAGGATGAGATTCGTCGAGAAGTTGTCGGGATAGACGTTCAACATGAGGTTGGGATAGATCCAGAAGTAGAGCGCTTCGTCCTCGCTTCCAGAGCGTTTGAGACGTCCGGGCCCGCGCTGCCGGATGGGAGAGTGCTGCAGGGAATAGCAGCGGCTCGTTTCCGTGACGTAACGCGCGTAGTCGAGCTCTTTCATCAGAGACGGGTGGACGATGGGGATGTGATAACCCTCGAGGTAGTTGTCCACATAGACCTTCCAATTGCACTCGACCGTCCAGTCCTTGCGCGCCGCGGGGCGCATCGTTTCGAGCCCGCGGGAAGCCAGACGCCCCGGCAGGTCCTCCAACGTGTCGAGGAGCGCGGGGGCGGAGGCGTCCAGGTTGACGAAGAGAAGGCCCATCCACATCTCGAGCCGGAACTCCGGCAGCCCGTGCTCTTCCTTGCGGAAGTCTTCCACCCCGTCGAACTCGGGCGTATTCAGTAGCCGGCCGTCGAGTGCGTAACTCCAGCCGTGATAACCGCAGCGGAAGGCCTGGCACGCTCCTTCGCCGACGGCGACGGGTCCCGCCCGGTGACGGCAGACGTTCGAGAGAGCGCGCAGGCGCGAATCGGCGCCCCGCGCGATGAGCAGCGGCTCGCCGGCGACCTCGGTCGTGAAGAACTGGCCGGAGGACGAGACCCGGTCCTCGCGCCCGACGAGCTGCCACGTCCGCGCGAAGACTCGTTCGCGCTCGATGTCGAGAAATCGGGCGTCCGTATAGCAGCGCGCCGGCAGCGTCCTGGCCGAGGCGAGGCGCTCGTCGAAACCGAAATCCTTGTTTGTGGATTCGCCGGGAAGCATGGCCAGGCATTATGCTTGAGCTAACCCGATCCTGCGAAATCGCCGGTACAGAGCATTGCCTAACGGACGGGGGGCGGGCACGGCCGATCGCGCCGGTGTGGCCGTCTGGTTCTTCGGCAGCCTTCTCTCGGCGATCGCCGAGGCGAACCTGGGTCTCTTCCAGGGTAACGTGCTCGTCGTCTCCCTGATCTGGGAACTGGTCCAGTCGGTCGTTGCGACGATCCTGGGAGCCTGGACCTGCCAAGGAGGAAGTCACCCCCTAGTGTCCTGAGTTACAAGCTCACGAACAAATTCTTCCTGTCATCCCGAGCGAAGCGAGGGATCTGCTCTCGTGATCCTGAAATCTGTGTGAGTAGATCCTTCGTCGCTTCGCTCCTCAGGATGACAGGCAAGGCCGCAACTAGTAGGCCCGTCTCAAAGCTCGATCTGTCCGCGGATTTCAATCGACTGTTCGGGCGGAAGCCCGAAGGCGGAGATCGCGCTCCAGGCGTTGCGTGTCAGGAAGGCGAAAAGCTTCTCGCGCCACAGGGCCATGCCGCGGCGCTTGCGGGTGGGGATGACCGACTCCTTGCCGACGAAGTAAGACGTCGTCTCGGGGTCGAAGGAAAGCCCTGGCACCGAGACGCCCTCCAGGGCCTTCGTCACGTCGGGCTCCTGCATGTAGCCGTAGTGGAGCAGGACCCGGTGGAAACGGCCGTCGATCCGCTCGTGCTCGAGCGAGTCCTTGGCGGGCACGTGGGGCACATCCTCGGTCACGATCGTCAGAAACACGATGCGCTCATGAAGAACCCTGTTGTGATCGAAGTTGTGGCGGAGGGCTGCCGGAATGACCTCCGGAAGAATCGAAAGATAGACCGCCGTACCCGAGACCGAGACGTGCTGGCTCGATGACGCCTCCTTGCGGAACTCGTCGACCGACACCAGGGGACCGCGCAGGCGCACGTTCAACAGTTCGCGGCCTTTGCGCCAGGTCGTCATGACCGTGAAGACGGCGGCCGCGACGACGAGCGGGAACCATCCCCCGTGAGCGATCTTGACGGCGTTCGCGCCGAAAAACGCGAGATCGAAGACCAGAAAGGCCGCCGTGACGCCCGCGGCGACCGGGAGAGGCCACCCCAGCCGCTCGCGGGAAACCACACCGGCGAGAATCGTCGTGATCACCATCGTCGTGGTCACCGCCATCCCGTAGGCCGCCGCCAGGTTGGACGACCTTCGGAAAGCAACGACGAGCGCGATGGTCAGGACTGCCAGCAGCACATTGACCACGGGGATGAAGATCTGACCGATCTCGGTCGCGGAGGTGTGCTTGACCTCCATCCGGGGCAAGTAGCCCTGCCGTACCGCCTGCTGCGTCAGGGAAAAGGCCCCGGAGATGATCGCCTGCGAGGCGATGATCGTCGCCGCCGCTGCGAGCACGATCAAGGGATAGAGCGCCCAGTCGGGACCAAGACGGTAGAAGGGATTCGAGACGGCCTTCGGGTCCATGATCACCAGCGCTCCCTGCCCGAAGTAGTTGGAGAGCAGCGATACCCCCACCAGACCGAACCAGTCGATCTGGATTGGGCGTTCTCCGAAATGGCCCAGGTCCGCGTAGAGTGCCTCCCCGCCCGTGGCGACGAGGAACACGGCGCCTAAGACGAGGAATCCCTGCCCGCCGTTGCGATGGAAGAAAGAGACCGCGTGCGCCGGGTTGACCGCCTTCAAGACCGACGGCTCTCGGAGGATGCCGCCCACCCCCAGCACCGCGATCGTCGAGAACCAGAGGAGCATCACGGGTCCGAAGATCGAGCCGACGCCCTTGGTGCCGCGGCGCTGCAGGAGAAAGAGCCCGACCAGGATGATGACCGTGATCGGAACCACGTACGGATCGAAGGCTTTCGTCGCGACCTCGAGGCCTTCGACCGCCGAGAGGACCGAGATGGCCGGCGTGATGATCCCGTCGCCGTAGAGGAGCGCCGCGCCGAACACGCCGAGCGCGATCAGGAGCCAGCGCGCGCCCTTGCGCCTCTTTCGCTTGCCGCGCACCAGGCCCATCAGGGCCAGGATCCCTCCCTCCCCCTCGTTGTCCAACCGAAGGACGTAGACGTGGTACTTCAGAGCCACGATGACTGCGAGGGTCCAGAAGACGAGCGAGAGGATGCCGAGAACGTTCTCGGGGGTCGGCGCGACTCCGTGCCTGCCCGTAAAGCATTCCCGGAGCGCATAGAGCGGGCTCGTGCCGATGTCGCCGTAGACGATTCCCAGAGCGGTCAGGCAAAGGACCGGAAGATGCTTTTTTCGCGAAGTCTCCGCGTCCCCGGCCTTCTTCACTTTCCTTCCTCTATTATTTGCTTAGAAAGTCCTGCCTGGGCCGTGTCATTCTGAGAGCCCCTCCGCGCTTTATGTCACTCCGAGCGAAGCGAGGAGTCTGCCTTGGTCATTGTGGCCTCGGCGCCATTCAGAGTCGGGACAGGCTCCGTGACGAAGAATCTGCTCTGATCGAATCGGCTGATCGGCACGGGGGCAGATCCTTCGCTTCGCTCAGGATGACAGGGCCCCGGAGCATAACGAAGCCCTGCCTTTGGCTTGTTGATTGCCTCGATAAGGGGAATGGCAACGGAGCACGCGCGCCGGGAGAGTTCCCCTGTTCCTGCCCCCGGAGGAGGACAGCCGCCGCGCAAACGCACCCCGGGCAGCCAGTTACGAGAAGCGGCCCTCGCTCTCCCTCGCGCTCTCCTCTGGCTCGTCGTGGGAGTCATCGGTCTGGCCGTGCTCCTCATCATCGCCTCGTTCTTCGTGGATGAGCCGATGCGGCGCTCGATGGAAAAGGAGATCAATCGCCAGCTGACCGGCTACAGCGTGCGGGTTCCGCGTCTCCACTTCAGTCTCTTCAACCTGTCGGTCACTCTCTCCGACGTCAACGTGTTCCAACAGGCGCATCCGGATCCGCCCGTGGCCTTCATCCCGCGCCTCCACGCGAGTGTGCAGTGGCGCGAGATTCTCTCCGGCCACATCGTCTCGGACTTCCGCTTCGACAAACCGCGGATCCATGTCAACCTGCCGCAACTGCGAAAGGAAGCCTCCGACCCCACGCCGGTCAAGGACCGTGGATGGCAGCAGGCTGCCCTCGCGATATTTCCCTTCAAGATCAACCTGCTGCGCGTCAATGACGGAGACTTCGTGTACATCGACGAAGACCCCGCCCGTCCACTCCACGTCGCGCACCTCTCTTTTCGGGCCAACAACATCCGCAACATCCATTCCAAGAACCGCGTCTACCCTTCGCCGGTGCACGCCGAGGGAGTCATCTTCGAGACGGGCCGCGGAGTCGTGGACGGACATGCGGACTTCCTGGCGGAGCCCTTCGCCGGCATCCACGTCCTCTACAGGGTCGAGAAGGTTCCGCTCGACAACTTCCGTCCGATCACTCAGCGCTCGAACCTGATTCTCAAAGGGGGCGTGCTCGCGAGTGAAGGCGAGATCGAGTACGCGCCGAGGGCGAAGTTCGCGCACGTCAAGGACGTCTCGATCGACGGCCTGCACTTGGACTACATCCACACCCTGCAGACGGCGGCCGCGGAGAACACAGCGAAGAAAGACGTCAAGGCTGCGGCCAGGAAGGCGGCCAACAACCCGTCGGTCGTCCTGCGGCTGGACAAGTTCGAGATCCTTCACTCTACATTCGGCCTGACCAACAAAGCCAAGACCCCGTCCTACCGCCTGTACCTGGCGGGAGCCAGTCTGCGAGTGACAAATCTCTCCAACCACGCCGACCAGAAACCGGCCGTGGCGAGGCTCGCCGGCAAGTTCATGGGGAGCGGCCCGACCGTCGCGACGGCCACTTTCCGCCCGGAGAACAAGATGGCCGACTTGTCGCTCGACGTCGCGATCGAGAACACGGACCTGACGACGTTAAACGACATGCTGCGCGCCTACGGCAACTTCGATGTCACCAAAGGGGAGTTCTCTTTCTACTCGCAGCTGCGCATCAAGAACGGCCACATCGACGGGTACGTCAAGCCGCTTCTCTCCGGCATGAAGGTCTACGACCCGGAACAGGACCGGGAGAAGGGTTTCTTCCACAAGCTCTACGAGATGATCGTCGGAGGCGTCGCGAATCTCCTGAAGAGCCATAAGACCAAAGACGTCGCCACGACGGCGAACATCTCCGGCGAGGTCGGCAGCGCGTCGGCGAGTGTCTGGCAGGTCATCGGCAAGGCTTTCGAGAACGCCTTCATCAAGGCGATCTTCCCCGGCTTCGACAGGGATGTCGCCGCGCGGGCCAAGAAGAAGAGCTAGCAACAGCTTGCGATATCGTGGCGGCCGGCCACGATGATTCCGCCGACGGCGCTGGAAGAGGTTGCCGGCTCGCTCGCCGGCGCCGGACGCGTCTTCCTGAAACGTGAGGACTCACACGAGCTTGGTTCCTTCAAGTGGCGCGGGGCGCTCCCGGTGCTCGAGGACCACCTCGCTCGCGGCGCGAAGGGCGTCGTCACGGCCTCGACCGGAAATCACGGAGCCGCGACGGCCTGGGCGGCGCGTCGACTCGGGCTCGACGCGACTGTCTATGCCCCGCTTTCCGCCTCGCGGGCGAAGCTCGCGATCCTCGAGAGTCTCGGCGCGCGGATCCGGCTCGCGGGCAAGGATCTCGACGACGCCAAGAAAGAGGCGAGAGGTTTCGCGCGGAGAAGCGGCTTTCCCTTCTTCGAGGACGGAGCCGAGCCGGCCCAGTACGAGGGCTACGGCGCGATCGCGGCCGAGACTCTAGAGCAATGCCCCTTCCCTCCGTCCGTTCTCGTCGTGCCGGTCGGAAACGGCGCATTGATCGGCGGCATCGGCCTGGTCATCAAGCGGCAGTCCCCACGCACTCTCGTCGTCGGCGTCGCAGCCAAAGAGGCTCCCGTCATGGCTCTCTCCTTCGAAGCGGGACTGCCAGTCCCTTGTGATCGCATGGCGACCTTCGCCGACGGCCTCGCGGTGCGCGTCGCCATCCCCTATGCGGTCGAAGTCCTGCGCCGCGTCGTGGACCGGATGCTCCTCGTGTCCGAGCGGGAGATCGCGTGTGGGCTCGGCGCCGCGGCGCGTTGCGCTCTGCGCGTCGAGGGAGCCGCCGCCGCCGCCTTCGCCGTGTTGCCGCGGCTCGAAGAGGTTCCGGGCCCGATCGTTCTCGTCGTCACCGGCAGGAACATCGACGAAGAGACGTACCGGAGAGCCTTGCAGAAACCAGAGTCATTCCCGGAGTAAGGACCCGGCACTACTTTGGACTCTGGACCTTGGATGACTCGACCAGGACGTGCCGCCTCAGTTCCGTCTTGTCGCCGTCTTTGCCCGTGATCGTCACGACCAGCAGATGCGGCCCGGCGGCGACCGGCGGTATCAGGAAACTGAAACCGGCCTTGTCCGAACTCGGAAACGTGGGATAGGCCTCTTTGACCCCAGGGTAACTCTGGCCGAGCTCCGCCGGCTTCGCCGGGCCGTTGTCGAGCGAAGCGGTGACACTCGCGACACCGGAATCATCGAGCGCCCAGCCGTAGCCAGGGGAGCCGGACGCCACGGCTTCGTTCTCCTTCGGGGTGTCGATGTAACCGAAGGGAGGATGTCGGGCTGCTTCCGGCGCGGCAGTCGTACGGCGGGCGGACCCGCTCTCCGACTTCCGGCAGCCGGCGAGAAGGATCGCCGCCGTCCCCGCCACGTAGAAGAGCTCCTTCCATCGCCGGATCATTCGCATCTTCCTCCTCGAGAGTCCCGGATTCTATTGCGCACCACCTCACCCGGCGGATGTCCCGGAACACGGGCATAATCCGCGCGTGCGCGAGCGGGTCAAGAAGCCCCCTCGGGATTTGGGTCTGACACCGCGGGAGAGAAGGCTCCTCCTCGGCTTGACTCCCCCCTGGCGCATCCAGAAGTTCCTGGACGGCCTCGACTACGACGTTGCCGGCGCGGGTTGCCGCTCGCCCAGAAGGGTCCTGCGCGAACGCACGGTGCAGTGCATGGACGGCGCTCTCTTTGCC
>Ga0137372_10005598_pt1 | contig 12253 bp, 14 predicted proteins | sample SagtaG_6_FD_104911 | JGI IMG/M metagenome (GOLD analysis project Ga0137372, IMG submission 104911) | Vadose zone soil microbial communities from Sagehorn Ranch, Mendocino, California, USA - Sage1_R_60_16 metaG | ecosystem: Environmental > Terrestrial > Soil > Vadose zone | place: USA...
ATGGGAGCGAGAATGCGGAGCGAGAACCGGATCGGCGATCAGGAGATGAAGTCGGCGCTCTCGGCGCTGTCGGACGGCGAGGTGGTCCGGCGCGTGCGCGCCGGCGACACGGCGCTCTTCGAGGTCCTGATGCGCCGCCACAACCAGCGCGTGTACCGCGCCGTCCGCTCGATCCTGCGCGACGAGCGCGAGGTCGAGGACGCCATGCAGCAGGCGTGGCTCGCGGCCTATGCGCACCTCGACCAGTTCGAGGGCGCCTCGGCCTTCTCCACCTGGCTCACCCGCATCGCGCTCAACGAAGGGCTCGCCCGGCTACGGCAGCGCGCCAAGCTCACCCCCCTCGACGACGTCCCCGAGCAGGAGATCCAGGCCATGCGTACGGCACCCATCGACCCCGAGGGGCGGGCGGCGGATCGGGAGCTCGCCCGGATGCTCGAGGAGGCGGTGGACGCGCTGCCGGAGCTCTACCGGAGCGTCTTCGTCCTGCGCGAGGTCGAGGGGCTGTCGACGGCGGACGCCGCCGAGAGCTTGGGCGTGTCCGAGGAGGTGGTGAAGGTGCGCCTCCACCGCGCGCGGCTCGCCCTGCGCGACGGGCTCTTCGAGCGCGCCGGCGAGGCTTCGAGCGCGGCGTTCACGTTCCTGGGCGTGCGCTGCGATCGGATGGTGGCGAGGGTCCTCGGCGCGCTGCCCGAGCGGACGCCCGGCGCCTAGGACAGCGGGCCAGGCCTCGGCAGGTGCGGTAATCTGCCGCGCCATCAGCGCCCAGCGCTTTTCCGTCCCAAGCGGGATCGATTCCATTCCCCCGTGGGTTATGCTACGCCCCCTCGAATTCAATTCTGGGCGGGGTAGCTCTTCCACTTCGGAGGTTCGGTTCCATGCGTCGTTTCCTGACTGTCGCCGTCGCTGTCCTGGCCGTGGTGGCCTGCAAGAAGCCGGAGTCGCCGCAGCATCCCGCCGGCGCCGCGGCGCCGGCCGCGGCCCCGGGAGCCCCGGGCGGCGCCCAGGTCCTCCGCGGCAAGGTCCTCGAGAAGATCGACGTCTCGCAGTACAGCTACCTCAAGCTCGCGACGGCTTCGGGCGAGACCTGGACGGCGGTGCAGCGCACCGACAAGAAGGTCGGCGACGAGGTCGGCGTCGGGAACGCCTTCCCGATGCAGGGATTCGAGTCGAAGGAGCTGAACCGCAAGTTCGACGTCGTCTACTTCGGCACCCTGGCCACCCCCGGCGGGGAGGTCGCGGCGATGCCGCCCGCCATGGGCGGCGGCGCGATGGGCGGCGGCGCGATGGGCGGCGGCGCGATGGGCGGCGGCGCGATGGGCGGCGGCGCGATGGGCGGCGGCGCGGGCGGCGAGGCGCCGAACCCGGCTCAGATGGCGGCCCAGCACCAGGCCGCGGCGACCGGTCCCTCGGACATCAAGGTTCAGAAGGTGTCGAAGGCGGCGGGCGGCGATGCGCGCACCGTCGAGGAGATCTGGTCGCAGCGCGAGAAGCTGAAGGGGAAGCCGGTGACCGTGCGCGGCCAGGTCGTCAAGTTCACGCCCGTCATGGGGAAGAACTTCGTCCACCTTCGCGACGGCTCGGGTAACGCCGACAAGAAGACGAACGACGTGACCATCACGACGGGCGACGCGGCTGCCGTCGGCGACGTCGTCACGGTGAAGGGCGTCATCGCCGTCGACAAGGACTTCGGCTCGGGCTACGCCTACCCGGTGATGGTCGAGGACGCCAAGTTCAGCAAGTAGGCGTCGCGGACACGGCATCTCGAAGGGCGGTGGTCCCCACGGGCCGCCGCCCTTTTCGTCCGGGGCGAGCGGCCCGCCGGCCGCGGTTCGTGTAGACTCGCCGCGCCGTGTCCCCCCGCCATCGCAACCTCGAGCTCTTCGCGAGCGATGGGCCGGGCCGCGCCCGCGAGGTGGCGCTGGAGGTCGCAGCCCTCTCCGTGGCCTGGGCGGGCGGCGACCAGAAGGACCTGTTCCTGCGTCGCGCCTGCGAGGAGCGCCTCGACGCGCTGCGGGCGCTCTGGCGGCGCGAGCGCGACCTCTTCGGCGACGCCGAGCTGGCGGCGCTCCGGGCGGTGGCGGACGCGCTGCGGCTCAAAGCCGCGCCGAGCGCCGGCGCGACGAGCCCGCGCCAGGTGCTGCGCGAGGTCTTCGGGCACCAGGATTTCCGGCCCGGCCAGGAGCCCATCATCGACGCGGTGCTGGCGGGCCGCGACTGCCTCGGCGTCATGCCCACCGGCGCGGGGAAGTCGCTCACCTACCAGATCCCCGCGCGGATCCTGGGCGGCACGATCCTGGTCGTGTCGCCGCTCATCGCGCTCATGAAGGACCAGGTGGACGCGATGGGGCGGGTGGGCGTCCGCGCCACGTTCCTCAACTCGAGCCTCGATCCCGAGGAGCGGCGCGCGCGAGTGCAGCGGATGCGCCGCGGCGAGTACGAGCTCGTCTACGCGGCGCCGGAGGGGCTCGAGGCGTCGGTCGGGTCGGCGCTCGAAGGCGTGCGGCTCACGGCGCTCGCGGTGGACGAGGCGCACTGCATCAGCCACTGGGGACACGACTTCCGCCCCGCCTACCGCAACCTGCGCGGCCTCAAGGAGCGCTTCGGCGGCCTCCCCGTGCTCGCGCTGACGGCGACCGCCACGTCCGAGGTGACGCGCGACATCGCCGAGCAGCTCGGGATGCGCGACCCCCTCGTCCACCGCGGCACGTTCTTCCGCCCCAACCTGGTGCTCCACGCCTACAAGAAGGGGGAGGGCGCCGGGCACGGCGCGACGGGCCAGCGGCACGGCCTGCGCACGCGGGACGCGCTGCTGCGGCTCGTCCGCTCGCGCCCCGGCGAGAGCGGCATCGTCTACTGCCTGTCGCGCAAGTCGGTCGAGGCGACGGCGGAGCTCTTCCGGGAGCACGGCGTGCGCGCCACCGCCTACCACGCGGGCATGGAGGGTGACCAGCGGACCCGCGCGCAGGACCAGTTCCACTCGGGCGAGGTGGACGTGGTCGTCGCGACGGTCGCCTTCGGGATGGGCATCGACAAGCCTGATATCCGGTTCGTGCTCCACCGCGACATGCCGCGCTCGATCGAGGGCTACTACCAGGAGATCGGGCGCGCCGGTCGCGACGGGAAGCCCTCCGACTGCGTGCTCTTCTACTCCTGGGCCGACGTGATCGGCTGGGACCGGCTCGCGAACGACGCCGACGCGGCGATGGTCGAGCTGCAGCGCCGGCAGGCCCGCGAGATGTTCCGGCTGGCGGAGGACGCCGCCTGCCGCCATCAGGCCATCGTGCGCCACTTCGGCGAGCGCATCGCGCCCTGCGCCGCGAGCTGCGACCTGTGCACCGGGACGGACCTCGTGTCGGACGCCCGGCCGGTGCGAGGCGAGCGCAAGCGTTCACGCGAGCCGGCTCGGGGAAACGATCTCGACACGGAGGGGTCGGAGCTGTTCGAGGCGCTCCGCGCGGTGCGCAAGCAGCTCGCGTCCGAGAAGGGCGTCCCCGCCTTCTACGTCTTCTCGGACGCGGTGCTCCGGCTCGTCGCGACGGAGCGCCCGCACGACGAGGACGCGCTCTCGCGCATCCCCGGCATCGGGCCGAAGAAGCTCGCGCAATACGGCGAGGCGTTCCTGGCGGTGCTGCGCCGCGCGCGGTGAGCGCGCGGGCTCTAAATTTAGTTCGCGGCCTGGATGTAGTCCACCGTCGCCTTCGCGTCGACGCACAGCTGCGTGTCGACGGTCCAGGAAGACGTGGGGAGCTGGTTCGGATCGCCCTGCACGGCGACCTCCAGGTTGAAGCTGCCGGCGTCCAGGTAGTCGACGAGGTTCGTGCCGTCGCCGGTCGCGCGGATCGTCGTCGGCTCCGCGCCCGTGGGGCGCGTGTACGTCGCGATCGGCTTCTTGCTCACCGCCGAGCCCGTGGGTGGCAGCACGCTCAAGGTGAGGGTCTGGATGAACTTGAGGTTGGCGGACGACGTGAGGTCGAGCGAGTCGAACAGGAGCTGCGCGTCCGTGACGCCCTTCTGCTTCATGTCGGGGATGGTCCCGCCGAAGGTGAACGGGATCGGCGGCGTGGTGAACGTGCCGGGGGGAAGCCCGGGCACCCCCACGGCGGGAAGGAAGCTCTGCTGCGGCAGGCGCGCGCAGGCGCGCTCCACTTGCACGTCGGCCGTGAGGCCGCAGCCAGCCAGGAAAGCGGCGAGGACGGCGGACGCGAGGGCAGGGCGGGTCATGAGCCTCACCACAGGTAGTAGGCGAACCCGAGGTTCGCGGTTGGGATGGTGATGGCCACATGGAGCGGGCCCGTGTCGATGGTGGTCGAGCCGGTCTGGTAGCCCTTCACGCCGGAGGCGCTCGCCCAGACGCGGCTCAGGCCACCCCGGATGAAGAACACGAAGCCGTCGGGGCGGCCCATCTCCAGGCCGAGGAGCCCCGACGCATACTGGTACGAGAGCGACGACAGCGGGCCCTTGAACGCGCTCGGGAACGTACTGGAGAAGGTCGAGCTGACGTCCGAGGCGAAGAATGTCCCGAGCTCGCCCGTGAGCGTCGGCGTGATCCAGGAGTGGAACGGCAGGAACGTCGCGCCGCCCTGCAGCCCGAATCCGAAGTAGTTCCAGGCGAGGCCGGCATTCAGCCGCGCGTAGTTCGTGTAGGGCCGGAACGCGACCGAGAGCACGGCGCCGTCGGGCAGGCCCGCGCCGAGCTGGAGCCCGAGGAGCGGGGCGCCGGTGAGGGATGCGGTCGGGGTCGGGGTCGGGGTCGGGGTCGCGGTCGCGGTCGCGGTCGCGGTCGAGGTCGAGGTCGAGGTCGAGGTCGACGTCGCGGGAGGCGGTGGCGGTGCGGAGAGTTGCGCTTGCGCGCGCGCCGCGGTCGAACCTGCGATAAGGACGGCTGCCAGGAGGATGCGAATGGCGCTCACGCCGACACTCTACGACTTCGACGTGGCGCTCAGCCACGTCGACCGCGACCTACATGAGCGCCTCTCCTTCAAGGTCGCGCGCCACCCATCGGAGACGCTCGATCGCATGTGGCTCCGCGCGCTCGCTTACTGCTGGCTTCACGAGGAGCGGATGACGTTCGGCCCCGGCATCTCCGATCCGGACGAGCCGGACCTGTTCGCGGAGGACCTGACGGGGCAGAAGACACTGTGGGTGCGGGTGGGAAAGCCCGATCCGGTGAAGCTCCAGCGCGAGGCCGATCGCGCCGGTCGCGCCCGGGTCGCCGTCCTGTTCGAGTCGCCGCAACGGCTCGAGGCGTTCGTGGCCGAGGCTCGCGAGGCGAAGCTCGCTCGGCTCGCCCGGATCGAGCTCGCCGCGGTCGACGCGACGCTGCTCGCCCGCCTCGCGGCCGTCGAGGAGCGGCGGACGCGTCTCGCGCTCACGATCGTCGGCGACCACCTCTATGTGGAGCGTGGCGGGCAGGCGCTCGACGGGGCCCTCACCCGGGCCACCCTCGGGTGACTCGTGCCATCGACGCGAGCGTCGGTCGAAAACGAATGCAACCCGGCGCCGGCGCGTTACAACTGAGCTAACTAGACCGCCGTGGTCTAGTTACTTTGTCACCCGCCCAGGGACGCGAATGCTGCGGATGAGCAAGCTCACGGATTACGGCCTCGTGCTCCTGACGAACCTCGCTCAGGGGGGGAACCCCCCGGTCCAGACGGCGCACGAGCTCGCCGCGCGCTCGGGCGTGCCCGTGCCGACCGTCTCCAAGATCCTGAAGGAGCTGTCGAAAGCGGGCATCGTGGTGTCCCATCGGGGGCGTCGGGGAGGATACAGCCTGTCCCGCTCCCCGGATCAGATCTCGGTCGCTGCCGTGGTCGAGGCGCTCGAGGGCCCGGTTGCCCTCACGGAGTGCAGCACCACGGCTGGCGGCTGTTCCCTCGAGCCAGTGTGCCTCGCCAAGGGGCACTGGGGCCCCATCAGCCGGGCGATCCAGCGCACGCTGCAGCGGCTCCCACTCTCGGCGCTCGGCCCACACCCACGCCCGGTCATGCTCGGGCGCCCGCCGGCTCTGGCGGCGCCTCCGAGCGCGCCGCCCACTGCTTCCATCACGGAGATGACCACGGAGATGACCCGATGACGCAGGATGCCGCCCTCCGCGAGCTCACCGAGGGCAAGTACAAGTACGGCTTCGTGACGGACGTCGAGACGGACCAGGTGCCGAAGGGCCTGTCCGAGGAGATCGTCCGCGCCATCTCGCAGAAGAAGGGCGAGCCGGAGTGGATGCTCGACTGGCGGCTCAAGTCCCTCCGCCACTGGCTCACGATGGTCGAGCCGGCCTGGAGCAACGTCCACTATCCGAAGATCGACTACCAGGACATCGTCTACTATTCGGCGCCCAAGCCGAAGAAGAAGCTCGGCTCGATGGACGAGGTCGATCCGGAGCTGACGAAGGCCTTCGAGAAGCTCGGGATCCCGCTCGCGGAGCAGGCGCGGCTGGCGAACGTGGCGGTGGACGCCGTCTTCGACTCGGTCTCCGTCGCGACCACGTTCAAGGCGAAGCTCGCCGAGAAGGGCGTGATCTTCTGCTCCTTCTCCGAGGCGGTGAAGGAGCACCCCGAGCTCGTGAAGAAGTACCTCGGCTCGGTGGTCCCCTACACCGACAACTTCTTCGCGACGCTCAACAGCGCCGTCTTCTCCGACGGGAGCTTCGCCTACATCCCGAAGGGCGTGCGCTGCCCGATGGAGCTCTCCACCTACTTCCGCATCAACGCATCCGACACGGGCCAGTTCGAGCGCACGCTCATCATCGCGGACGAGGGCGCGTACGTGTCGTACCTCGAGGGCTGCACCGCGCCCGTGCGCGACACGAACCAGCTCCACGCGGCGGTGGTCGAGCTGGTGGCCTTGCCGGGCGCCGAGATCAAGTACTCGACGGTGCAGAACTGGTATCCGGGGGACGCCGAGGGGAAGGGCGGCATCTACAACTTCGTCACGAAGCGCGGGAAGGCGCTCGAGCGCGCGAAGCTCAGCTGGACGCAGGTGGAGACCGGCTCCGCCATCACCTGGAAGTACCCGTCCTGCATCCTCCAGGGCGACGACAGCGTGGGCGAGTTCTACTCGGTGGCGCTCGCGAACCACCGCCAGCAGGCCGACACCGGGACGAAGATGATCCATATCGGCAAGCGCACGCGCTCGACCATCATCTCGAAGGGCATCAGCGCCGGGCGCGGCCAGAACACGTATCGCGGGCTCGTGAAGGTGCAGAAGGGCGCCGAGGGCGCGCGCAACTACTCGCAGTGCGACTCGCTCCTCATCGGCGACCGCTGCGGCGCGCACACGTTCCCGTACATCGAGGTGAAGAACCCGACGGCGCAGGTGGAGCACGAGGCGACCACCTCGAAGATCGGCGAGGACCAGCTCTTCTACTGCCGCCAGCGCGGCATCGCGGAGGAGGACGCGGTCTCGATGATCGTGAACGGCTTCGCGCGGCAGGTGCTGAAGGAGCTGCCGATGGAGTTCGCGGTGGAGGCGCAAAAGCTGCTCGGGATGAGCCTGGAGGGTTCGGTCGGATGACGAGAGATCAACGCGCACGCGCCCATCAGGGCGCGCGGCGGGAGGCGCTTCGCGAAGCGAAGCGCGAAGGGACCCGCCTGCGGGGTGGGGCGTCAATCGAAGCGCAGGCGCCATGGCGCCTGCACCGGCTTTGCCGGCGGGGCGGGGCGGCACGGCCCGTCGCGATCGCCGCGCAGAAGCTGCTGGGTATGAGTCTGGAGGGTTCGGTCGGATGAGGGAGACGGAACGCACCATGCTCAGCATCCAGGGACTGCACGCGAAGGTCGCGGAGAAGGAGATCCTCCACGGCCTCGATCTCGAGGTGAGGGCGGGCGAGCTGCACGCCATCATGGGGCCGAACGGCTCCGGGAAGAGCACGCTCGCCGGCGTGCTCGCCGGCCGCGACACCTACCGGGTCACCGCCGGGCGCGTGACGCTCGACGGCGAGGACCTGCTCGCGCTCACGCCGGAGAAGCGCGCGGCGAAGGGCGTCTTCCTCGCCTTCCAGTATCCGGTGGAGATCCCGGGCGTCGCGAACATGTACTTCCTGCGCACGGCCCTCAACTCGCTGCGCAAGGCCCGCGGCGAGGAGCCGCTCGACGCGATCGACTTCCTCGGCCTCGCGCACGAGAAGATGAAGCTCGTCAAGATGGATCCGTCGTTCGCGAACCGCGGCGTGAACGAGGGCTTCTCGGGGGGCGAGAAGAAGCGGAACGAGATCGTCCAGATGGCGGTGCTGGAGCCGCGCCTCGCCATCCTCGACGAGATCGACTCGGGGCTCGACATCGACGCGCTGCGCGTCGTCGCCGACGGCGTGAACGCGCTGCGCTCGCCCACGCGCGCCATGATCGTCGTGACCCATTACCAGCGGCTCCTCGACTACATCCGGCCCGACCACGTGCACGTCATGGTGAACGGCCGGATCGTCACGAGCGGCGGGCCGGAGCTGGCGCTCGAGCTGGAGAAGAAGGGCTACGGCTGGATCGAGAAGGAGCCGCCCGCGCGGGTGGCGGCGGAGGCGCGCCTGTGACCGCCGCCGAGCAGAGCTTCGCGGGGCAGCTGGAGCGCGCCGCCGGCGTCGAGTGGCGTCCCGCCGGTGAGCCCGCCTTCGTGTGCGCGATCCGCGCCGCCGGGCGCGAGGCGTTCCTGCGCGCGAAGCTGCCGACGCTCAAGAACGAGGACTGGAAGTACACGAGCCTCGCCGGACTGTCGGCGGTCGTGTTCGAGCCCGCGCCGCGCGCTCGCGTCACCACCGCCGAGCTGCCGCCCGCGCCGCGGCTCGTCTTCGTGAACGGGCGGCTCGATCCCGACGCGAGCGACCTCGCGGGCCTCGGGGCCGGGGTGCGGATGGGGAGCCTCGCGGTCGCGCTGCGCGATCGCCCCGCGGCCGTGGAGCCGTTCCTCGGGATGCTCGCGGGCGCGTCCGAGGCGTTCGCGGCGCTCAACGCGGGCCTCTTCGAGGACGGCGCGCTGGTCGAGCTCGCGGACGGCGCGCAGCCATCGCCCACGCTGCACCTCGTCTTCCTCTCCGCCGCCGCTACGCCGGTGGCCACCCACCCCCGGAACCTCATCGTGGCGGGGAAGGGCTCGCGCGCGACGATCGTGGAGCACTATCGCGGCGAGGGCTCCTACCTCGTGAACGCGGTGACCGAGCTCGCGCTCTCCGAGGGCGCGCAGGTCGAGCACGATCGCGTGCAGGAGGACGCGCCGCAGGCGTTCCACGTCGGGCTCCTCCAGATCCGGCAGGGGGCGGCGAGCCGGCTCACCGGCCAGTCCATCGCGCTCGGGGCGCAGCTCGCGCGCGTCGAGGCGCGCGCGCTCCTCGCCGCCGAGGAGGCCACCTGCGATCTGAACGGGCTGTACGTCGGCGGCGGCAGGCAGGTCCTCGACCACTTCGTGCACGTGGACCACGCGAGCCCGCGATGCACGAGCCGGGAGGTGTTCAAGGGCATCCTCGACGGCGCGTCGCGCGGCGTCTTCGCCGGGCGCGTCCGCGTGCGCGAGGGCGCGCAGAAGACCGACGCCGGGCAGGTGAGCTCGACCCTCCTCCTCTCCGAGGACGCGACCGTCGACACGAAGCCGCAGCTCGAGATCCTCGCCGACGACGTGAAGTGCTCGCACGGCGGCGCGGTGGGGCAGCTGCGCGAGGACCAGCTCTTCTACCTGCGCTCGCGCGGCCTCTCGGCGGCGCTCGCACGCGCCCTCCTGACGTGGGCGTTCGCGAGCGAGATGGTCCAGCGGGTCGGGCCCGAGGAGCTGCGGGCGCGCGTCCGGCGCGCGGTCACGGCGCGCCTCCCCGACGGCGAGCTCCTGAGGGAGGTCGCATGAGAGTCCATCCCAGCCCGCCCGAGGCCGAGGTCGTCGCGCTGCACAAGCCCGTCGCCGAGCCCGCCGCCGAGCCCTTTGACGCCGACCAGGTCCGCTGCGACTTCCCCATCCTCTCCCGGCCGGTGCGCGGTAAGGCGCTCGTCTACCTCGACAGCGCCGCGACCACGCAGAAGCCGCGGCAGGTGGTCGAGTCGATGGCGCGCTTCTTCGACCAGGAGAACGCGAACGTCCACCGCGGCGTTCACTTCCTGTCCGAGCGCGCCACCGAGGCGTACGAGGGCGCGCGCGAGCGCGTGCGCAAGTTCCTCAACGCGCGGCAGTCGTCCGAGATCGTCTTCGTCCGGGGCACCACCGAGGCGCTCAACCTCGTCGCGTTCACCTTCGGCAAGCAGCGCGTCGGCGCCGGGGACGAGGTCGTCATCACGGAGATGGAGCACCACTCCAACATCGTGCCCTGGCAGATGCTCTGCGCCGAGAAGGGCGCCAAGCTCGTCGTCGCGCCCATCGACGATCGCGGCGTGCTCCTCCTCGACGAGCTGGAGAAGCGCCTCGGCCCGCGCACGAAGCTGCTCTCGGTGACGCACGTCTCGAACGCGCTCGGAACGGTGAACCCGCTGCCCGAGATCGTGGCCCTGGCGCACGCGCGGGGCATCCCGGTGGTGGTCGACGGCGCACAGGGGGCGCCGCACTGCGCCGCCGACGTGCAGGCGCTCGACTGCGACTTCTACGCGTTCAGCGGCCACAAGATCTACGGGCCGACGGGGATCGGCGTCCTCTACGGAAAGGCCGAGCACCTCGAGGCGATGCCGCCGTGGCAGGGCGGCGGCGACATGATCCTGCAGGTCTCCTTCGAGAAGACCATCTACAACCGGCCGCCCTACAAGTTCGAGGCGGGCACGCCCAACATGGCCGGCGCCGTCGGGCTGGGGGCCGCCCTCGACTACCTGGAATCGCTCCCGCGCGACGCGGCGTGGGCGCACGAGGACGACCTGCTCGCCTACGGCACGGCCGCGCTCGCGCGCATCCCTGGGCTGCGGCTCATCGGGACGGCGCCCCGCAAGGCGGCCGTGCTCTCGTTCGTCTTCGAGGACATCCACCCGCACGATATCGGCACCGTGCTCGATCGCGAGGGCATCGCCATCCGCACCGGCCACCACTGCGCCCAGCCGCTCATGCACCGCTTCGGCCTCCCCGCCACGGCGCGCGCGTCCCTTGGGCTGTACAATACCCGCGCGGAGATCGACGCCCTCGTCACGGGCCTGGAGAAGGTGAGAAGGATGTTCGCATGAGCTCGGAGCTCGACGATCTGTACCAGGAGGTCATCCTCGACCACGGCCGGCGGCCGCGGAACTTTCGCGTCATCGCGGACCCCGACCGGCAGGCCGAAGGGCTGAACCCGCTCTGCGGCGACCACTTCAAGCTGTACGTGAAGCTGGACGGGGAGCGCATCCAGGACATCGCGTTCGAGGGCTCGGGCTGCGCCATCTCGAAGGCGTCGGCGTCGCTCATGACGACGTCCGTCAAGGGCAAGACCGTGCACGAGGCGGAGGAGCTCTTCTCGCGCTTCCACCGGCTCGTCACCGAGGGTCCGGACAAGGTGCCGCTCTCGGAGCTGGGGAAGCTCGCGGCGCTCTCCGGCGTCTGCGAGTTCCCGACGCGGGTGAAGTGCGCGAGTCTCGTCTGGCACACGCTCAAGAACGCGCTCGAGGCGCAGCCGAAGGTGGTCTCGACGGAGTAGGCGTCATGCAGCGAAGAGAACCCGTCTTCCTCACGCGCGGCTGCGACGCCACGCAGATCCCGAGCGGCTTCAAGATCCGGCTCGACCCCGGCTCGTACGTGATCCCGCAGCAGGTCCTCGACGGGAACGTCACCGTCATGACCGAGCGCGGCGGGCTCGCGCGCATCGCCGCTCGGGACGCCGACGCGCTCGGGCAGGAGTTCGTCGATCTCGCCGCCAAGGCGGCCGAGGCGCGCACGGTACGCGCGGAGGGGCCGTTCGACGAGCAGAAGGTCTGGGACGAGCTGAAGACCGTCTACGATCCCGAGATCCCGGCCAGCATCGTGGACCTCGGGCTCGTCTACCTCGTCACCTCCGAGGCGGTGGAGGGCGGGGTGAAGGTGCTCGTGACGATGACGCTCACCGCGCCCGGGTGCGGGGTGGGGCCGGTCCTGGTCGAGGACGTGCGCAGCAAGGTCGCGCGCGTCCCGGGGGTGAAGGACGTCGACGTGCAGCTCGTCTTCGACCCGCCGTGGGACCAGAGCATGATGAGCGACGCGGCGAAGCTGACGCTCGGGTTGATGTAGGCCGGGCGACCCGCGCGGGACCGCCGCGGCGCGAGGCCTCGTCGTGACGCAACCCGTCAAGGTCGTGCCCGGCGGCCGTCTGCTGGCCATTTGATTCTGAAGTCGGCCGCCGCGCCTCGCGGCACGCCACGGA
>Ga0137372_10005600_pt1 | contig 12251 bp, 8 predicted proteins | sample SagtaG_6_FD_104911 | JGI IMG/M metagenome (GOLD analysis project Ga0137372, IMG submission 104911) | Vadose zone soil microbial communities from Sagehorn Ranch, Mendocino, California, USA - Sage1_R_60_16 metaG | ecosystem: Environmental > Terrestrial > Soil > Vadose zone | place: USA: California...
ACGGCGACGGCGTCCTCGACGGCATCGACAAGTGCCCCGGCACGCCGGCCGGCGTCACGGTGGACGCGAACGGCTGTCCCCCGGTGACCCGGGACTCGGACCGCGACGGCGTGCCCGACGACCGCGATAAGTGTCCCGGCACACCGGCGGGCACGGCGGTGGACCAAAACGGCTGCATGGTGCTGTTCCGGGAGGAGCGGGCGGCCCCCGCGCCGGGCGTGCCTACGCCGGGCGCTCCCGCGCCGCGCCCCACCCTGATCCTGCAGGGTGTGCACTTCCAGACCGGGCGGTCGGTGCTCACGCTCGATTCGTACGTGGTGCTCGATCAGGTCGCCGGATCGCTGGTCGCGAATCCGGAGATCCGCATCGAGATCGCGGGCTACACCGACTCTACCGGCTCGTTGGCGGTGAATACCCGGCTGTCGAACGCCCGAGCGCTCGCCGTGCAGAGCTACCTCGCCCGCAAGGGCGTGCGGCCCGACCGCATGATGGCTCGAGGCTACGGTCCCGCTAACGCGGTGGCGCCGAATGCAACGGCGGCCGGCCGGGCGCTGAATCGACGCGTGGAGTTGCACAAGCTGCCGTAGCGGGCGGTAGGGCGGACGGGCGGTCAGGCGGTCGGTGAGAGACACCCGCTTGGCCGCCCGTCGCGCTGATTGGCACGCTTGGATAGTTTTTCTGCTCCCCAAGACGTCGTTCCGGTGACCATGAGATCCAGCCCGCTGCTCCCTGTTATGGCGATCGGTCTTCTGACCGCCTTACCGCCTTACCGCCTTACCGCCCAGTCTCCCCGTCCCCTCCAGGCGACCGACTACTACAAGATGACGTTCGTCGGCGACCCGGTGCTGTCGCCCGACGGCCGCCGCGCCGCGTTCACGGTGACGACGATCGTCGAGGAAAATGACCGCCGGCACAGCGAGATCTGGATGGTCCCGACTGGCGGCGCGACCCGCCCGTACCGCTTCACCAGCCCGTCGTTCGAAGCCTCCGCGCCGACGTGGTCACCGGACGGGGCGTTGCTCGCCTTCACGAGCCACCGCGAGGGCGCCGAGGACGACGTCTGGTTTCTGCGCACCGGTCCGTTCGGCGGCGAGGCGTACCAGGTGCCGGGCGTGCACGCGGCGCCGCGCTTCTCGCCCGACGGCCGGCAGATCCTCTACGCTTGGCGCGGCAAAGAGCCCGACAGCCTGAAGCAGCAGCCGTGGCGCGACCGCGTCTCCCCGATCGCGCGCACACGCGGCCCCGACCCGAAGCGCTTCGACGGGCGCGTCTACACGTCGCTGCCGTTCCTCGCCGACGAGCGGGGTCTGATCCCGCCGCGCGAGACGCGGCGCCCCGCGCACCTCTATCTCGTCGCGATCGACGGCGGCACCCCGCAGCCGCTCACCGCCGGGGACCTGAGCCAGAACCAGCCGGCGTGGTCCGCGGATGGAAAGCAAGTCGCGTTTGTGCAGGATTCGACCGAGCCTGATGAGATCCGCCGCGACGTCCGTCCCCAGATCTACATCCTCACGGTGGCCGACAAAGCGACGCGCCGGCTGGAGACGGGGTTCACCGAGAATCAGGCGCCCGACTGGTCTCCGGACGGCCGGACGCTCGCATTCGTGTGCTCGAAGGGCCGCGGCGAGGAGAACGACGTGTGCGTCATCCCGGCCGCCGGGGGGCCGGTTCGCAACCTCACGACGGCGTGGGCGCTCGATCCCCAAAACCCTTCGGGGTCCGCGGACGGGAAGACGATCTCCTTCTCCGCGGAGACGCGCGGCAACGTCCACCTGTTCGCGGTACCGGCCGCGGGCGGTGCCGTGCGGCAGGTGACGCAGGGGGAGCGCACCCTGCGCGGCTTCGCGCTCAGCGGGGACGGCAAGACGCTCGCCTACACCGCGAGCGACGTCACGCACCCCGCGGAGCTGTTCGTGGCTCCCGTCCCCGCCGGGCCGGAGAAGCGGCTCACCGCGTTCAACGACGCCTGGCTCGGGCAGGTCGCCGCCATCCCGGCCGACACGTTCTGGATCTCCGGCGTGGGCGGGCTCAAGATCGAATGCTGGCTGATGAAGCCGTACGGTTGGCAGGCGGGCCGCAACTACCCCCTGGTGCTGACCATCCACGGCGGGCCGCATTCGAACTACGGCAACATTTTCTTCCCCGAATTCCAGATGCTGGCCGGACAGGGGTACTGGGTGCTGTTCACCAACCCGCGCGGCTCATCGGGCTACGGCCACGCCTTCACGTACGCGACGCGCGGCCGCTGGGGGATGGAGGATTATCAGGACCTGATGCAGGCCGTGGACGCAGGTGTAGCCCGCGGCGGCGTGGACACGACGCGGTTGGCGGTGCTGGGCGGCTCGTACGGCGGCTTCATGACCAACTGGGTGGTGGGCCACACCAGCCGCTTCGCGGTGGCGGAAAGCGACCGCTCGATCTTCAACTGGTATTCGTGGTACGGCTCGTCCGACGCGCAGGGCCTCACCGACTACGAGTTCGCGGGCGAGCCGTGGGAGAGCGACTCGCTGTATCGCGTGTTGTCACCCATGACGTTCACCAAAAACATTCGCACGCCGATGCTGATCGTGCACAGTGAGGATGACCGCCGCACGCCGATCGCGAACGCCGAGCAGCTGTTCGTGACGCTGCGCGAGCGCGGCGTCCCGGCCGAGTTCGTGCGCTACCCGCGGTCCTTCCACGGCCTCTCGCGCACCGGGCCACCGTGGCTGCTGGTCGATCGCCTCGAGCGCATCCGCACGTGGTTCGCCCACTGGCTGGGGACGGGCACCGAAGCGCCGCGCGCCGTCGGGGCGCCGACGCGCTGACGCCGGCCCGATGACCTTCCGCCGTCTCGCGCCGCTCCTCGTCGCGGCGCTGTGTGCCGCGCCCGCCGCGGCGCAGCGTCCCCGCCGCGCCCCGCCGACCGCTCGCCGCCCCGCCCCCGCTCCGCAGGCGGTCCACATCCCCACACCGCGGTCCGTGCTCGGCTTCGACCCCGGCGAGGATCGCAAGCTCGCCGACTGGCCGACGCTGGTCCGCTACTACCAGGCGCTCGCGCAGGCGAGCGACCGCGTCGACTTCAAGGAGCTCGGCAAATCCACGCTGGGCGCGCCGTTCGTCGCCCTCGTGATCTCGAGCCCCGCGAACCTGCGCCGGCTCGACGCCTACCGGCACCTCAACGCCAAGCTCGCCGACCCGCGCACCCTCGCCTCGACCCGCGAGGGCACCGAGGCGCTGCGCGACGGCAAGGCCGTCGTGGTGATCACCGGCGGCATCCACTCGACCGAGGTGGGGGGCAACCTGACGCCCGCGCTGCTCGCCTACCGGCTGGCGACGGACACGAGCGCCGAGACGCGACAGATCCTCGACAACGTGATCCTGTGGCTGGTGCCGTCGCTCAACCCCGACGGCGTCACGATCGTCGCGCGCTGGTACGCCCGGACGCTGGGCACCGCGGCGGAGGGCACCGAGCCCCCCGAGCTGTATCACCACTACACCGGCCACGACGACAACCGCGACTGGTACGCGTTCACCCAGGTCGAAACGCGGCTCACCGTGGATTCCCTGTACAACGTCTGGCATCCGCAGATCGTCCACGACATCCACCAGCAGGGCCAGACGGGGTCGCGGCTGTTCCTACCGCCGTACCTCGACCCCATCGAGCCGAACGTGGATCCGCTGCTCGTGGACGGCACCAACGCCCTGGGCACCGCGATGGCGTGGGAGCTCGCCGGCCAGGGCAAGACGGGGATCGCCATCAACGCCATCTACGACGCGTGGACGCCGGCGCGCGCGTATCAGCACTACCACGGCGGCGTGCGCATCCTGTCGGAAGCGGCGAGCGCCAACCTCGCGTCGCCGGTCACGATTCCCTTCGACCAGCTGACCCCGCGCTCGCGAGGCTTCAACCCCCGCGAGCGCTCGTGGAACTTCGCCAACCCCTGGCCCGGCGGCCGCTGGACCCTGCGCGACATCGTCACCTATCAAACCGACGGCGCCTACGCGCTGCTCGGCAACGCCGCCCGCTACCGCGCTCGCTGGCTCTCCAACTTCCTCGTGGTCGGCTCGCGGGCGGTGCGGGGCTGGCGCGGCTGGCCGTACGCGTACGTGGTCCCGCGAGGGCAGGACTCGATTGCCACCGCGACGCTGCTCGGCATCCTGCAGCGCGGCCAGGTCGAGATCCGCAGCGCGGTGCAGGCGTTCACCGTCGCCGGCGAGCGCGTCTCGCCAGGGAGCTTTGTGATCGTCCTGCGGCAACCGTACGCGGCGTTCGCCAAAGCCCTGCTCGAGGTCCAGCATTACCCCGACCGGCGGCTCTACCCCGGCGGCCCGCCCGAGCGGCCGTATGACGTCACCGCCCACACGCTGCCCCTCTTGATGGGCCTCACCGTGTTCCCGGTCCAGGACTCGATCCGGGCCCCGCTCTCGGCGCCCGTGGCCGCACCGCGCGCCACGCCGGGGTATCCCGGCTTCGGGCAGGGCGAAGCGCCGCGCGTGGGGTTGTACCGCTCCTACGACGCCACCATGGACGAAGGCTGGACGCGGTGGGTCTTCGACACGTGGAAGGTCCCCTACGTATCGCTCGTGGATTCGGTGATGCGCGCGGGACGGCTCAAACAAAAATTCGACGTCATCGTCCTCCCGGACCAGTCGCCGCGCGGCCTGCTCGACGGAAACGCCGCGCGGATCTATCCGGCGCCCTACGCCGGAGGCCTGGGCGACGACGGGGCGCAGGCGCTGCGGCAGTTCGTCGACGACGGCGGCACGCTCGTCGCACTGAACAACGCCAGCCGCTTCGCGATCCAGACGCTGCTCTTGCCGGTGCGTAACGTGCTCGAGGGGCTGTCCGACGACGACTTCTACGCCCCGGGATCGATTTTTCGCATCGAGCTCGACACCACCCACGCCGTCGCGAAGCGCATGCCGGCGCAGAGCATCGCGTGGTTCGAGGGCGGGCCGGCCTTCGACGTGCTGGATTCGAGTCTCGTGCGCGTCATCGCCCGCTACCCGGATGACCCTGACCAGGTGCTCCTGTCCGGGTGGGTGCTCCACCCCGACCGGGTGGCCGGGCGGGCCGCGTTGCTGGAGGTCCGGCAGGGACAGGGCCGGGCGATCCTGTTCGGCTTCCGGCCGCAGTTCCGGGGTCAGAGCCTCGAGACTTACCCCTTGTTGTTCAACAGCTTGCAGTTGCGATAGGTGACGTCCGCCCTTGCCGGGGCGGAGCCCGTTTCCTATCGTGTATGCCCCTTATGCGAATGGCCTGGCGGGCAGGCGTCCTCTTGCTCTGGGCCGCGATCTCCTATCGCGGCCTTTTTGCGCAGGGCGTAGTCGACGCCGGCTCGCCCCGGCTGGCGCCCATCCCCGTCGATCAACTGCCGGCGAAAATCTCGGCCAGCGACGTTCGCTACGCGCAGCCGGAGCCGCTGTCGTACGCGGCTCCGCGCAGCATCAAGGCCCTGTACGTCAACGCGTGGGCGTTCGGATCGAGCAAGCTGTGGCAGCTGGTGCGCCTCGCAGACTCCACGGAAATCAACGCCCTGGTCGTGGACGTGAAAGACGACACGGGCTGCCTACTCTACCCCTCACAGGTCCGCACCGCCGTGGAGATCGGCGCCAACACGTGCGTGCGCACGAAGAACATCCGCGCGCGGCTCGACACGGTGCTCGCGCACGGGATTTACCCGATCGCCCGCATCGTCGTCGCCAAGGACCCGCTGCTGGCGGAAAAGAAGCCGGGGTGGTCGGTGCAGAGCACGAACGGCGGGCTCTGGCGCGATCGCATCGACATCGCCTGGGTAGACGCCTACAACGACTCGGTGTGGGTCTACGCCGCCCAGCTCGCGGCGGAGGCGGTGCGCCTGGGGTTCGCCGAAGTGCAGTTCGATTACGTGCGCTTCCCCGACGAGCCGAAGGAGCATCTCGCCACGGCGATCTTCGCGGCGCGGCGCCCGGGCGAGAGTCAACGCTCCTCGGTTCGCCGCCACCTCGAGCTGCTGCGCCGTCGCCTCGGGCCGACCGGCGCGCCCATCACGTTCGACATCTTCGGTCTCACCGCGTCGGCCGAGGGCGACCTCGGGATCGGGCAGGTGTGGGAGGACTTCGCCGGCGTCGGCGACGTCGTGCTCCCCATGGTGTACCCGAGCCACTACTATCCCGGCGCGTTCGGTTTCGCGCATCCCAACGCCGAGCCGTATCGCATCGTGCGCGCGGCCCTGCGGGAGGCGATCGCGCGTAACGCCGCTACCGGCGGCACGGCTCAGATCCGGCCCTACCTCCAGGCGTTCACGCTGGGCCGGCGGCGCCCGCGCTACACGCCGTTCGAGATTCGCGAGCAGATTCGCGCGGCGGAAGAGCTGGGCATCCGGTCGTGGGTGTTGTGGAATCCCCGCAGCGTCTACCCCCGTGACGCGCTGCGGCCCTACCCGATCGTGGTGCGGGCGGCAGTGGCGCCTTCCGGCGGGCAGCAATAGCAGCGATACTGCGGCATCACGCGGAGCGTCCCATGAAACGTCTGACCCCGATTCTCATCGCCGCCCTCGCGGCGGCGTTCGCCTGTTCCAAAGACTCCACCGCCCCGGACCCGGACATCATCGACGGGCCGGAGTTCGCCGCGGTCCGGACAACGCTCGACACCGCCCTCAAGAACGACAGCAACTACGCGGTCCTGCGGACGTTCGTGTTTGCACTCGTGGACCGCGCTTCGCACGTCACCGACGCCACCGGTGAGATCCGCATAGCCGGGGTCCAGCTCGATATCGATGCCATGAAGGGCGGCCAGCCCGTTGTCACGCAACTGAGCGGGGTGCTCGCCTGGCGAGGGTACGCACCCGCGACACGCACCGTGGACTCCGTGACGTTCGTGATCGGCACCGGACTGAATGTGCCCGTGAATGACACCCTCAAGGCCAGCTTTTCACCCGCCAATGCGGGCGAGGGGACGGGGTTCATCATCCATGAAGCAGCAGACTCGACGGTGACGGCCTGGCAGGCCCGCACCGGCGCCCTGCATGTGACCAGCGCCTCCTATGGCGGCGGGCAGACGCAGTCGGGAGGTGGGCTGACGATCACAGTGTACCGCGGCACGCTCGCGGGCGATTACCATATCGGCGCGCTGAGCGTGCCGGATTCCACGAGCGCCAACTCGAGCGCGGCGGACTTCCCGAACGGTGTGCGCGCGGTGAAGATCCGAGTGACCGGAAGTATTCCCTAGGGGGTGAGCACCCGTCCCGGCTCCCACTCCGTGATGTAGCCGGCGATCGCCGACGCGGCGACGGTGTAGGGGTTGGCGAGGTACAGCTGGCCGGGCCCCGAGCGGCCCGGGAAGTTGCGGTTGATGGCGCTGATCGTCACTTCCTCTTTCGTGCGCGACACTCCCGGCCCCGCATTAATGCACGCCCCGCACGACGGCTCCAGGAACGTCGCGCCCACACGGCTGAAGACGTCCAGGTACCCCCGCTCCGCGCAGTAGCGCTTCACGTCCTGCGAGCCGCACTGGATGAAGAACTTCACCCAGGGCGCCACGCGCTCCCCCCGTTCCACCGCCGCCTGCAGCACGCGGGCATACATGTCCATGTCTTCCTTTTTGCCCGCCGTGCAGGAGCCGGCGTAAGCAATGCCCACTCTCACGCGGTCGGGAAGCTCGCCGATCAGCAGCCCGTTCCCGGGGTCGCCCGGCAGCGCCACCATCGGTTTGAGCCGGGAGGCGTCGAACTCCAGCACCTCGCAGTACTCGGCGCCGGGGTCGCTGGCGAGCCCGCCGCATAACCGCTCCGCCTCCGCCTGCGACATGCCACGGTACGCCATCAGATACTCGACCGTCTTCCCATCGGGCACGACGTAGCCGGTGAAGCCGCCCACTTCGGCGGTCATGTTCGTCATCGTGGCGCGCTCGTCCACTGACAGCACCTCGACAGCTTCGCCACAGTACTCCACCAGTTTGCCGATCGCCTGGCCGCTCTTGATGTACGGATGCCGGAGAATCTCCAGCATGAAGTCCTTCGCCGTGACGTTGTCCGGCTTCTGGCCGCGGATAACGACTTTCACGGTCTCCGGCACCTTCACCCGCACGTCCTTAGTGATCCACGAATTGAAGATCGCCGTGGTGCCGACGCCGAAGGCGAGGCAGCCGACGGCGCCCGCGTGCGGTGTATGCGAATCCGAGCCGATGATCACCTGCCCCGGCTCCGCGTGCGCCTCCAGGATCTTGGAGTGACAGATCGCTTCTGCGCCGTGCACGCCGAGGCGGAGCTCCCCGTACAGCTTGATGCCCTGCGCGACGGCGAACTCGCGCTGCTTGACCTCCAGCTGGTTGGCGACGTCGAGCAGCCCTGCCTTGACGCGCTCGGGCGTCATCGCCTCGGCGAGGAACGTGAGGTGATCGCGGAAGAACAGTACCGAGCCGGGATCGTTCACCTTGCCGCCCTGGCCGACGAGCTGCTCGAAGAAGATCGCGGCCATCGGGGTCACGTACTCGTGGCTGAACCGGATGTCGGTCCCCACGAACCCCTCATCCCCCGGCTTGACCGCCGGGACGCCGACGGTCCCGCGCGCGAGATCCACGATCCAGTGGCGCGCGAGGATCTTCTCGCCGAGCGTCATCGGCCGCCGGGGCGTTTCCGGGACCGCCGAGGCGACCTTCCCCTGGAGCCGCGCGACGTTGTAGTTGAACAGCCCCCCGTACTCAATAATCCCTCGCGTGATCTCCCCTTCGCCGGCGGTGAACGCCGACAGCGGCAGCTCCTCGCCGCGCCGCACCCGCTCGATGATCGAGAAGTCGGTCGTCGTGAGGACCCCGAGGTTCTGGCAGTTCTCGCGGTAGATCCGCTCGATGTTCTCGGCGATCACCAGACGGATCCCCGCGCGCATCTCCGCGTACGGGGATTGCTCCCGCGACGACCCCTTGCCGCGCCGCTTTCCCGAGACCGAGGCCACGAAGCCGCCCTGCTTGACCGACCCCCGCGTGACCGGGAATTCGGTCCCGCACTTGAGCCCCAGGTAGGGGAATTCCCCGAGGGTGTCGTCGAAGTAGTAGCAGATGTAGGCGGGGGTGATTTCGTCGGTGGAGATGTCGTCGCGCAGCTTGTGCTCGGGGCGCCAGTCCAGGTCGCGGCCCTCGAGCTGCTGCCGGACCAGAGCGGCATCCTCGGCGAGAAACAGGATGCGCCCTTGGAGCCGCACTTTGTCCGGCAGCTTGGCCACCGGTCGGGCCTTCAAGGCGTCCATCATGCTGCTAAGATCACCCCTTGCCGAAGGAGGATCAATGCTCGTCGCCATCGCCCTGTTCCAGGCCCACGCCCTCGCCAGCCCTCGGCTCATCGAGAGCTCCGGGGTCGCCGTGAGCCACGCCCATCCCGGAGTCCTGTGGTCGCACAACGACTCGGGGGACGGCCCCTACCTGTACGCGACCGACCTGACCGGCGCCGACCGTGGCCGCGTCCTCGTCTCCGGCGCGGAGAACGAGGACTGGGAGGACATGGCGCTGGGGCCCTGTCCCACGCGGCCCGGCACGTGCGTGTACCTGGCGGACACGGGAGATAACCTGGAACGTCGTACGACGGTCACGGTGTACGCGGTGCCCGAACCGGACCCGCCCGTCGGTCCTGCGGATACATTGGGCGTCACGGCAGCCGCGGCAGCCCTGCGGTTTCACTATCCCGACGGCGCTCACGACGTCGAAGCGATCTACGTGTCCCCAATCGACACGGCCCTCTACCTTGTGTCCAAGGGACGGAGCGGACCGATCCGGTTGTATCGGCTGCCCCCGTCGGCGTGGACGGAGGGCGAAGCTACTGCGACCCTCGTTGCGCGGCTCCCGATCACTCCCGATCTCTCGGCCGGCCGCTGGGTCACCGGCGCGGCGATGCGCGCCGACGGCGCGCGCGTCGCGATCCGCACCTACACCGAGGTGTATTTCTTCACCCCGATGGCGGGCGGGGCGCTGACACCACTGGGTCGCCCCTGCTCGATCCTGGGCCTCGAGCCCCAAGGCGAAGCGGTGGCCTTTCTGGGGGGTGGGGCTCTGGTGCTGACCAGCGAGGCCGCCCGAGGCCCGCGTGGCAGTCTCCATGTCGTGCGCTGCCACGACTAAAGCGGTTGACTGCGGGACATTGCACGCGGCATTGCCTATCGGTCAGGCCGCGGGTAAGTTTGCGCCCGTTTTGCATCCGCCGTTCCCCGGCTTCTACCAACCAGGAGCGACTTCTTGGAGCTGCCCGCCTCCCATCGGCTGCCGCTCTCGTGGCTCCTGGAAGCCGCCAGTCCCCCCATCCAGTACCGCGCCCTCGCCGAGGCGGCGCCGGAATCAGCCCGTGATCCGGAGCTGCTCGCCACACTTCGCCAGGCCGTCCTCGACTACAGACCCGCGCACGCGATCGCCCGCAAGCAGAGGGACACCGGGCTGTGGGGGGGCAACCTCATTGGGCCCGGCCCTTCCAAAGCTTTCGGGTGGAAGGAGACGGGAACGATCTTCCAGTACCGGCGGCTGCTCGAGCTGGGGTGGCCGACCGATATGCGCCCGTTCCGGCTGACCGAGCGGTTCCTCTTCCGGCTGCTGTCACGCGACGAGTCCCCGGAGCTGCTGGTCGAATTTCAGCGCACCGCCAAGGGGGACCCGGGGTTCGCGCTGTGGGTACGGCAGACGTTCCGCGAAGCGGCGGCAGCAGCCCTGGCCCGGGCGGGACACATCGAGGACCCGCGGCTGCGTGGGGCGGCGCACAGGATCGCGAGCGACATCGTGATGTTCCTGCGGGGCGAGATGGTCGAGAAGCCGTTCCGGAAGGCGCAGGGCAAGACGGTCCTCGATCCGCTCGCGTATCCCCCCACGGTGTTCTCGATGGAGATGCTCGCGTTTCTCCCGGTGCTGCAGCGCGAGCGGGCGGGGTTCGTGGAACGGCTGGGGCATTACCTGTCGACGCCGGCGCCGCGGCGCGCGTTCTGGGTGCTCGCGGGCCGCAAGCTCCTCAAGCCCCTGTTCGTCATCCTCGGCGATCCGCTGCGCAGCGACGCGCAGGGTCACGTGACCGACGTGGCGTTCGCCGTGTACTGGCTCGAGCTGCTCACCCGGCTGGGCGTCGTCCGGCAGGTGCCGAGCGCCGCCCGCGTGCTCGCCCGCCTGTTCAGCGAATGCGACGACCAGGGCGTGTGGACGCCCAGGAACCTGCGCGCCATGCCGCGCTCGACCAATCCGGTGATCAATCACTACTGGCCGCTGGAGGGCCCGGGCAAGAGCCCGGCGCAGCGCCAGACGGACGTGACGTTCCGCCTGGCACTGATCGCGCGCCTCATGGGATTGCCGATCGAAGTCATTTAGTAGTAGCTTGCACTACTACGAAATCAATCGATCTGACGCCATTCGGCTTCACGCCGACGGAGTCGTTGGTCTACGGGACGCTGTTGGGCTTGGGCCCAGCCACCGGCTACCAGGTCGCCCGGGCGGCGCGGTTGGCCCGGGCCAACGCCTATGGCGCCCTGGAGGGGTTGGTCACACGAGGGGCCGCGGCGCGTTCCGCCGGCCGGCCGGCCCGCTATCGCCCCAGCGATCCCCAGGCGCTGCTCGCGCAGGTGGCGGCGCGGCAGGGGGAAGCTCTCGATCGGTTGAGCCGCGCCCTCGAGCCGGCCGGCCGTACTGATGAGCCTGAGACGCACGTCGTGGACGGCCCCCGCGCCGTGGCCAACGTCGTCCAGCAGTTCGTCGCTCGGGCCGAGCGTCACGTCCGGGGTGTGTTAGCCGCCGAACTGTGGCGCCCCACCCTGCCCGCGTGGCGCCGCGCTTCGGGTCGCGCCACCCTGGAGCTGCGCCTCGCCGGCGAGGCCGCCGACACCGCCGGACTCGTCGCGGGCAGCGTCCCTCCTGAGACACCGACGCTGCTCGTCGTGGACGACCTGTACGCCATCACGGCGACCGGCGCAGGTGAACGCATCCAGGTGTTGTGGAGCTCCCACCCCCTGATCGTCGACCTGGCCCGCCGCGCGCTCCAGGTATCGGCATGATCGGGCGCCGGCTCCTCCCCGTCCTGTTACTCGCCGCCTGCCGGGCGGCGCCCCTGCCCCCGGAGGCCCGTTGGCCTGCCGGCACCGGCTTCGACGCGAAGACTCTCGTGGTGGACGGTACCCGCATCCGCTACATCGACGCCGGGGCCGGACCGGCAGTGGTGCTGATCCACGGATTCGCGGCGTCGATGTATTCGTGGCGGCATACCATCGGACCGCTGGCTGCCGCGGGCTACCGCGTGGTGGCGTTCGACGACCGCGGCTTCGGCTTCTCAGACAAA
>Ga0137372_10005607_pt1 | contig 12245 bp, 12 predicted proteins | sample SagtaG_6_FD_104911 | JGI IMG/M metagenome (GOLD analysis project Ga0137372, IMG submission 104911) | Vadose zone soil microbial communities from Sagehorn Ranch, Mendocino, California, USA - Sage1_R_60_16 metaG | ecosystem: Environmental > Terrestrial > Soil > Vadose zone | place: USA...
TCAAGCTTCCCTGATTCTCGCCCGCGAGCTCGAGGAAACCAATCCGACGCGAGAGTTGGCATTCCTCGCCAAGGGACTGGTCTTTCTAGGGGCACAGTCAATCGATGCCAGCTTCGAAGAAGGCCGACGATTGCTAGGCGAGATTCTTACGGTCCAACGAGTGCGAGCGCTCTAGATGGACCCGCCACGGGAATCGCGGTCGCGATGGCTTCGTGCGCGGCGTCTGGATGTCCCAGGTGATGCAGGGCCCAACCACGGAGGATGTACGCAGTTGGAAGCTCCGATCCAGCTGATGATTCAGACAGAAGTTCAATCGCATGGTCGGCGTGCGAGAGCGTTTCCTGGGGCAGATTCAAGGCTCGGCATGATTCGGCCAGGTTCAGATGGGTTATCCCTTGGTAGTGTTCCCGCCCTCGCACCCGTTGGACCGTAAGAATCTCGCCCAGCAATCGTCGGCCTTCTTCGAAGCTGGCGTCGATTGACTGTGTCCCTAGAAAGACCAGTCCCTTGGCGAGCAATGCCAACTCTCGCGTCGGATTGGTTTCCTCGAGCTCGCGGGCGAGAACCAGGGAAGTTTGAACATCGCCAGTCAATCCCTCGATCGAAGACAGGTTCGCAAGGGCGAGTTGCGCTTCGCGAGAGGTTCTGTCTGCCGGATACGCGTCGACCGCTGCTTGGGCGCGGGCGCGAGCCTTGGCGAAGTCGCCGCGATAGAGATCTCGCCTCGACAGGAACAGGCCGAAGGAAGGATCGGGTTCGAGCTCCGGGTGGCGATTGACATAGGACTCGGCGAGGGCGAAACCGCCGCCGCCCATGATGTCCTGGATCGAACCGACGAGGACCCGCCGCAGCTCGTCGATGTCTTCCGCCGCAGCGTAGTGATGAACCGCGAGCTTCCAATCCATCGTCTCGCCGAAGCGCGCCATGCGGCGATGCAGGTCGGCAATGCCGGCGTCACCGATTTCTCGGCGCAGCCTGTCCTCCAGGAAGTCACGGACCAGCTTGTGGTAGTGATAGGCGTTGCTCGATCGGCCACTTCGCGGCAGGAGTCCGACCCGTTCGGCTGACTCGAGATGACGCCGGGCTTCTTTTTTGAACACCGCGGCGACCACCGAGCCTGTGGTCATGTCCAGCGCCGTCAGGATCGATGTACGCATGAGGAACGCCTGCAGCGAGGGCTCGAGATCGCCGACCACCTCCTCGGCCAGGTAGTCGTGGAGCGTTCCGTGGGCGCCGCTCAGCGCACGGATGAATGTGCGCGTCTCCGTACTGGTACGTTCGCGAAGGGCGGACTGCACGAGTTGGAGCGAAGCAGCCCAGCCCTCCGTGTGCCGGGTCAGCTCCTCCAGGACGTCAGACTCGAGCGGGCGGCCGTAGGTTTCCCGGAACAACCGCTCCGTCTCGTCGGCGTCGAACCGGAGTTCCTCGCGGGTGAGCTCGGCGACCTCACCCAGCGCCCGGAGTCGAGCAATCGGCAACGCTGGTTGCCGGCGAGTCAGGATCACGATCGACAGACGCTCGGGCGCTCGCGTAACGATCTCGCGCACGATGTGCTGGACATCCGGCTCGTCTTCAACGGCGTGATAGTCATCGAAGACGAAGACCGCGCCGCGTTCCCCGATTGGTTGCAACTCGCGAAGGAAGGTCGCGAGGATCGCGTCCTTTGAGGATCCGCTCGTGCCGGGCTCGCCGAGCATCGACCAGGTCGTTGGTGCGAAGTCCGGATCCAGCTCCCGCCCGGCCGCGACCAGGTAGTTGAGGATGGTTACCCAGTCTCGATCGGTCTCATCGAGGCGATACCAGAGGGTCGGTAGCCTGGTCCGACCGGAAAAGTCGGCGAGCAGTGTCGTCTTGCCGTACCCGGCTTCGGCGGTGACCAGGACGAGCCGATGGTGAATCTTGGCGCTCAGCCAGTCGAGAAGTCGATGCCGCGCGAGTGTTTGTTCTCGAAGGGCTGGGCGCTGGACCTTGGATGCGTGGATCGGAAAGGCGTTCACGTTGTGGGCCGTCCGCGGGACATGGCTGGGCGTTTCGGTGGCCGGACGACTCGAGCCGACCGGTCCGCGCTCAGCGGCTGCGTGTGGACCGGCGGGATTCACAGAGGCTTCAGGTGGCTCGAACGATAGGGACCCGTTTGCCGGCGTGTCAACGCGCCCGGACCTGGTGCCGGCTGAGCCGCGCTCGGACGAAGCCATGGCTCGGATGGTGCCGCCAGGGGCTCACCTCCGGCTTAGCTGCGAGGGCCTCCGATCGCGGTCCTGACCACGTCGATCAACCCTCGTATTCGAAGCCGATCTTGAGGTCCACCCGATACTCCACGATCTGGCTGTCATCCACGATTGCGGTCGACTTCACGACCTCGACGGTCTTGATGTTGCGGACCGTCTTCGAGGCCGTGGCGACCGCTTGACGCGCGGCGTCGCTCCATGAGCGTGGGCTGGTGCCGACCATCTCGCGGATGATGATGACGCCCATGAAGGTCTCCTCCCGCTGCCGGGCGGCCTGTCGCGCCCGCCTCAGACGGCAAGTCTAGGCGTCGATCCTGGTCCGCTTCTCGTCGTGAGGTGTGGCCTCGCCTGGGCCCCAGGCTGGAGGCTGAAGGCGATCCCTCAGACCGTAGCGGCGGCCGTGCTTGCCGTTCCGGCGCGGACCTTGTCGAAGCACGAGCTGCAATACACCGGCCGATCATTGCGGGGCGCGAACGGCACGGTCGCCTGCCCGCCGCACTCCCCGCATATCGCGGTGTGGTACTCGCGCGGGCCACCCGACGTCCTGGCTCGCTTGGCGACCGCTCGGCAGGTCGGGCAGCGCTGCGGGTCGTGCTGTAGACCCTTGCTCACGAAGAAGGCCTGTTCTCCGGCGGAGAAGAGGAACTGCTCGTTGCAGTCCCGGCAGGTCAGCGTCCGGTCCTCGTACACCCTCTCCTCGAACCTCCACGTGTGCGCCCGTGGCACGGCCGCGGCTCCCGGGACGGGGCGGCCTCCTGACATGCAGGCGAGGATACGCGCGCCGTCAACAGGCTGGTAGCCGACAAATTCGCAGAGTCAGGCCCAATCCGGTGCGATCTTCGTTGGTGGCGGGCTGGACGGAGGCAAAGGGTTGGGCTCAGCCGGCCTCGGCGAACCGCTCCCCGGCGTAGCTGACGAACCGAGTCTGGCGCTTCTTGAACCAGAGATCGACCTCGCCGGTCGGCCCGTTGCGATGCTTGGCGAGCTTGAGCTTGATGACCTCGCCCTCCTGGTCGCCGTCTTCCGTGGCGCGTTCCTTGTCGCGCCACAGGAACAGGACGAGATCGGCGTCCTGCTCGATGGCTCCCGACTCGCGCAGGTCCGACAGGCGCGGCTCCTTGCTCTCGCGCATCTCCGGCTGACGGGACAGCTGTGAGAGGGCCACGACCGGCACCGATAGCTCTCTCGCCAGTGCCTTGAGGCCGCGGCTGATCTCAGAGACCTCCTGGACGCGGTTGGCATCTCGCGTGCTGGTAGGCGCCTGCATGAGCTGGAGGTAGTCCACGATCAGGAGATCCAGGCCGGATTCGGCCTGCAGTCGGCGAGCCTTCGTGCGCAACTCCATCGTGGAGATGCTCGGCGTGTCGTCGATGTACATCGGCGCTTCCGACAGGGCGTTCATGGCCGGCGCGATGCGGGCGAAGTCCATCTCCTCCAGGAAACCCGTCCGCAGCCGCTGCGAGTCGATGTTGGCGACGCTGGACAACAGCCGAAGGACGAGCTGCTCCTTGCTCATCTCCAGGCTGAAGATCCCGACGCTCTTGCGATCGCGCACCGCGGCGTGCTCGGCGACGTTGAGGGCGAGGCTGGTCTTACCGACCGACGGGCGGGCCGCGATGATGATGAGGTCGCTCCTCTGGAGGCCGGTCGTCAGCGCGTCCAGGTCCGTGAAGCCGGTTCGGATGCCGCTGATCTCGCCACGATGGGCATGCAGATAGTCGAGCCGGTCGTATGCCTCGTGCAGGAGCTTGGCCAGCCGGCTGAAGCCGACCGTCACCCGGCGATTGCTGACGGTGAAGAGCTCGCTCTCCGCCCGGTCGATCGCCTCCTGGATCTCCGCCGGATCCTCGTAGCCGATGCCGGCGATCTTGCCGGCCGCGGCGATCAGGTTTCGAAGGACCGCCTTGCGCTCCACGATGCGCGCATACGGCACCGCGTGAACGGCGGTTGGGGTCTGGTTCGCCAGACTGGACAGGTACGTCCGGCCGCCTCCGGACTCGAGCTGATCGGTCCGCTCGAGCGTCTCGGCCACGGTGACGATGTCGACCGGCTCGCGGCGCTCGTACAGGTCGAGGATCGCGGCGTAGATCGCGCCGTTGGCCGGTCGGTAGAAGTCCTCCGGGCGAAGGAAGTCGGCGACTTCGATGATTGCATCGCGGTCGATGAGCAGCGCCCCAAGGATGGACTGCTCGGCTTCCAGGCTTTGCGGCGGTAGTCGATCGATCACGCGAACCTCCGGCGAGAGGGATGCGTGCCATCCTGGCGTCGCCGGCGCCCGCCGGTAACCGGGTTATCGACGAACTTCATCCACGAGATTCGGCCGGCCACTGGAGAGACGCGGGGCGCCTGTGGACCGCCTGTGGAGAATCGCGGGGCAAAGGTCGGCAGATCAGTCCAGGCGGCGGATGACCCCGATCAGCTTGCCCTGGATCCGGACGTCGTCGTAGACCTGGTCCGGATAGGCGGCGTTGGCCGGCTTCAGGCGGATCTTGTCCTTCTCCTTGAAGAACCGCTTGAGCGTGACCGCGTTCTCCTCGACCTGGGCGACGACGATGTCCCCGTTGCGGGCGGTGGACTGCGGCCGGATCAGGACAAAGTCCCCATCGGCGATATGCGCCTCGATCATGGAGTCGCCCCGGACCTTGAGGACGTAGGCGTCCCCGCTCGGGGCGAGCATCTCCGGGACGGCCAGCGTCTCCGAGGCGTCGCGGTACGCCTCGATGGGGCCGCCGGCGGCAACCTCCCCGATGACAGGCAGGACGCGCGATTCGGCGGCGCCTGCCTGCGGCACGAGCTCGCTGGCGAGGCCCAGATGGATGGCGGCGGTGGGCGTGAGCCGGATTGCCCGGGACTGAGCGGCCCCACGCTCCAGGTATCCCTCACGCTCGAGCATCTGGAGGTGATGATGGACGGCGGACGTGGAGGCGAGGCCGACCGCACGGGCGATCTCCCGAACCGACGGCGGAAAGCCGCGCGCGCGCAGCGTGGCCGCGATGTAGTCGAGGATCTTGACCTTGCGCTCGGCGTCGTGCCTGGTCACGGGCGCCTCCTTTCTCCTGCATGATACCGAACGGGCGTTCGATGTCAAGGCCGGCAACGGTCGCGTTCTCGGCCCCGGCGACTGTGCTCCCGGCCTCGGAGGAGGACGGTGCACATCGCTCGGCGGGCGCATTGGTACACTGCGCAGTCCCGGGACGAGCGGCGGGCCGCGGCCGCCGCGGGTGTGGCCGGCCGCTGAATGAGGATCGACGCACAGGCCATGGCACGTAACCGCTCGGACCGTCCTGCAAAGCGGTCGCGCCGCCGATCAGGGAGTGCGGTCAGGCGCCTCCTGGGCCTCACGGCATTCCTGCCGCTGGCCAGCCGCGCGCCGTCCTACGCCAGGCTCATCTTCGCCCTGCTCCGGGACGAGCGGACGCCCATGGGACGGAAGGCCGTCCTGGCCGGCGCGGCCGGCTACCTGGTCCTTGGCCGTGACATCGTGCCGGACGACATTCCCGTGATCGGCGGCCTGGACGACCTGCTGGTCGTCGTGCTGGCGGTCGAGCTGTTCCTCGACGGGGTCCCGGCGGAGCTCCTCCACGAGAAGCTCGACGAGCTGGGCATCGAGCGTGCCGCGTTCGAGCAGGATGTCGCCCAGATCCGCCGGCTCACGCCGAGGCCGATCCGCCGGGCGATCCGGCGGGTCCCCCAGGCGCTGTCCGCCGCGGCCAGGACGATCCACGAATCGGGTCTCGGACCGCGGCTGCGATCCTGGATCTCAAAGGAGGGTTCCCCGGCGTGAAGGTCATCCTGACCAACGATGTCCCCAAGCTCGGTAAGAGCGGCGACCTCAAGACCGTCGCCGACGGGTACGCCACCAACTACCTGATTCCTCAGAGGTTGGCGGTGCCGGCCGCCGGTGGGACCTATCGCGCGTGGCAGCACGACATCGCCAGCCGCGAGGTGAAGCGCCGCCGCGAGCGGGACGAGGCGGAAGTGGCCGCCACCCGCATCTCCAGCACCACCCTGACGATGGGCGTCAAGGTCGGCGAGGGCGGCAAGCTCTACGGCTCGATCACCGCCAAGGACATCGCGGACGCGCTCGGTCGCCGCGGGATCACGGTCGACCGCCACAAGGTGGATCTCGAGGAGCCGCTGAAGTCGCTGGGTACCTACAAGGTGGCCGTCAAGGTCTTCGCCGGCCTCACGCCCGAAGTGACCGTCATCGTCGAGCCCAAAGGCTAGCGGCCGGGGCCCGACCGCCGCAGCACGGGCGATGCCCGCGCGCCGGGTCAGTAGGCCACGAAGCCGATCCCGATCGCCCAGATCGCGTACGCGCAAATGACGATGGAGGCGAGGCCGGCAATGGTGGCCCATCGTGACATGCCCCGCTCGAAGGCCGTCGCCAGCATGACGAACAGGAGCGGTTGGACGTCGAGGCTGAATCGGTAGCCGAACTGCTGGATCCCGACGTTGCCGTGGGTGACGACGGGAATGAGTGCCAGCCCGGCGCCGATCGCCGCCCACGCCACGCGCGGGTCGCGCCATCGGGCATGGACGATCCACGCGAGCAGCGGTGTCGTGAGGAACACGGAAAGGCCCCACCAGGACGGCTGGAGGAACGGGGCCTGATCCACGTAGTTCCAGCTGCGAAGGAAGATCGCGTAGAGATGGCGCGGGATGTAATCGATCGCGAGGATCCCGTGTTCGGCATAGATCGGGTCCTCGAGAACGCCCGGGATGAGCACGTAGCCCTGGTCGACGAACGTTCCCCAGCGAGCGAAGTTGTAGAGGAGATACAGGCCGACGGGGATCGCGAGGCCGATGCCGAACGCCGCGACCCTCGCTCCGGCCGCCAGCCGGTCCGCAGGCAGGCGGGGCGGCCAGCCGAGCCCGGCGATCAGGGCCGCGAAGAACGGCGCGCTCAGGCCCACCGGCAGTCGCGCGAGCGCGGCACAGCCCAGGAGCAACCCGACCGCGAAGGGCCAGCGACCGTGCAGGACGAGCAGGACGGCCGCCAGGCTGAAGAGCACGGCCACGACATGCGCGAAGTACCACGCCGAGCCGACCTCCGTCACGTACCACATGACCGTGCCGAAGGCGAAGACCGTCGTCAGCATGAAGCGCACGCGGAGGGCAAGGGCGAACCGGTCCAGCACCAGCCAGACCAGGCCGACAGACAGGCCGCCGAACAGGACGCTCGCCATCTGCTGGGGAAACTCGTCTCCGAAGATGGCCACGAACGGAAGAAGGACGACGGCGGGCATCGGCGGATAGGCGACGTACCAGACGCCATCCCTGGGAATCAGCTCGTTGAGCCAGGAGGGCGCCTCGGTCAAGTATATCCGCCCGTGCAGAAACGCGTCGGCAAGGCGGATGAAGTAGTCGAAGCTCGATCGCTCCGGTGAGGTGGTGACGAAGTAGACCGATGTCGCGAGGGCGGTGACCAGGACCAGGCCCACGCTGTTCGGACGTTCGCGGACCAGCTCGGCGAGCCTGCCGAGCCAGGTGTCCTCGAAATGCCAGTCGACACCCAGGCGGTTCGACGCTGCCATCGACTACGGGCGCGCGGTTGTCGGCATGGCCGCGACGATACACTCTCGCCCGACCCGATCGGGCCGATGTCGGCGCGCTGGCTGGAGGCGAGTGGAGCGGATGGACGAGGGCTCCGAGTGGGGCTCGTCGCGGGCCCGGGAAGCGCTCGCGCGGCGATTGCGACGATGGCTCGAACCGGGGTCCGGAAACGGCCTGGCGGACACGCTCGCCCTCTTCCTCACCCTGCGCGTCCTCCTCGGATTGGTGGCCCTCTACGTCTGGTGGGCCGGGATGACCCCGGGGCCCTGTCACTTCGAGCTGGCCCGGAACGGCTGGGCGACGATCCCGCCGCTCGCCGACAGCGGTCCGGCCTTTCCGCTCGTCGGCGTCTGGCAACGCTGGGACGCCTGCTGGTACTCGAAGATCGCGACCTTCGGCTACGAGGCCAACGAGAACAGTGTCAACTTCTGGCCGCTCCTGCCACTGCTGATGAGCCTCGTCAGCAAGGTGATCGGGACTGGTGCGGTGGCGCTATCGGGACTGATCGTCACCGGGATCGCCTTCATCGGTGCCATCCAGGGGCTGCGCCGCCTGGTCGGACGAGATTTCAACTCGGAGATCGCCGACCGGACAATCCTGGCGATCTCGTTCTTTCCGACCGCCTTCTTCTTCTTCGCCCCGTTCACAGAGTCGCTGTTCCTGGCGCTATCGGTCTGGGCAATGGTCGGTGCGCGGGAGCGGCGCTGGCTCCTGACCCTGGTCGCCGCATTCCTGGCGAGCCTCACGCGGATCCAGGGTCTGTTCCTGATGCTGCCGATTGCGTGGGAAGCGGGCATGGCCTGGCGCGCGAGCGGCCTGCGCGCCGGCCGCCGTCTGGGCCCTGTCGACGGCCGGCTCGTGCTTTCGGCGGTCGCGGCGGCCGCCCCCCTGGCGGGCTTCGGGGCGTTCCTGGCGTTCAGTGCGGCCGTGGCCGGCAAGACGCCGCTCGACACGCAGGACGCCTGGGGTGGCCGGAACTTCCACTGGCCATGGGACGTGGCCGTCGCCAGCTGGAATTGGGCAGCTGAGCATCACGACCCGCTCCAGCTGGTCAATCTCGCGACGCTCATCGGATTCGGGCTGGCGATCGTGGTCGGGCTCCGACGGCTTCCGGTCGCCTACTCCCTCATCGCCATCCCGCAGGTGGCGCTCCTCATGACCCGCCTGCAGCCAACACCGCTGACCTCCACGGCGCGCTACCTCCTGGTCGTCTTCCCGGTCTTCGTCCTGCTCGCGGAGGTGGAAGACCGGCGGCTTCAGCTGGCCTGGCTCGCCGGATCGATCATGTTCCTGACGATCCTTCTCCTCGCGTTCGAGACCGGCCAGTTCGTCGCATGACGCTGGGTGGTTCGTTCCCCGCCATCCTCCACGTCGACCTGGACGCGTTCTTCGCCGCAGTCGAGCAGCGCGATCGCCCGGAGCTCCGCGGGAAGCCCGTCATCGTGGGCGGAGGCGGACCAACTGACCGAGGCGTGGTGTCCGCCGCCAGCTATGAGGCGCGCGCGTTCGGGGTCCATTCGGCGATGCCGCTGCGGACGGCTGCCGCGCTGTGCCCAGGCGGCATTTTCGTGCCGGTCGATGGGGCCAAGTATCAGGTGGTCAGCCGCGAGGTCATGGCGATCCTCCGGCGGTTCACGCCGCTGGTCGAGCCCATCTCGATCGACGAGGCGTTTCTCGACGTGACCGGTTCGCAGGCTCTGTTCGGCGACGGCGAGTCCATCGGACGGCAAATCCGAGTGGCGATTCGAGACGAGGTTCACCTCACCGCGTCGGTGGGTGTGGCCACGACCAAGCTCGTGGCCAAGGTCGCATCTGACCTGCGCAAGCCCGACGCGCTGGTCGTGGTACCGCCCGGCCAGGAGGCAGCCTTCCTCGCGCCTCTGCCGATCACCCGGCTATGGGGTGTGGGAGCGCGAACGGCCGAGGCGCTCCGTGAGTTCGGCGTAACCACCATCGGCGATCTCGCTGGGCTGGAACAGGCCGTGCTCGAACGGCGATTCGGCAAGGTCGGCGCCGCCCTCGGGGCTCGCGCCCGGGGGGTCGATCCCGAACCCGTTTCGGACCGCGCGCCGGCGAAGTCGATCGGCCACGAGCACACGTTCGACCTCGATACGAGCGATCGGGATGTCATCGAGCGCACGCTGCTGGCGATGGCCGAGGGCGTTGCCGGCCGTCTTCGAGCCGCCGGGGTCAAGGCGGGGACCGTTACGGTCAAGATCCGCGACTCGACCTTCCGGACGATCACCCGCCAGCGGACGCTCCCCGAGCCGACCGACCTGACCGAGCCGATCTGGCGGGCCGCCCTGGAGCTGGCGCGGCCAGAGGTCAGGGCGATCCGCGTTCGACTGCTCGGCGTGACCGCTTCCAACCTGGGCGAGCGTGTGCAACTCCAGCTCTTCTCGAGCGAGGGCGAGGCCAGTGTGGTTGGCGGCGACGGCGGTCGCGGTCGTCGACTCGTGGAGGCCGAAGATGCCATCCGGCGCCGGTTCGGGGAGCGGGCCGTGACCCGCGGCCGCTTGCTTGGCACCGGCCTTCCCGCGCCATTCGAGCACGACCCGATGACGGCGCCCGAGCACCGCGGTCCGCGGCCACCGGGGAGCCGCTAGCCCGTCCGCTCAGGCGTCGGAGACCGCCGCGGCTGGTCAGTCGTTCATCGGGCGCGGGTCAGACGGCTCCGCAACTGCCATCCTTGCCAGGTCGAGGGGTTTCCCCATCGGATGGCTGCGTCAGGAGGAGGGATCGAGGCATGTTCAGCGTCATCTTCATCGCGTTGGGTCTGGTGCTGATCGGCATCGGAATTGCGACCTTCGTGCTCGCCCGCGAAGCGGCCCGATCCTACCGGGGGGATCATCCGCCGCAGGTGGGCATCGGTCGAGTTGCCGTCCTGAGCGTGCTCGGCGCGCTGCTCATCGTTCTCGGCCTGGCCAGCCCGCTCGTCCAGGTGCCGGCCGGTTCCGTCGGCGTCGTGACCAACTTCGGCCAGGTCCAGGAGGGCACGCTCCAGCCTGGCCTCCACGCGGTCATTCCCATCGTTCAGCAGGTGGTGAACGTCGACACGCGCGTCCAGCCGCACCAGTTCCAGGAGATCGACGCGGCGTCCAGGGAGCTCCAGACGGTCAGGCTGACCGGCACGATGAACTACCACATCGACGGCCAGTTCGCGTCGGATCTCTATCAGCGGGTGGGCACGGACTTCGCGTCCAAGATCATCGATCCAGCGTTCAACGACTTCATCAAGACGGTCGTGCCCGACTACTCGGTCAACGACATCCTTGCCAAGCGCGACGAGATCCGGTCCCTGGCAAAGCAGCAGCTCGCCGCAAACCTCAGCCAGTACCACATCGTGGTCGACGACATCTACATCGCGAACATTGCCTTCTCGGACGAGTTCCAGCACGCGATCGAGGCAAAGCAGGTCGCCCAGCAGCAGGTACAGACGGAGCAGCAGGTCCTCGAGCAGAAGAAGATCCAGGCGCAACAGGTGGTCGCGGCGGCCCAGGGTCAGGCTGACGCCGCGGTCGTGAGTGCCAAGGGTCAGGCACAGGCGACGATCGAGCAGGCCAAGGGACAGCAGCAGGCCAACGGGCTCATCAACGCCTCGCTGACCGACCGGGTGCTCCAGTACCAGTACATCCAGAAGATCGTCGACAAGGTCCAGGTGATGCTCGTTCCGGGTGGCCAGCAGTTCCTCCTCGATCTCAAGGGCGTACTGGGGTCGGCGACGCAGAAGCAGTGATCCTCTGGCTGACCGGGCCCCGCCGCGTCGCCGTTCTCGCGCGTCGCTGCGCGGCCCCGCGCGTCTCTCGCCGGCCGTGACAGACAGGTGGCACGGGCCCGGGCGACGCTGCTATCGGTGCTTGACATCGAACAGGTGTTCGATCTAGCATCCGCTCGAATCGAACAGACGTTCTCATGGCAGAACCCGTGCCCGGCCGCCGCAGGGAACGCAGGCGCATTGCACACAGACCGCAGACGCGTTTTGGAGGGGCTGAGCCTCCGGAAGGGAGTCACCTCATGGCCATGGTCCGGGTCGAGCCGGTTCCGGTGCGTGTCCGGACCGATTGGTTTGACGGTCGGCCTCGGGAGATCACCTGGGGCGACGAGCGCCTGGCGATCACGTCTCTTGCCCTCGTCCGCGATGAGACATCCGCCTATCCGGCGGCCGCCGGCCCGCGGACGGTGTTCGAAGTGGATACGTCACGTGCCCGACTGGCGTTGACTTTCGAGCATCGCACGCGACGCTGGACGATCGACGGCCTGGACGCGGAGCGCTCGGCGGCCTAGCCCCGTGTCAGGCGGAGCCGGCTGGGCGATCCTCCTGCCCAGCCGAGCTCGGCCGGTTCCACCAGGCCCAGGCGGGCACTCGGGTGGGCGCGCCGGTACCGCGCTCGCCCGGGCTCGCCGCCAGCGAAGCGAAGCGCGGGCTTCCGGCTCTACGGTGGGCCACGCCGCGAGCCTACA
>Ga0137372_10005608_pt1 | contig 12245 bp, 10 predicted proteins | sample SagtaG_6_FD_104911 | JGI IMG/M metagenome (GOLD analysis project Ga0137372, IMG submission 104911) | Vadose zone soil microbial communities from Sagehorn Ranch, Mendocino, California, USA - Sage1_R_60_16 metaG | ecosystem: Environmental > Terrestrial > Soil > Vadose zone | place: USA...
AGGACGCGGTCAAGCGGCTCGACGGAGTCGCTGTGCGTACGCCGTTACAACGCAACCTCCGCCTCTCCGAACGCACCGGCGCCCAGGTCTGGCTGAAGCGCGAGGACCTGCAGATCGGCCGTTCCTACAAGCTCCGCGGCGCCTACAACCTGATCGCGCAACTCGACGACGTCCAGAAGCAGGCCGGCGTGGTCTGCGCGAGCGCCGGCAACCACGGTCAAGGCCTCGCGTACTCGTGCCACATCCTCGGCGTCCAGGGCAAGGTCTACGTCCCGCGTACGACGCCACGCCAGAAGCGGGACCGAATCGCGGCCCTCGGCGGCAAGCAGATCCAGGTCATCATCACCGGCGATACGTACGACGACGCGGCCGCGGCAGCACTCGCGGAAGTCGAGGCCACGGGAGCGACGATGGTCCCGGCGTTCGACGACCCCAGAACCGTTGCAGGACAAGGGACTGTGGCCGTCGAGCTCGTCGACCAGCTCGGCCACGCACCCGACGTGCTGGTGGTTCCTGTCGGTGGTGGCGGGCTGATCGCGGGCGTCGCGAGCTGGCTGATCAAGCGGCATCCCGGCGTACGCATCGTCGGTGTGGAACCGGCAGGAGCGGCGAGCATGGCGGCGGCTTTGGCGGCCGGTGAGCCGGTGACGTTGCCACATCTGGACAGCTTTGTTGATGGCGCCGCAGTACGGCGGGTTGGCGACGTGACACTGCCTCTGGTCGCAAAAGCAGGCGTGGAAATGATGTCGGTCCCCGAAGGTCTGGTGTGCAGCGAGATGCTGGAGCTCTACCAGACCGACGGCCTGATCGCCGAGCCCGCGGGCGCGTTGTCGACAGGTGCCCTGGGCAACGGTCTCGACGTACGGCCGGGTGAGACCGTGGTCTGCCTGCTGTCCGGTGGGAACAACGACGTCAGCCGGTACGGCGAGATCCTCGAACGGTCGCTGGTGCACGAGGGGCTGAAGCACTACTTCCTGGTGACGTTCCCGCAGGAGCCCGGCGCACTGCGGACCTTCCTGGACGATGCGCTCGGGCCGGACGACGACATCACGCTGTTCGAGTACGTGAAGCGCAACAACCGCGAGACCGGTGTCGCCCTGGTCGGCATCGAGATCAGCCGGCCGAGCGACCTGGACGGCCTGCTGGCGCGGATGGACGCGGCACCTCTGGACATCGAGCGCATCCACCCGAACTCGCCCGAGTTCCGCTACCTGATCTGAACGCACTGAACCCACCGGAGGGCCAACGGAGCCTGCTTCCGGTCAGGTCAACCCCGTTGCGGTCCGACGGGATCAGTGCGTCTGTGTCAGTGCCTCGAATGCTTCGGGTTGTGCCGCTCGTTCTCCTGTCGCTGGTCGGTTTCCGGCCAGGGCTGACGGCGGGGATCGTCCGGGTGGTGGCCATCGGCCCAGTGCTTGCCTGCAGGTTGCTCGTCGCCCGGGTTCAGGCCTTCCGCACGGATACGATGCTCGTCGGCCTCAGTACGAGCCTGCTGCGCGACCTCGCGCCGCTCGGTCGCTCCGGCCGCGAGTCGGCGTGCCTCGGCCGCCTTCTCGTCCGCGACGGCCTGCGCCTTGCGTGACCTCGCCTGGACCTCGTCGGCCGCGGCCTGCTGCTTCTCCGCGCGTGCTGCCGACGCCCTGGCCTCGTACGCCTCCTGCTCTTCCTGTTCGGCCCGGCGCTTCGACGACCTACGCGAAGCCCAGGCGATCAGGGCCACGAGGATGACAAGTACCGCCAGCGCCACGACGATCCACAGGATGGTCAATCCGTCCATCGCTCCTCCTCGGCTCGACGTTCGGAGTCCCCGGTACCCCGGCTCGCCTGCGCCTAACGTCGCGTCAGACGAGGCCGCGGCGGGCGGCCCAGACGATGGCTTCGATGGCCGTTCCGAACCCGAGCCGGTCGCACACCGTCCTGGTACGGCGCCGGACGGTCCGCTCGGACAAATCGAGCCGACGGGCCACCGAATCCACCGGCAGCCCGGTGGCCAACAGCCTCAGCAGTTGCAGATCGTCATGACTGATCTCGCGGGGCTGCACCCGACGAGCAAGCGGACGGATTTCCTGTGAGAGGACGGTCACGCGGATCACCTTGCTCCGAATGTCCGGGACTCGGCGGCGTCCCAGTCGGCCGGTTTTCCCTGCGGCTCGTAGCGCCGCAGTTGATGGGTGGAGCGGACCAGCGCGCGCATCGCGGACAGGTCCGGCAGTGGTTCGCCCAGCGCGCGTGCCTGGACGAGGACGTTGCCCAGCGCGGACGCCTCGACCGGCCCGGCCAGCACGGGCAGTCCGCAAGCATCGGCGGTCAACTGACAGAGCAGCTCGTTCTGCGAACCGCCGCCGATGACGTGCAGTACGTCGACCGGCCGGTCCGCGATCGTCTGCGCCAGTCGCAGCGTCCGGCGATACGCCAGGGCCAGGCTTTCCAGGATGCAGCGGACGGTTGCGGCCTGCGACCGCGGCCGCTCCTGACCGGTTGCCCGGCAGTGCTCCTCGATCCTCCGAGGCATGTTGCCTGGAGCAAGGAATTCGGGAGCATCGGGATCGATCAGTACGGCGAACGGCGACGCGTCGGCGGCGTCACGCAACAGGGCCGGCAGGTCGTCGGCACCCCAGATCCGCTGGCACTCCTGCAGGATCCACAACCCCATCACGTTCTTGAGGAACCGGATCCGCCCATCGACCCCACCTTCGTTGGTGAAGTTGGCCTCCCGCGCCTCAGCACTCAGCACCGGCGACTCCAGCTCCAGGCCGACTAACGACCAGGTGCCAGACGAGATGTACGCGAACCGCTCGTCAGCCGCCGGCACCGCAACCACCGACGAAGCGGTGTCGTGCGACCCGACAGCGATCACCGGCGTCGCTGGATCCAGCCCAGTCTCCTCGACGACCTCCGGCAGCAGCGTCCCGACGACATCGCCTGGCTCACGCAACTTCGGGAAGACAGAAGCCGGTACGCCGACGCGCTCGGCCAACTCGGAGCTCCAGCTGCGCGCACGTACGTCGTAGAGCTGCGTAGTGGAAGCGTTCGTCCGCTCGGCGCCGGTCTCGCCAGTCAACCAGTACCCGAGCAGATCCGGGATCATCAGCAGTGTCTCGGCCTGTCCGAGAAACCCCTCGGCAACGAGCTGGTAGATCGTGTTGAACGGTAGTTGCTGCAGGCCCGTAACGTCGTACAGCTCTTCTGTGGAGATGGTCTGCAGGACTCGGTCCATGACGCCGTCGGTGCGGGAGTCGCGGTAGTGGACCGGGTTGCCGATGAGGCGGCCGGAGGCGTCAAGGAGGCCGTAGTCAACGGCCCAGGAGTCGATGCCGATGCCGTCGACGGAGCCCGCCGTACGTAGGCCGTCCAGCACTGAACGGTAGAGGTGCAGGACGTCCCAGTGCAGCGTGTCGCGCAATCGCACCGGGCCGTTCCAGAACCGGTGCACCTCGGACAGTTCCAGCTGGGCGTCGCCGACCACGCCCAGCATCACCCGCCCGCTGGACGCGCCTAGATCTACCGCTGCGACACGCTTCATCAGCGCAGGAACGCGGCCGCGACGCCGGCATCGACGGGTACGTGCAGACCGGTCGTGTGAGTCAGCTCGCCACCGGTCAGAGCGAAGACGGCCGCGGCCACATGCTCCGGCAGGACCTCTCGCTTGAGCAGCGTGCGCTGGGCGTAGTACGCACCGAGCTCGGACTCCGGTACGCCGTACACCGCGGCCCTCTGCGCACCCCAGCCCTTGGCGAAGATCCCGGATCCGCGTACGACGCCGTCGGGGTTCACGCCGTTCACACGAATGCCGTACTCACCGAGCTCAGCCGCGAGCAGCCGCACCTGGTGTGCCTGGTCGGCCTTGGCAGCGCCGTACGCGACGTTGTTCGGGCCGGCGAAGACGGAGTTCTTGCTGGAGATGTAGATGATGTCGCCGCCGATGCCCTGGTCGATCAGCACCTTCGCGGCCGCGCGCGACACCAGGAACGAACCCTTCGCCATCACGTTGTGCTGCAGGTCCCAGTCCTTATCCGTTGTCTCCAGCAACGACTTGGAAATGGACAGGCCGGCGTTGTTGACGATCAGATCGACGCCGCCGAAAGCCAGCACCGCTTGGCGCAGCGCTTCCTCAACCGCCTCGGCGTTCGACACATCGGCGCCTACGGCAACAGCCACGTCGGTGCTGCCGATCTCCTTGGCGACTGCCTCGGCTGCGGCCAGATCCAGGTCGGCGACGACGACGCACGCGCCCTCGGCCGCGAGCCGCTCCGCGATCGCCTTGCCGATTCCCGAACCGCCGCCGGTCACGAACGCGACCCGGGTCGCGAGCGGCTTCGGCTTCGGCATCCGCCGCAGCTTGGCCTCTTCGAGCGCCCAGTACTCGATCCGGAACTTCTCGCTCTCGTCGATCGGCGCGTACGTCGACACCGCCTCGGCCCCACGCATCACGTTGATCGCGTTCACGTAGAACTCGCCGGCGACGCGCGCAGTCTGCTTGTCCTTGCCGAAGCTGAACATGCCGACGCCCGGGACGAGCACGATCGCCGGATCCGCACCACGCATCGGCGGGCTGTCCGGCAACTTGTGGCGGTCGTAGTACGCCGCATAGTCCTCGCGGTACTGCAGGTGCAGCTCCTTGAGCCGCGTCACGGCCTCCTCGAGCGGCGCCGAAGCAGGCAGGTCGAGGACCAGCGGCCGCACCTTGGTCCGCAGGAAGTGGTCGGGGCACGAGGTGCCGAGGGCCGCCAGCTCGGCCAGCTTCTGCCGCGAGGTGAACTCGAGTACGACGTCCGCGTCGTTGTAATGCCCGACCTGCGGATTGTCGGTCGACGCGAGACCGCGGATCACCGGCGCCAAGGCGGCCGCCCGTTCGCGACGCTCCTGGGGAGGGAGCGCCTCATAACCGGGCTTGACCGAGCCGAAGGGTTCCGGCTTCCCGCGCTCGGCGAGGAAGCGTTCCGCCGTGCGGATGATGTCGAGTGAGTTCGCCTCGCACTCCGCCGACGTGTCGCCCCACGCGGTGATGCCGTGACCGCCGAGGACGCAGCCGATCGCCTGCGGGTTGTCGCGCTTCACCTGGGCGATGTCGAGACCGAGCTGGAACCCGGGTCGCCGCCACGGCAGCCAGACCACCCGGTCGCCGAAACACTCAGCCGTGAGCTTCTCTCCGTCGGCAGCGGTCGCCAGCGCGATGCCGGAGTCCGGATGCAGGTGATCGACATGTGGAGCGTCGACCAGGCCGTGCATCGCGGTGTCGATCGACGGCGCCGCGCCACCCTTGCCGTGCAGGCAGTAGTCGAACGCGGCGACCATCTCGTCCTCACGCTCGACCCCTGGGTACACGTCGACCAGCGCGTTCAGCCGATCAAGACGCAGTACGGCGAGACCGTTCTCCGTCAAGGTGCCGAGGTCACCGCCGGACCCCTTCACCCAGACCAGGTCGACCGGCTGCTGCGTCACCGGATCGGTCGCCGTACCCTTCGCCGACGTGTTGCCGCCGGCGTAGTTGGTGTTGCGCGGATCGGCACCCAGTCTGTTGCTGCGCGCAACGAGTTCGGCTGCGCTGCCTGACCGGGGCGGTGGGGTGGGGGAGTTGGACATGGTCATTGCTCAGGCTCCCCATCCGGCCTGCTGGCCGTCGGCTCGGTCCTTGACGATCTGTTCGTAGTACCCGCTGGCCTGGTAGGCCGCGATCGGGTTCGGGTCCAGGCCCTGCGACTCGCGCAGCTCGGCGAGCAGCGGGCGGACGTCGGTGTTGTAGGCGTCCATCAGCGCGGCGTTCGCGCCCAGTACGTCGCCTTCCTGCTGGGCCATCCGGAGCGCGTCCCGGTCGACCAGCAGCGCCTTCGCAGTCGCCTCCTGGACGTTCATCACCGAGCGGATGATGGCCGGGATCTTCACCTCGATGTTGTGGCACTGGTCGAGCATGAAGGCGATGCCGCGGTCCGGGTCGAGCGCGTCGCCGCGGACGATCTCGTTCATGATCCGGAACAGCTGGAACGGATCCGCCGCGCCCACCATCAGGTCGTCGTCGGCGTAGAACCGGCTGTTGAAGTCGAACGCGCCCAGCTTCTTGGCCCGGAGCAGGAACGCGACGATGAACTCGATGTTCGTGCCCGGCGCATGGTGCCCGGTGTCGATGCAGACCGTTGCCTTCGGCCCCAGTTCCAGACAGTGCGCGTACGACGTACCCCAGTCCGGCACGTCGGTGGTGTAGAAGGCCGGCTCGAACAGCTTGTACTCCAGCAGCATCCGCTGGTCGTCGCCGAGCCGGTCGTACACCTCCTTCAGCGCGGCCGCCAGCCGGTCCTGCCGGTCCTGGATGTCGTCCTGACCCGGGTAGTTGGTGCCGTCGGAGAACCACAGCTTCAGGTCACGGGAGCCGGTCGCGTCCATGATGTCGACGCACTCGAGCAGGTGGTCCGTCGCCTTCCGCCGTACTCGCGGATCGGGGTGGGTGACGCTGCCGAGCTTGTAGTCGTCGTCCTGGAACACGTTGCTGTTGATCGCGCCGAGCCGGACGCCCTGCTCCTTCGCGTACGCCGCCAGCCGCGCGTAGTCGTCCACCTTGTCCCACGGGATGTGCAGGGCGACGCTCGGCGCCACCCCGGTGAACCTGTGCACCTGGGCGGCGTCGGCGATCTTCTCCTCCGGCGAGCGCGGCACACCGGGCTGGGCGAACACCTTGAACCGAGTGCCGGAGTTCCCGAACGCCCATGAGGGCAGCTCGATCTCCTGGCGGCTCAGGGCACTCTTCACAGCTTCGGTCGTCATGGTCTCAGTCCCCTTCAGGATTCAACTCAGTCAGGTGGAAGATCTCGGGCAGCAGCAGGAACGACTCGTCCGGCGGCCGGCCGTCGATCCCTGTAAAGAATTCGGTCATCTCGGCCTGCCAGCGGGCGTTCACCTCGGTCGCGGCCATGGCCTTCTGCGCCGCCTCCAGGTCCTCGGCCTCGACGTACCCGATCAGCAGGCCGTCGTCGCGGAGGAACAGCGAGTAGTTGCGCCACCCGGAGTCGCGCAACGCAGCCTGCATCTCGGGCCAGACGTCGCGGTGGCGTACGACGTACTCCTCCAAGCGGTCGGGTTTGACCTGGAGGCAGAAGCAATAGCGATTCACAGGGCGGCCCTCAGAACTCGGTCGATGTGGTGGCGGTGTGTGCCGCTGGTTGGCGATCGCCACGCCGAGGCGCCGGATCTTCATCGCCCCGGTCGACGGTTTGAAACGAGCCAGTGGTCGGCGTCTCGTCGCGATGCTCTCGGCGGGCGGCGGCCGCGCTCGACCACGCGCGGACGCGCGACAGCAGGGTGACGTCGGCCATGGTCACCTCCAACTCGGGGCGGATCAGTCGCTGAAAGGTTTCAAGAGATTGCACGAACGTAAGGGTGGGCGGCTGGGGGAGTCAAGAGGTCGTCCGCCGTTGACGGCCGATCCCGGACGGACCGCTGCGGAAAACGCCCGGAAAGCGGCTAGGCTTGCCGCCGCTAAGACGTTTCAAACCAGCCCACGAGGGCTCGACGCCGGGAGGCCGCGCATGCCCGCAGACAGCGCGCCGGACAACACCCCCGGCTCCCCCGCGCCCGCCCGAGCTTCCTCCCGCTCGGCGTCGTCCGATGGTTCGGGGGCGGGGTCAGCTCCTCCCGACGGCCGGACCGGGTCGGGCCGGGCGGGCCGAAAGATCAGCGCGACGCGGGATTCCGGGAGCGGGCGGCGACGGAAGGCGGCGCGGCAACATGCCGCTGGGGTGAAGGCGGTCGCAACCCAAGCCGGGGTCTCGCTCGGAACGGTGTCGAACGTACTGAACCGGCCGGAGGTCGTCAGCCCCGTGACGCGGGCGAAGGTCGAGGCGGCGATGGCGTCACTCGGGTTCGTCCGGAACGAGTCGGCCCGCCAGCTCCGGGCCGGCAGCAGCCGCATCCTCGCGTACCTGATGCTCGACGCCGGCAACCCGTTCTTCACCGACGTCGCCAAGGGTGTCGAGGACGCGGCACGCGCGGCCGGCCTGTCGGTGTTCCTGTGCAACAGCAACGAGGACGCCGACCGCGAGGCCGACTACCTCGACCTGCTCGAACAGCAGCGAGTCCAAGGCGTGCTGATCACCCCGATCGACCAGAACTCCTCCCGCCTACGCAAACTCCCGGCCCGTGGTACGCCGGTCGTCGTGGTGGACCGAGCCATCGACGACGGCGAGCACTGCTCCGTCGCGGTGAACGACGTACTCGGCGGCGAACTCGCGATCGCGCACCTGCTCGAGCTCGGCCACGACCGGATCGCGTACGTCGGCGGCCCCAACACCATCGGCCAGGTCATCGACCGCCGCGACGGCGCCCGCCAGGCCCTGCGGAAGGCCGGAAAACGTCCGGAGAACCTCATCGAACTGACCACCGGCGCCCTCACCGTCGCCGAAGGTAGGGGCGCAGGGCAACGACTCGCCGGCCTCCCTGCCGCCCGCCGCCCAACCGCCGCCTTCTGCGCGAACGACTTGCTGGCGTTGGGCTTGCTGCAGCAGTGCGTGAGCCTCGGCCTCCGCGTTCCCGAGGACCTTGCCATCGTCGGGTACGACGACATCGAGTTCGCCGCAGCGGCCGCCGTACCGCTGACTTCCGTCCGGCAGCCACGCCAACTCCTAGGCCGCACCGCCGCCGAACTCCTCCTCGACGAGTCCTCCAACCCCGACCACGAACACCAACGAGTCACCTTCACCCCGGAACTAGTAGTCCGCACCTCCACCCGCGGCACCCTCTGACCCAGCCACCGCAGTACGCCATACGCCTGCCACCGACGACCGGGCTAGCAGCCTTGGTGGGTTGACCCACCAGGTTGTGGGTTGGCGACCCCTGTTCCGGGTGGCAGACCCACCATCTCGTTGGCCAACCCCTCGACGGTGCCCCAACTCCCCTCACCGGGCTTGACCTAGAGGGCGGTCTAGCAGATTGGATTTTCGGCATGATGAACATCGCGCTGGGAGCCATGGAGTACGGGACGCGGATCGGGGAGAAGGAATCGTTCGCGCTGCTGGACGCGTACGTCGATGCCGGCGGGGAGTGGATCGACACGGCCAACTGCTACGCGTTCTGGCAGGACCCGAGCGGGCACGGCGGTCAGAGCGAGGAACTGCTCGGCCGATGGTTCGCGAGCCGACCTGGCGTCCGGGACCGGGTGAAGCTGGCCACCAAGGTCGGCTGCGAGCCGCTGTGGCCCGGCAGCTACCCGGAGCACTCGGAAGGGCTGAGCGCGAAGGCGATCGACTCCGCGTTGGAGACGTCGTTGCGACGGCTCCGTGTCGACCACATCGACCTGTACTGGGCGCACCGGGACGACCGCGACACTCCGCTGGAAGAGACGGTCGCAGCCTTCGGCAAACACGCAGAGGCCGGCACGATCGGGCGCATCGGGCTGTCGAACTACGCGCTGTGGCGGGTCGAGCGGATGCGCGGACTGTCCTTGGAGCAAGGCCTGATGGGGCCGACGGCTCTGCAGTTGCGGTACTCGTACCTGCAGCCGCGCCCGTTCGTCCGCGACCACGCTCACGACCACCGCTTCGGCTGGATCACCGACGAGATCCTCGACTACGCCGACCGCAACCCGGAACAGCAACTGTTCGCGTACAGCCCGCTGATGTCCGGCGCCTACGAGGACCGCACCGACCGCCCGATCCACGAGGCATTCGACCACCCCGGCACCACCCGCCGCCTCCAGGCCCTCGCCGACATCGCCACCGACCTCGGCGTCTCCCGCAGCGAGGTAGTCATCGCCTGGCTCACCAGCGGCGCCCCCGCAGTCACTCCCATCATCGGTATCAGCACCCCCACGTACCTGGAGACCGCCCTCAAAGGCGCCAACCTCGAATTGACTCCCGAGCAGCGCGCGCAACTGGACAGGGTCTGGTAAAGCTCTCCCAACTGCCCTGGGCCGGCTAAGTCCCAAGGTCTCGTAAATCACCTCGAATTAGCGCTCCCCCTTCCCCTGGGCTGGTGAGACGCTGTGAAGGTGGACAGGGATGGGTTCTGGGGATTGGTCGAGGATGCCCGCGGTGGGGTGGACGACACCGTGGCGGATCCGGATGGGGTTGCGGACGCGCTGACCAAGGTCCTGTGTGTGCTGGAGGCCGATGAAATCGCTGGGTTCGGGGTCGAGCTCGCGCGACGGCAGGTCGAGTCGTACCGGTGGGATCTGTGGGCGGCGGCGTACCTGATCAACTCGAGGGGCTCGGAGGACGGGTTCGACTCGTTCCGGGGCTGGTTGATCGCGCAGGGACGGGAGGTCTGGGAGGCGGCCTTGGGCGATCCGGACTCGCTCGCCGACGTGGTCGACGAGGACCGGCCGGAGGGCTTCGAGGGATTCGACGGTGAGGGGCTGCTGCACGTCGGCAGCCACGCGTACAAGAACGTGACCGGCGACGAGTCGGCGTACTGGAAGGCAGTCGACTCCGAGGCGCCGGACACCCCCGATCTGCCGGCCGGCAAGGAGATCGACTTCGACGACGAGGACGACCTACACGCCCACCTACCCCGCCTAGCAGCCCTCTACCTAGAGGGCTAACAGCACCCCGTACGACGCCAAGCCCGTCGCCACGGCTAGGCGGGTTCGCCGCTGAGGCGTTCGATCGCGGCGCGGAGGCGGCGGCGCCAGCTGGGCTGGCCGGCGTCCTCGTCCGCCGCGGCCAGGCTGACCAGGTGCTGTGCCGTTTCGAAGCCCTCTGCTGTGCGTGACTCGAGGTCTGTCAGCGGTATGGCGGCCTCCGGTTCGTCGTGGTCGAGCTCGATCCGCCTGCTGGTCCAGCCGAATCCGTCAGGCACCAGCAGCTCCGGCACCAGCGACTCGTGGCTGAGCGACGTCAACTGCTTGTCACCGTTGCCGATGCTGAAGATCGTCGTACCGCGGCGTCGTACGTCGCTGATCCGCTCCAGCAGGGTGTCAGCCGGGTCCTCCTCAGCCACCACCAGCAGCGACTCGCCCCTGCCCGCGTCGCGCAGCCTGTCGAGGCCAATGGACAGGTGCTGCGGTGCACCCGGCGGAGGGGACCAGCGGACCAGCGACGGGCGGATGTCGTCGATCCCGGCCCGGTGCAGCTCGTCGTCGAGGTGCGCGGTCAGGTGCCACGGCTCGTCATCGGCCGGACCGAACAGCATCAGGCCACCGGTCCGGGTGGTGAACCGCCGCAGCGAGTGGGCGAACTCGGTCGTCCGGCTGCCGAGCTCGGTACCGATCAACATCTCTCGGAGGAGCGAGGCCCTGGTGAGATCCACACCCCCAACCTGACACAACCCCAGGTCCACTGCGACCCACCCGCCGCGCCACCGACTGCCGAGCCCAGCGCTGAAACTGCCTCGCTCAGGTCAGGCGGTCTGCTTTGGACTGTAGGTAGTTGCGTTCGGGGACGCTTGTTGTACGGCGGGCTGCTAGCCGGTAGCTCTCGCGGGCGCCTGCTAGGTCGCCTGACATCTCCAGGAGGTGGGCGCGTACGGCGTCCAGTCGGTGGTGGTCGGTCAGGCGGTCGTCGGACTCGAGTGGCTCGAGTACGGCGAGGCCCTCCTTCGGACCGGTCGCCATAGCCACGGCAACTGCGTGGTTGAGCTTCACCATCGGGTTGTCCACCATCTGCTCGAGCACCTCGTACAGAGCGACGATCTGCCGCCAGCCGGTGTCCTCAGCCCGCTCAGCCGTGTCGTGAACCGCTGCGATCGCCGCCTGCACCTGGTACGGCCCCAGCTGAGTCCGAGACAGTGCGTCCGTCACCAGACCCTCACCCTCGACTATGGCCTCCCTGTTCCAGTTCGACCGGTCCTGTTCGGACAGCGGGACCAGTGCGCCGTCCGGACTCGTACGAGCGGGCCGACGGGCGTCGGTGAGCAGCATGAGCGCTAGCAGCCCCGCCACCTCGCCGTCGTCGGGCAGCAGTCTGCGCACGCCACGCACCAGCCGGATGGCTTCCGTGGTGAGCTCTGCGCTATGGAGCGCCGTACCGGATGAAGCTGTGTAGCCCTCGTTGAAGATCAGGTACAGGACATGCAGTACTGCGCCCATCCGCTCGTCCCGCTCGGCCTCCGGCGGCAGCTCGAACGTGCTGCCCGCCTGCTTGATACTCCGCTTGGCACGACTGATCCGCTGGGCCATCGTCGCCTCCGGCACCAGGAACGCGGCCGCGATTTGCGCCGTGGTGAGACCGCCGACCGCACGCAGCGTCAGCGCGATCTGGGACGCCGGCGACAACGCCGGATGACAGCACAGGAACAACAACGTCAGCGTGTCGTCGTGCCCA